>Ga0222633_1001303_pt1 | contig 13909 bp, 6 predicted proteins | sample AntAcemetageno48_FD_179816 | JGI IMG/M metagenome (GOLD analysis project Ga0222633, IMG submission 179816) | Saline water microbial communities from Ace Lake, Antarctica - #48 | ecosystem: Environmental > Aquatic > Non-marine Saline and Alkaline > Saline | place: Antarctica: Ace Lake | collected...
CAGAGCAGGCATCGGAGCCGTCGCGACACAGGCCTACGCGAATGTAGAATACGGTCCGTCCGGAATTCGCGCGATGAAGCTGGGCATCCCTCCGGAAAACTGTCTCGACCTCCTCACCATCGACGACCCCAATCGCGAATCCCGACAGGTTGGAATCATCAACGCGAAGGGCGAAGCCGCAACGTTCACCGGTAGCGAGTGTCACGAATGGGCCGGGGGCATCGTGGGAGACAATTTCGCCGTGCAGGGAAACATTCTCACCGGCCCTGAAGTCGTGGAAGCCATGGCCCATGCGTTTGCAGAATCCGACGGCGTTTTAGCTGAACGGCTCATCGCCGCTCTCCGTGCCGGGCAGAAGGCCGGGGGCGACCGCAGAGGTCGTCAATCTGCAGCGCTCTTGATCGTCCGGGAAGGATGGGGCTACGGCGGTCTTGATGACAAATTTCGCGATGTCCGCGTGGACGAGCACGAATCGCCCGTTGAAGAGTTGGCGAGAGTTTACGCAATGCATCGAAAACTTTTCCCGAGACCCGATTCAGTGAATAGTCAGTAGTTAGTAGTCCCCGAAATGCCACTGAACCACTCTTCACCATTCACTATTAACTATTAACTTCTTCCCCGATGCTGGATTTTTGCGACGCCCCCTATTGTTTCTTCCCGCCCAAGCCATCCCGTCCTTTAATTTGGATTGGGAAACAAATTAACCGTTTCTACGCACTGCCCTGCAAAGAGCATCGGGTCCATGAGATTCATCTCGAAGGAAATCTGGATGCCGTCCGTGAGGCTCAACGCGCCGGTGACCGACTTCTTTTCGTGATTAACCACCCCACTCACTCGGACCCCCAGGTGATCACGGAGATGCATCGGAGACTCGGTGTTCCTCTGCGATTTATGGCCGCTTACGACGTCTTTCTGCGCACGAAGTTCAACGCATGGTGCGTGCAGAAACTTGGTCATTTCTCGATCGATCGTGAAGGCAGCGATCGCAAAGCGATGACCACCGCCATCGACACTCTGAAGGAAGGAGACTACGCCCTGGATATCTTCCCCGAAGGAAACGTCTACCTAACTAACGACCGCGTTACCCCCTTTCTCGATGGCACCGCTTTCATCGCTTTAAAGGCGCAGCAAGCACTCGATTCGGACAACGTCAGGATTATTCCGGTCAGTCTGAAGTACACACATCTCACAGACTGCCGGGAACAATTGGTCTCACTGGTAGAATCCGCTGCGAAGGATTCCGGCTTTCCTTTCGACAGCAAAAATCCTGTCGTCGAATCGGTCGTCCAACTGGGATCGTATGTCCTCGCCTCGCACCTCGCGCGCCACGGCTACGCCGACCAGATCAATGCAGACAAAGACGATATCCACAGCACACTCGCCGACCTGACGTCTGCCATTGTAGTCGATCTTGAGACAGCCCTTGATCTATCCCCCAAAGCAGGAGACGCCCTCGTCGATCGGATTCGCAAGACTCGTTCTAACATTCATCAAATCCGCACCGATCAGAAAAAGTCCGCCGCGACTCCCGACATCGACAAATTGGCTGACAAGGCCATCCTTGCTTACCGTATTCTCGCCTATCTGACGCCCTATCTTCCCGACCACCCCAGCCTCGACCGCTTCAGTGAAACCGTCGAGCGAATCGGAGAGGATCATTTCTCCAAAACCATGGGCCGAACAGCTTCACGCCGCGCCATCGTAAGCGTCCGGGATCCCTTAAACGTGAGCGAGTTTCTAGAACAAGCTGGTGGAAAACTTCGCGGCGCCGTTGCGCCTCTGACTGCTGAGATGGAACGGAGCGTGCAAGCAGGTCTGGATGAGATCAACGAGAATAACACAGCGCCGGGCGCGATGATGATGGAGTAATTACTCTTTCATCAGATACGCAAAAAAGTTACGCAACTCATTATCTTTTAAGCCAATGAGCAATCCTGCAGGCATCAGAGAAATTGGCGACGCTTCCAGTTTCTCGACTTCGGCTAGATTCAGTGTTTGAATCTGTCCGGCCAGATCCTTCAAGGTCACCGTCTGAGGAGTGCGATCCTGCATCAGGCCGATCACTTTCCTGCCGTCGGTCATCGTCGCGACGTAATTGAGAAACCCCTCCCGTAGCTCGAGACTCGGATTGACGATGGATGGGATCCAGAAATCGATGTTGTTTCGCTCATAAGGAGTCAGCTCAGGGCCGATCGTTATTCCTTCGTCGAAGAGCTTGTGACAGGTCGCGCAACGGGTTGTGAAAATTACTTTTCCTGCCTCGGCATCGCCAGTGCTCTCACCGAGCACCGACTTGATCCGCTTCGTCTCGGCGGCCAGATCAATGCCGCCGGATCCAGCTGCGATTCCCGGCCAACGTTTCTGGACACGGGCATCGAGCGTCTCGTCTCCGTGCTCCAGCATCAGTTGAACGACATCGGGAGAAAGATCACGGTCTTTTATGATCGCGCGGTCGACGTAATCCATCATCATGTTCGCCCACTCCAATCGACCTGCCAGCACCCTCTCTGCAGTGCTGCGAACGCCGTGCTCAGCAGGAAGTGTTGAGCCGTAGCGGCCAAGAATCCCCTTAGCCACCGTCTCATTGTCGAAACGCGCCAGTGTCAGAAGCGCGACTCGTTTTAACGCGCTATTCTGATCGAGAGCGAGAACTTTGAGCAATGCAGGAACAACGGCGGCATCGCCATTTTCTCCGAGTTGTCGGATGATTTCGGTGCGCTGCGCAATGGGAATTTCGGTGTTGAAAATCGCCTTCTGCGCTTCCGCGACGGCGGCCTTGTCGCCATTCTTGATGCGAATCACCAAACCACTGTCGCCAAGACTACGAGCATACTCGTCGAGTGCCGAGGATAACGATTCGGGAAGCTCCGGCGTCGGCAATCCTTCGAATGCAGCTTGAAGCGCCTGAAGCAACTTCGCCTTCATCTCCTCGCTCGGGGCATTCTCAAGCAAGAACGCCGCACTCGCAAAATTCTCGGTGCCACCTGCCATCGCGTAGCGCCTCATGAGACGTTCGACGATGAACTCGCGGAACATCTGCAACTCCCAAGTCTTCGCCTCGGAAACCAAAGCGCGAACATCCTCCCGGCCTGACTCTGCGTGCGCTTCAATCGCCCACCAAACGAGAAGAGGCATATGGGGATCCTCTAGATCCTCATCATACGTAAGCAGGTGCCGAATGATTTCCAGACCGGTAGCACTATAGAGTCGCTTCGCACTGGAGGCCAACTGGGCACGCATCTGCAGCCCGGGTGACTCAGGCAATGACTCGACCGCAAAGTTTTCGTCTTCCCGAATTTTCCAAATTGCTGCTTCATCGGTTCTTCCGCTTTCCGTAAGCATTTGGTGAAATTCGCTGCTCGGAGTCTTCTGATCATCAGGATCAGACCAACCGGACTCAAGCACTGCACGCTTTCTTACAAACCAATTGGGATCTTCGAACCCCTCCTTAATCTCCTCTTCGCTCGCTTCCGCCAAATCCATCACCGGCAACTTGGGGTCGGTTCCCGTTGGTTTGATCCGATAGATTCTCCCACTAGACTTGTGCCAGTCATCCACCGGCCGCACATGGCTTAACCGGCTATCGTACCAGTCGGCAATGTAGACACATCCATCCGGCCCCACCCCTGTGAACACGGGTCGGAACCATCGGTCGTCGGTCTGCACGAGTGGTTCTTCGTCGACGGTTTTGTATGTCGATCCGTCCTGCTGGAGATCGCTTACCCAGACGATGTTGTGCAGTGAGTTCCCCGCGATGATTTTCCCATTCCAACTTTCCGGATACAGCCCGCCTTCATAAATGCAGAACGTTTGCGGGAAACGGCGGTCGTCGCCTTCGTGTGCCATGTGCTGAAAATATCCGAACGCATAGGGATTGGTAAGAGGCCCATGCTTTCCCCACGATTTCTTTCCGTAGGAACCCTGCGGGTAATACATGCCGCGGGTGTTGCCGTTGTTAGATCCAGAAAAGACGCGGCCCGCGGAATCGACATCCAACGAAAAAGTGTTACCCCCGCCCTCGGCGTAAATTTCAAACTGCTCTGTTGTGGGATGGAATCGCCACACCATTTGACCCTGCCACTCGACCATCTCGCCGGTCGCCGGATTCTCGACCTTCCCTGTCGTGGTGCTCCCGTTAACTCCGTAGAGCCACCCATCCGGGCCCCACTTGAGCGAATTCATGACCGAGTGAGTGTCTTCGATACCAAAACCTGAGAGTTTGACCTCTGGATCACCATCGGGAACCAAATCGCCATCCGCATCGGGGTAGAAGAGCAGGTAAGGCGAATTGGACACCCAGATGCCGCCCGCCCCCGCGACAGCAGAGGTGGCAATGTTCAGTCCGGTGATGACGTCGCGATGGGAGTCGTATTTGCCATCGCCATTCGTGTCTTCGAACACCGTGATCTTGTCCGCACCCTTGGTGCCATAAGGTGGAGGAAGCGGCACCTTGTCGAATTGTGCGCGCAGATGATTGTCATACTCGACGATTTTAAGTCCGGCAGGAAACTGGTATTGCAGATACTGGGTAACAAGCATGCGCCCCTTGGAATCCCAACTGATGTGGAGCGGTTGTCCGATGTCCGGTTCGCTCGCGACCAGTTCGATTTCAAAACCATCACGAACCCGGAAGTTCTTTAGCGCCTCTACCGCGGGAGTTGGTTCCGATCCATCGGCAAGAGTTCCTCTACCCTCATAGTTTTTGATGATCTCGGCCGCCTGTTCCGAACCGGCGACAGAGGTATCCTGAGCTTCCGCCATTCCGCAAAATATCAGTCCAGTGAATGCCAGCCAGGGCGCAGGTCGAAATACGATCATTCACGGAAAGTGGCAGAATACCTTTCAGCCGGAAAACAAAAAACCCGGCGCGAACAAGGCCGCGTCGGGTTTGCGTAAAGGAATTTCGGGATCCTAGAAAGGGAAGCGCATACCAGCCCGGAACATCGTGAAATCGGGAAGAGGACCGTTGACGAAGTTGTAGGAGAAATCACCGAAGAAACCAATGCAGCCCCATGCTTCCGAGCGAAAATCCAATCCAGCCCCGATATCCCACAAGAATTCAGAGTTGCCTGATGAAACCAGACCTGGCCCGCCAAACACGTAGGGGGCCAAAGAAGCGCAGCACTCACCGCCAAGAGGGAAGCGATAAACAAGGTTTCCAGTTCCGACTTGCTCGGCAACTCCGGAACCATGAGCTGCGTAGCTGAATTCGACTCCTAGATTATGTCCGAAAAAGTAAGCAAGAGAAGCGCCGCCGCCAAGGGCATTACTTTGACTGCTGTCTTCAGGCCAATATCCGGAAGCAAAGCCGCTGAACACGAAGCCGGAATCGAAGCAATAGCTGTCGCTCGAAATTCGCTGCTCCACCATGGGAGACTTGGAAGAGGGGGACTGCTGTTTGTCTCCCCACCTCCAGTCTGCTTGGCAGACTGAGCTCAGGAGAAACGTAGCGGCGAGAAAAACAAAGATTCCTTTCATGATAGCAGATCAATTCCAGTTAGATTTCAGGATCCTACAAAGATATTCCGGTAGGACAAACCTTTTTTTCACGAATGATTCGCGGATCAAAGGATCAACGCAGCGTTGATTTCGTGAGACTCTCGAGCACGAACTCAGTCTCAACGGGCAGATTTAAGTATTTCAACTCAGCCGCCGGAACTTGTGCGAGAACCGGCCTCTTCGCGCGGTCAAGCCATTCCAGAAGAGATCTCACGTTTTCCATGGGCATCGCGGTGCATCCGATCGTCGCAATTCCTTCTCCGAACCACGCGTGCAAAAAAATGGCAGACCCACGCCCGGGGATGATCGAATCGCGGTTGTGCCCGACTACAATTGCGTAGTCATAGATATTATCGGGACGGCGTAGCACTTCCGCGCTGCTCCAGTCGCGCGTCAGGTTTCTGCTCCCCGTATCGACCCAGCGGTTGTAATGGAGAGATTCCGGATCGTCGACCCAGAAGTCGGTCGCCGTCGTTCTCCGATAGCCGAACTTTCGAATCACGAGCAGCTTCGTCCCAAACCCCGATTCAAGCCGAAACAGACCGGCCGGTGCACGTTTGTCTCCTTCTCTCTTGAGTGGTCCAGCCCTGTCCAGGGCATGCAATCCGAGTCCCCATCCGAGGCCCTTTTTTCCAACGGTAACGGGAATCGGAGTTCCCACTGCGACCCACTGCGTGCCTGACTTTTCGAGTGTGCAGAGCCGACCACGCGCGCTTTCCCAATCCTCCGTGACGACCGCGACGATTTGTTGGCAGTTCGATTGCCAGTCATCGCTAAGAAGCGGGCTGCTAACCCATTGGAAACACAGCAATCCGACACTAAATCGAAAGAGAATTGTTGAAAACGGGAGGTTCATAGCGCGATCGCGATCCGCCAGAAGATCTTCGCGGAATCCCTCTGATTTTCCCTTGCGCGAGCGGAATAATCCAGCACTTTAACCGCCCGCCAATGATCGCGGAGAAGGACAGATGTCTGAGTGGTTTAAGGAGCACGCTTGGAAAGCGTGTGTAGGGGAAACTCTACCGTGGGTTCGAATCCCACTCTGTCCGCCATTCTATATTGCCGGGGCTTGAGCGAAGCGGAGTCTCAGCGAAATTAAATCTCCGGAACAAGGGTTCGAACCGGAAGGCCGGCCCCGCCGTTCGACTCGTAGCGAAGCGGAGAGATCTGCCAAAGCAAAGCGACGCAGATAATCTAACCCTGCCTTCAACTCTTATAACCAACGAGTTATGAGATGATTAAGGAGCGACTGGCAACAGGGCTGGCAACAAGTCAAACCAAGTAGGTTAGGTAGGACGGAATTGAGAAGCTCCATGTCTCACCACCGCTGTTCTCGATAAAATGCTGTTGTAGTTGGTTTGAACTTCGCCCGCCAAGAGCCGAAAACTTCCAACTGAACCCAAATTTCTGATTCAAAGCCCGGAAACGGTAAGTTTGGAATCTCCCCGCACGATCTGGCATAGTTCCATTGGAGGGCAGCAAATACGTGAGGATGGCGCAAGAGTCGGCTGCAACTGGCGTAGGCTCCATCCCGGCTAATGGCCGACGGAAAGATATTTCCATACGCCTCGATGTAACCTGGGAATCCAGCTCGCCTGCTGCCTCCCTTCATGCTCGTATCGATGGAGTGCATCGCAAATCGCCGGTGAGCCGCTTTCATAGGCTTCTCAATTTCACGCCTCCGCGGCGGGAGTTTCGTGGCATCATAGTTGCTAAGGCTCGCGACGCTAGACGGTCTGCCTGTTTCCGGCTTTCGCTGCTTGATGGCGATGAATCAGAGAAACTCGGCCTCCTCGATTTCGTATCGGGAAATGGAAAATCTGCGGATCAATTGGCGGACGGTTTCGGATCCGCCCTGCCGCTTTAAAACGAGAACGATTCGGTAGAGCCTCTCTCGCGAAATCATCATTGGTATATTCTACAATATTACCGAGTAAATGCACACGGGGCTAACAATAAGGCTGTGCAGTCCTTTGGACAATGCGATCTATTCCGCACTGAAAACAATTTTTCTTCGACACCCTCTTGTGGCGTGGATATCAGACCGTTCTGGGTAACGGACAGTGACGCCGTGACGCCGTAACGAACTGAATACTGAGATATCCTTAAGTCGCCCGCGATGCTCGAAAACTGGTCGAGATCCTTCACCGATCCGATAAAACAGCCCGCCACGGCATCATAACGCCTGCCTCTAGGAAACGCTTGGCAGTTGAATACGCCCGCTCTGTGATCTTATTCGATTTCCTCCGGTTCAGAGTCATAACTGATAGGAATTCGCTTTTATTGAAAGGAATTCGCTTTTTCAAGGGTTGCTTATCGGCGCGTCGGCCCTCCCGGGATTGAGGGGGTGCAATGCACTGACGACAGGAATCTACGGGGCGGTTTCCTTTTTCTTCCTGCCGCATTGGATAAAATCAGAAGGTGGAAAGGCGAGTCGCTGGTTGCCTGCCCTGGTTTCGATCTGGGCCAACAAGAAGTTCGTCGCGATGTTCTTTTCCAGCTTCTTCGGCGTGTTCCTGTTCTTTCACTGGGGCGGAGCGATTGCGCTCTTGATCAAAGATCTTGGCTACCCCGAACGGGTTTATGGCATGCTGATGGCGTTCAACGGATTTCTCATTACCGTGGCCGAGCTACCATTGAGTCACTGGGTGAAACACTTCAACGCGCGCTGGGTCATCGGGATCGGCTTCCGCCTCTGTGGAGTGGGTGTCGCTTGTTGCGGATTCGCAACCAGTTGGCTCTGGATCGCGATTGCCCTCATCATCTTCACTGTTGGAGAAATGATCTCGATGCCAGTCTCAGGTGCCTATGGTTTCGCAACTCGCACCGGAAGACCTGAGAGGGCGTTACAATGGCGTGATCGGATTGACCTGGCACTTCGGCCATGCCATCGCGCCGGGATTGGGAATTCTGCTTTACCAGACCAACGCACCTCTACTGTGGTGGGGAAGCCTCGGTTGCGGCGTGCTTTCACTTTTGATTTTGGTCGTGGGGAAACGGTCGGATGACTGAGCGGACCGATCAAGGTCGGTGTTCGATTTTTCCAATCACCCGATCACCAGTTCCACCCGCAGCAGGACTGCCGGAAAACCATGCTTTGAGTTTGCTTCTACGATTCCGAATTTTTGATTTCACAACGGCACGGATTTCGTAACGAGTTTCGCCACCCGCTGCGACCATCGCCGTGGCGTGTGAACCGGAGATAACGGCACCGGTGACGTTGATGCGACCGCCGGAGACGAGGTAGTATTTCAGCGTCCATTTCGAGTCACTTTTCTTCCCGCTTATCCGGATCGCGCTCGGCACGTTTCCGGTATTTTTCACAATTGAATATTCTTTCGCGGTCTTTCCTTTTGTCCGGATCTTCGCGACCTGACCCGATCCTGACAAATTCACAATCCCAAGCCCGTTAACCCGGCCGAAGGAATCGCCTATCGCCAAGTCGGCGGATAGGTTGGCGACCACGAGTCCGCGCGCCCCTTGATCGGAGGCAGTGAATACGCTTTCGGTATGTGCATTCGTCGACCGGACCCAATAGAAAAACGGTATCCCGGGGTCGGTCGAAGGGTCATTGAAAAAAATCGAGCCCGTGTTTCCGATCTCGTTGGCGGACAAAATGTCATCCACCGTGTTTCGGAAAATCTCGTAGCTGGTAGCGTCGGGATTGCCTGCCCATGTCAGTGCAACTTGTGTCAGGTCCGTCCCGTCGCTGGCGACAAGCGCTGTCGGGGGAGCGAGCGCCCGCGAACCACTGAATGACGCGGACTCCTGACTCATGCCGCTATCGTTTCGGGCAACTACCCAGTAGAAATAGGTGAATCCGGGAACAGCGTTCGCATCATCGTGCATCGCACCGGCCAGATTAAGGAGAAGAGCTGCGGAACCGAACGAGTCGGAGAGCGATCGGTAGACATCGTAGGAAGTCGCTCCGGAGACGGCGTCCCATGCCAACCCCACTTCGCTCGACGAACTCGCATCCGTAGCACTGAGATTCATCGGAACATCGGGGCCGTCAAGTTGATTGATCCAAGCGGTGAGCAGGTCGATCCCTTCCTGATCGTGCTCCGTACTGCCGATGGGAGGCATCCGGCTGAAGCCGTTCGTTTCGCCGAGCCGGTTCAGCACGATGGAATGGCCGGTGTCGCCGGGAACGATCAACTTGTTCGCCGGATCGCCTCCATTGTTGGTCGCATCACCATCGATCAAGCCGGTCTCGAGCAATGTTAGGTGAGCGCGCGCATCCCACGAACCCTCGACCGTTCCACCGGCCATGTGGCAGTTGGAGCAATTGACCGCCAAGTAGGAGCGCACTTTTTCTTCCAAAGTGGCGTCGGGATCGTCGGGGCTGACGTGATACGGAAGATCGACCGAGGGCGACGGCGTGTTATCGAAAAATCCCTGTGCGGCGAGCGTGTCGATTTGGTTCCCCGAAAAGCCGTGGATGGAGAAATCCTGATTCAATTGACGCGTGTTGAACGAAAGAGCATGGCCCGCCTGCGGGGTGTGGCACGCCAGACATTCGGCCCGGCTCGGAATGAGATACTGCTGCATGCGCGGCATTCCCTCTTCGACGACCTCGATCTCGAAATCGTCGCCCGCATCGCTGACGAGAGTCGCTTCGGTTTCCTCGTCGTTCCATCGGTAGCTTACTCCGTAACTGCCGTCGGCTGTTTTTACGAGAACGCGCGTTTCGATCCGCTTCGCCGTTGCGGGATTTCCCCGCTCCAACTCGAGATCGAAATGCTTCACCCATAGCATCCCTTCGGGATAGGTCCACGCGCCGTCCTCGGACCAAGTCATCTCACTGGCTCCGTCGGGGATCATGAACCAACGAGTCTTATCGGCGAAGTCACTCCAGAAGCGAAGATTCGGCTCGTATGGAAGAAGTCCCGGCGCTGGCGAGAGATCGGTCAAATCGGAGAACAAACCCGTCTCGCTGAGGGTCTGCGGAAAATTTCCCGCTTCGTCTCCGCCGGTGGTCAGGCGCATTAGGCGATTCCCACCGTAGTCGACCATCAGCACTTCGCCGTTCGACGGATCGGCTCCGAACCCGGATAGCCCTGCCTCGCCCGCGATACGCTCGACGACCACTTCTCCACCCGGACGGCTCAGCGCCCAGATATTTCCCGACACATAATCTGCGAATAGATAGCTTCCGACCAGTTCGGGGAATTCGGTGCCGCGATAGACCAGCCCGCCCGTGATCGACCTTCCCTGAAATTCGCCGCCCCCGTGACCATACTCGTATATTGGATCGACGCCGGTCCAGCCTGCCGGAGTCGATCCGACATTCGGCCCGTCGTGCAAACCTTCGCGGAATGACCAACCGTAATTTCCTCCCGCAGTAACAAGATTGATTTCTTCCCACGCATTCTGACCCACATCGGCGCACCAGACCTCGCCGGTGACTTGATCTATATGAAATCTCCACGGATTGCGGAATCCATTGGCCCAATATTCCGTGCGGACATCTCCGGAGGGGAGATCCTGTCCATTGTAAGAAATCGTCGGATCAACGGTGACAAACGGATTGTCCGCCGGGATAGAAAAACGAGCCAATCCGGCATCGGTCGGAATGGCCGGATGCGCGTGCGGCTCGGGGTTGCCCGGTAATTTGTCCACATCGATCCGCATGATCCCCGCATAGAGATCTCCGTCGATTTCCTGTCCGCGAGAGCTGCCGTCGAACTGCCCGCCTTCGTCGCCAGACGAAAAATAGAGATAGCCGTCTGTGCCAAATTGGAGATCGCCGCCAAGGTGCAGTCCGAACTCCGACACCTGTTCGATCAAGACTAGCTCAGTGGTGGGGTCGGCAACATCCGGGTCAGTCGCATCGACCGAGAATCGCGAGAGCCGGTTGTAATTCGTGTCGTCGATATTGACCGAGTAGAAGAGATAAAAGTATCCGTTGCTCTGGTAATCGGGATGAAACACCATCCCGAGCAACCCCCGCTCGTTTCCAGGATTCCCCATCGCTTCTCCGCGCGAAGCCAGTAGAGCAGGCAGGTCGAAAAACGTTTCCCTGGCCGGCGCAGGAGAAGTCACGTCGGGAATCATCCTGACAATGCCGTTTCTCTGAGTGATCCAGAGCCTGTTCGTGTCGCCCGGTGCGCTGGCCACGTCCGTCGGCTGGCTGACCGTCACTCCCGGAAACGCAGGCACCACTTCGATGGTGAGCGACGGAGCCTCCGCTGGAATGTCGATTTCCGAATTCGCAATCCGCAGAGAGGCGGCGATCTCGACTGTGACCGTAGCCGACTCGGAAATGCCGCCGGCCCCAGTCACTCGATAATTGAACGTGTCGTTGCCCGCGCCGCCACCATTGTGAGAATACAAAATGCGACCGTCGGGCTGCGGTGAAGCAGTTCCCACTGCGGGTGCGGTAACGATCTCGACCGTCGACGAATCAATCGCGCCAGTGTCGTTCGCCAAAACAAAACCGCGAATTTTCTGCCCGTCGTGAATCGTCAACGTATCGCCCTGCAACTCCGGAGGACCGAAACCCGCGTCCGGACCAGCATCGCGGCTCGCGATCACCTCCGCCGCATCGAACGCATGATCGTAAAGGCGGAACTCGTCATAGCGCGCGTTCGTTGTCGAGAGGTTGCTCCATTGATTTCGACCCAGCCAGTTGTTCACATCCTGAAGATCGCTCAGGTGAAAACTCACATCACCCGTCCCGGCGGGAACACCGTCGCGATACCAAGTCATCCGTCCGCCACCCGCGCCGAACGCACCGACTCCGTCCTCGAACGTGAGAACATAGTGATACAACTGATTCACCGTCGTCGACAGCTCGGCGTCGATTTGCTCTTCATCAGATCCATCGTGGCGCATCGACATCCGCTGCCGATCCAGATTTGTTCCCCGGCAAAGCGTCAGAAGAAGCGCATCTCCCGAAATCGTCCCACCGCCTGGAGTCCCCCCAGTCGTTCCCGTCCATTCACCGACAGCACCGGCTCCATCCCCCGCGTTGTTCATTCTCCCGAACTCAAAGAGATGCTGCCAGTTCCGCGCGTCGATCGGAGCCGCCCACACCTCGACCGTGAGATCCGTTTTCGAGGAAATAATCCCGTTGGGAAGATCGACGTAGGCCGAGATCGTCGCGTCCGATACTCCATTGTTCGTTGCTCCCGGAACCGAGATTCCCGAACCTGTGAAAGTCCCGCCTCCACCCCGCACGACAGCCTCCGCCGCAGTTACTTCGTCGAGAACGACCGTACCCGCGGAAGCTGCCCCGGCGGCATTTGAAAACGACCATCGATGGGTGAGGTCGGCCCAGCTGGTGACCGGCATGAGCGTGGTCAAAGTGGACAGGGCAATAAAAATCGCGAATGCGGGACGTGTCTCCATACCCTTGTATTGGGGAAATAAGGTAGCCGGTTACAAAGTTTGCGAAAAAAAATTCAAAAATCACTGCTCGGGGGAAACAATCACACCCTCCGACTCCGTTTTTGATCTCATTCGACGGCGAATCCATGAGATCGGCAAAATCACGCAATAGACGAGAAATTCCACTTGCCGATCTCGATACCCGAATCGCGCTGAAGCCCCATTACTTCGCGTGATCGACGAGAGGAACGTCGAACTCGGCAGCTATCTTCCGGACGTGATTGTTAAACTTGGTCAGGGAAATATTGGGATCTTCGCCGATACCGTTGAGGGGAGAATTCCCGCCAAATATAGGTGGTGTCATCAGGACGGGTGCGATTCCTGCTTCCCGCAACTGAGTGATCATCGCGATGAAATTGGAGCGGAACTTTGCCGTCGGAATTACACTTGTAGTTTTGTCAGTATCTATAGCGCTGTCGCTTTTCCCAAACATGAGGGTGACGAGATCGGGCTTCGGCTCCATCGCGATGATTTCGCCAAGTCGATCAAGTGCCTGATCAGTGCGTTCACTTTCAATACCGAGATTGGTGACTTCGCTGACTAGCCCGGAACGGGAGAGTTTCCTCTGTAACTGGGAAACGATCGGACTATCCTCACTGGAAACATCTCCGAGAACCACGATTCCGTGATGCCGACTCGGCGGCGTATCTCGGATGAAAGGCGCCTCCTCCGCTGCCTCGTTCCCACCGTTTGCAATTCTCGCCCGCAATCTCTGCCGGTGCTCGCGCACGACGTCGATATACTTTGGATCAAAAGCGCGATTTGTTCGTTCGTCAGGATCGATCCCGTGATCGTAAAGTTCGATGCCTTCCGCTCCCCCGCTCCATTCGGTGTAGCGATAGTGCTCCGTCCGCAGTGAGTAGCCATGCGGCGAGTCAGGTTTGGCAAGTGAATGCGTGGCACAGACGGTTTGAGTAATCGCATCTTCGCGAAAATCGGCCTCCGGATTCTCCAGCAATGGAGCAAGACTGCGACCCTCGAGATGACCGGGATCGGGCAGGTCGCAGAGATCAACGAG
>Ga0222633_1001304_pt1 | contig 13890 bp, 13 predicted proteins | sample AntAcemetageno48_FD_179816 | JGI IMG/M metagenome (GOLD analysis project Ga0222633, IMG submission 179816) | Saline water microbial communities from Ace Lake, Antarctica - #48 | ecosystem: Environmental > Aquatic > Non-marine Saline and Alkaline > Saline | place: Antarctica: Ace Lake | collected...
AGATTTACCAGCGGACAAGATGCCAACGGTGTGTTCTCCGGTTTCATCGGCCTTAAAGAAGCCAGTGGCAATCAATGAATCCCGGCGAGATTCGTTCAACCCCTGAAGCATGATCGTTCCTCTCGAAACCACCCGCTGTGAATCTAATTCACCCGCTAGGCCCCCAGAATAGAATTCGTATTGAAGGCCTTTTTCATTCGAACCCTCAGTTGGACTCAGCTGATGCTGGGGAGTCTCAGGTACGTACTTATGGGTGTAACAACCCCGCGCAGTATCGACAATGAGATTCGGAAACTGCTGCTCCAATTGATCGAGAGGTTTCTCGACATAATGCGGACGCAAAGAAGAAGAACCACCGCCCATAATGCGAAAGTCTTCAACGTTTGGACCGATCACAGCAATTTTTTTCTGTTGGCTAAGATCGAGAGGTAATATGCCATCGTTTTTACATAGCACCATACCTTCGACAGCAGCTTGATAGGCCAGTTTGCGATGGTCAGGCTTGTCAAGGGCGAGCTCTGCCGTTACTTTGACGTCATCAAGCAGACCGGTACGGGACATACAGAGCAGCAGGCGCCCAATCTTATCATCGAGGAGCGACTCGGGAACCTCACCCTCCTCCACTGCTTTTTCTAAGTGTTTACCCCACGCAATGGCTGGGCCAGGCATTTCTAAATCAAGCCCACCCAGCGCGTTCGGTACTGTTTCTTTTGCAGCAAACCAATCGGAAATCACTAGGCCGTCGTAGCCCCACTCACCCTTCAAGACCTGATTCATCAGGAAGTCGTGGGAGCAGGCATAGACGCCGTTGATTCGATTATAAGAGGCCATAATCGTCCAGGGGTTACTGCGCTTTATTGCGATCTCAAAAGGACGCAGATAGATCTCTCGCAAGGTTCGTTCATCTACCTCCACAGAAATAGTCTGTCGCTCAAACTCTGAGTCGTTGCAGACAAAATGTTTTACACATGCGCCGATCCCTGCCGCCTGAATACCATCTGTAAATGCACTGGCGAGCATGCCGGACAAATAAGGGTCCTCGGAATAACACTCGAAGTTTCGCCCACTAAGGGGGGTTCGATGAATGTTGATCGTTGGGCCTAGCACCACCTGGACACCTTTACTTTTAGCCTCATCGGCGATGGCATCTCCGACCTGCTCTACCAATTCTGTATTCCAAGTCGACGCCATACAAATGCCAACGGGGAACGAAGCCGCTGCCACACCGCCATCGCCGCGAACGCCATTAGGGCCATCGCTGACTTTCATTTCGGGTACACCGGCACCAGCAATCGGCACCGTACGCCAGGCGCTCGCACCAGAAACGAGTTGAACCTTCTCTTTAAGGCTGAGCTTTTGAATGATGTCGTTAAATGACAAGGTGTCCTCCTTTTTCGATCAACCTAACTCGGTAGCAACTTTATCAAAGTCCTATGACTGTTAGTCGGGATTGTACCGGCATTGGGAATTATTTACTCCGCTGCTTGCGGCCCTTCGGGCTACCCGAGCTAAGTCGAGAGCCTAAGGTCTCTCTCCTGTCGGTCGGCGCTGCGCTTGATGCTGCGTAAAGAACACCCAATGCCTACCGTTGCTGGATCATCTGAAGCATAACCGGTGGCTGACTTGCAGGCCAACAATTAGCAGCGATGGTGATCTTGTGACAACTTCCGAGAAGGACTCACGCATTAACAAGGGGAATCAGGTTGCACCATTGAGTGTTGAAGAGCGTAAAGTTCTCTGTTGGCGGTTGCGGGCATCCTGATTCTTTTTACGAAGTGTTAACGCATGGCAGATACCGATGTGTTGGGATAGGAACAACCAGTTACTTGAAATTGGCTCACGACCCGCCGAGCGGGACACGCTGTCGATAGCCTTAAGCAAAGAACACCGGCTGATGGTTCGACCCGGTCTAACGATCATATGGGCCTCTAGTTCCCAAAAAGATCTACGTACAGAGAAGAATTCCCGACGCCGGCGAAACGCTGACATTCCTAATGCCGGAACACCAATTCAGCCTAAGGTTGATCAAAAGGAAACAAACAATAATGACAATAGACAAGCAAAGCGTATTAGTCACAGGTGCAGGTAGCGGCATGGGCCAACTGGCTGCGCGGAATCTTGCAGCGGCGGGATATCAAGTCGCCGCCCTGGATGTAAATGAAAAAGGGCTACTCGAAACAGCGGAAGGCCATCAAAATATTCGAACATTTCAAACCGATGTCACAGACTTCGCCGCCGTTGCAGAAGTTGTTAATGAGACTGAAACAAAACTCGGCCCTATCACCCGAGTCATGAACGCCGCCGCGATTATGCCCCTCGGTAAGATTCAGGATCAGGACCCAGAGGTTTTTCACCGAGTCATGGCGATTAACTACAATGGAGTCGTCAATGCGACCAAAGCTGTTTTGCCCGGTATGTTAGAGCGTAACGAAGGTGAGATTGTCAATTTCGCTTCGATCGCCGGCTGGTTACCGACGATCTATATGGCTGCTTACGATGCCAGCAAGTTTGCCGTTGTCGCCTTTACAGAAGTGCTCTACCACGAAAATATAAGCAACAATCTTAAGATCACTTGTGTGTGCCCTCCTCCCGTCAAAACACCCCTTCTGCAACAGGCGAGAGATACCGTGTGGCCAAAGGTGTTTGACTCTGGAGAAGCCATCGAACCAGGAGCGGTACTTCGCGCCATCGATGAAGCGTTAGAAACTAACCAGCTATTTGTTTTTCCCGGTAAGAGTACGAAGATGATCTGGCGTATGAGACGCTGGTTTCCTGGACTAATTTGGAAAAACGTTCACAAAACTGAAGGGCTTTAACAGCAGGTAGGTGATGCTGGATTCAGACCCTGCTGAGATCAGCAGGGTGAGCGATTCCAACCTGCTACCAAACGTGTAACTTAACCATCAAATCCTCATAGCCTTTCACGAATGGTGATTGGGTACGATTAGGTTCTTCAAGCACTTCTATATATTTGAAGCGCTTCATGATTTCTTCCCAGACAACGCGAAGTTGCATTTCCGCCAAACGATTACCCATGCACCGGTGGACGCCAAAACCAAAGGACGTGTGGTGGCGCGCCTGGGCACGATCAATCAAAAAATCATTAGGGCGATCAATCACATCTTCATCTCGATTTGCCGAGATATACCACATGATGACCTTGTCACCTTTCTTGATCTGCTTGCCTTTCAACACATAATCCTCAGTCGCGGTGCGACGCATATGTGCCAAGGGAGTTTGGTAACGGATGATTTCCGATACCATATTTGGAATCAGTTCAAGGTTGTTACGCAGCTTCTCGTATTGATCGGGATTCTGATTTAGGTGGTAAACACCGCCAGAAATCGAATTTCGAGTTGTGTCGTTGCCGCCGACAATCAACAGAATCAGGTTGCCCAGATATTCCATGGGATCCATGTTCTGAGTGTCCTTGCCATGAGCCATCATCGAGATTAAATCATTACCCGGTGCTTTATTGACCCGTTCATTCCAAAGACCCGTAAAGACATCTAAGCACTCCATCAGTCCCCGACGACGCTCGTCCTCTGGTGTCGTGCCACCGTTGGCCGCGGAGGATGTGGCAACATCGGACCAGTATGTGAGCTTGCGTCGATCCTCGAAAGGAAAGTCGAATAAGGTTGCGAGCATTTGAGTGGTGAGTTCGATAGATACGCGATCTACCCAGTTAATGGTTTCGCCGATGGGCAATTCATCTAGAATTTTGGCGGCTCGCTCGCGAATGATAGGTTCCAGCAGCGAAAGGTTCCGTGGCGCCACCACACCTGTCACGGTTTTGCGCTGCAAGTCATGTTTGGGAGGGTCCATCTGGATAAAACTAGAGGTCTTAAAGTCAGCCATCCGCTCAAAAATCGTGATGCCACCGACCTCGCTCGAGAAAACCTTATGGTTTTTCTCGACTTCCATAATGTCGTCGAACTTGGTGATCGACCAATAAGGGCCGAACATACTATTTTTGCAGTAGTGCACAGGATCCTCTTTGCGCAACCGCTCAAAATATGGCCAGATACCATCAGCCTTGAACAACATAGGATCGCTGACATCAATGTCTTCTAAGGGAATGCTGTAGGGGTCTGGAAATTCTGATTTACTAATTGCTTCGCTCACAAGTAATACCTCCTGCAGGCATCGGTCGCTGTTGTTTTCATTAGACTGCTAGTTTTACCGGATTTAACAGGTCACCACAACTTTGTAGAGAATCAGCTTCGAAGCCGTTTTTTCGGTAAAGTGCTGGAATCAGCTTTCAAGTAGAAGGATCAAGCCAATGAAAATCATTCCAGGACAGGTTGCACTCATCACCGGCGCATCACGTGGCCTTGGGGTCTATATAGCAAAGACCTTCGCCCGCTATGGGATCAACCTGATGATCTCAGCCCGAAGCGAGCCAGAACTCAAAGCGCTCCAAGAGCAGCTACTGCAAATTGGTGTGAGGGCAGAAATCTTTGTCGCCGACGTGTCTTCTGCGACAGACCTGCAAAACCTCTATACCGCAACGATGCAAGCATTTGGTCAGGTCGACTTTCTCATCAACAATGCCGGTATTGAAACCTGGGGGAAATATAAGGACCTGGGGGCTGAGGAAATCATTAAAGTAATCGACGTTAACCTTACTGCACCAATGCTGCTTACCCACCTCGCGCTGCCGGATATGTACCGGCGAAACAAAGGTCATATCGTCAATATCGCTTCTGCCGCTGGATTTTTCCCACCGCCCTATTCGGAACCCTACGCGACAACCAAAGCCGGATTAATCGGTTTTACCCAATCGATTCGTCTGAGCGCGCAGTTAGATGGCAGCCAAGTCAGTGCCAGCTGCATTGCTCCTGGCTATATGGATGACGCGGGTATGTACGAAGAAATGAAGCAGGTGGGAGATGAAGTATCCTGGTTGATTGGAAGTTTACCGGCGCAAGCACTAGCGGATGCCATGATCAAAGTCATAGAAAAAGACACACCGATCAAGATACTAATGCCCTGGTCGCCTAGACTACTTAAGGTTGTGCAGATTATCGCACCGCGACTTTTCGAAATCATCTGCCTAAAATTAGGCATATTCGACCCCATCATTCAATCCGCAGAGGCTCGTACTTCTAACCGTTAGCGATTTTCCAGGAGCGCTGATACCAAACATCATGTTGGAATTCTTCCAACTCCTCGATAGTGGGCAATACCATGGGGTCAAGAGATCCATCCACTAACTCGTGGGAGCTCCCTACGCAGATATCCAAGGCTTTTCGAGATTCGTTGTTGGTGTAGTGCCCGCAGTGGATCATCTGGGCGTTAAAAATCATGACATCTCCTGGTTCTAGATCCACAAGCACTGAACCCGGCAGGTCTTCACTATTGTGATGGCCATCCTGTTCGAGACGAACCTGGCGTTCGAGCTCAGTATCCCAACGATTGTGAGTACCGGGAATCACGCGCACTCCCATTTCTTTAACCAAGGGTATTCTCACATGTAAACTCAACATTTCCTGCTGCTTTAACCGTTGTGTTTCATCAGCAATCGGACTGAACTGCAGGTCTCGATGCCAGTAAGGGCTTTGTTCTGGATCAAAGGGGTTGAAGAACAACTGGGTATTATGAAAATGAATTTCCGTTTCAAACAACTCATCTAACAACTCAACAAGTTTTGTCGGCGCAATCGCCTTGAACAACTTGAGCCGATTTTCTGGTTGGTCCGTAAAATACTCGGCGTGAGTGAGAGAATGCATGTTGATCAAGCGGTCTTCACGGAAAGCCTCTTCATTTTTCTGCAACCAACGTTGATGGATATCGTCAACCAGTTCATTGAGTCGAAGCACTTCGTTGGTCGATAGGAAGTCACGTAGTACTACGTAGCCGTTCTGGTTATAATCAGTTTGTAGGGGCATCGATCATCGTCAAAAAATTTGACGCTATTTTCTACCTTAGTGGTGAGGGACTTCAACCCCACCGACAAACTTATCCATAGTTGATCGAATAAAATCGTCCATGTCATCGTAGCCATGGTTTTCGGGTCTAATTCTGCCCCCAAGCAAAAGGTGGGCGAGGCCATGAACAACGCTCCAGGAAATCGCTCGACTCAACTCATCGTCTTCAAAATAGGCAATAGGAAACTGCGCCAGCCCTCGATCCAGCAGCATGTACCCCTCACCAAAGACTGGGTCATCTTTAAAGTCACTGAATAGCCCCTGCATATCACCGTCAAACATCAACTGGAACAACGCCGGATTATCCAGGGCAAAATGAATGTAGCCACGCCCGAGCCCTGCAATGTAGGCCGGACCAGTGGAGTTTCCAGCTTCGACCCTCATTCGTTCAGTAAAACGTTCATAACCAGTTGCGCAGACCGCAACCAATAGCGCCTGCTTATCCTTGAAATGGCTATAGGGAGCCGCCTGGGAAACCCCTACTCCACGTGCCGCCTTGCGTAGGCTGAGACCCGTCAGGCCTTCTGTTTCGAGTAAACGGATAGCTTCGTGGACCAGCGCCTCTCGAAGGTTCCCATGGTGATATTGCTGCTTCATACATAGCCAGATGGATTTAACCCCACGAGTATAACTTGACATCGTTAAGATAGCCCTTTACCTTTCGATCTTAACATCGTTAAGTTGTGCCTCGAATCACTCACAAAGAGCAACCCCATGACGGAAATTATTGAGCAACGCATGACCGCATCTACCGATGAACCCTTTGTGGTTTTTTTGATTGGCATGCGCGTCAATAAACCCCTCATGGTTCACCGCTGGCTTCCCGTTGCGATGGCAATGGGTCGAATGATCAGGGAACTCAGTCAAACGGAAAACTCAGACCTATTGAATGTTGAGTCCTGGGGAGGCCGAACCACCATCATGGTGCAATATTGGCGGTCCTTTGAGGCGTTGGAACGCTACGCTAAGAACGCGGAGTTAGAACACCGTCCCGCCTGGGCAGAATTCAATCGACGGGTGAACAGCAATGGCGATGTCGGTATCTGGCACGAAACCTATACGGTTTGCCCCGGACAATTCGAGGTGGTCTATAACAACATGCCATTATTCGGATTGGCAAAGGCAACCTCGAGTATGCCTGCCGCCGGCAAGATGAACGATGCTGCCAGCCGACTTAAGTCCGAGAATAAAACACTAGCGACGAACTAGGTCGTCTTCCTGGCGCGAAGCTCCACAACATTTCCATCAGGGTCTTCGAGATAAACAGATTGGCCCTGTCCTTCCGCGCCGTACCTTGAAGCAAAATCTCCAACCGGAACGCCATGATCCTCAAGATGAGCTCTAATATCTTCCTCACTTGTAGGCTCCAGTAGTAAGCAAAAATGATCTAAATTATTGCCCGTCTTGACCGGCGCAGGACCGCCTATCTCACCTAATTGACTATCGACCGCTACAATATCAATCAGCGCACTTCCGGCTCTGAGCTGTGTCAACCCGAGCTCTGGCGAAGTTTCCCGTTCAATTTCACAGCCGAGGACCTCGATATAAAACTCCAGCAGCGACGCTTTGTTTGCCGTCCTCAGCACCAGGTGGTCGATACCTGCGACCTTAAACATCGGCGATCACCAAACGGGTTGCGATCGGCACAGCTGAGTTGAGCAATGCTTGCCGTGCAGTGAAACGTTTCATCGCCTCGGGGTCCGGCGCGCGGCTATCCTGCCAAACACTCAGGTCGCGATACCAGGTGACTAGGAGCATTCCGCAGGCAACCTGTGCAACTTGCATGGCCGGGGATACAGTAAAAAGCCCCTGAACTTCAGTATCGAAACCACCTTCAAATGTTTCCCAGGCTTCACCTGAAAGCTTAACCACCTGATCAACATGCTGGTCCGCCACCTCAAACCAGCGAAACACATATATTCCAGGTTTTTGGCGCGACTCATGAACCTCAGGCCGAACGGTCGGCCGCAGAGTTGACTGAGAGATTAGCTGGATTCCATCACTCTGGAGGGGGCAGACAGTTTCCTTCGACAGAACCAGCCAGTAAAGCTCATTGGTTCCCAGTCCAAACAATGCCGGAAAAATCCCCCAGGAACTCGCCAGATCTAGCGTCCTAATCAGCTCGAGCAAATGAATACTGCTGCTATGCCGATGGTCTTTTAGGTGGAACAATTGATAGTCCATAACCTCGACCTTCCTCAATCATAAGTATGCAGTCAAGTTTTTCTGCTTGGATTGACTTAATCTGTTCGCTCTAGAGTCGCAAGGATAGACGGAGCCGCTAGTGACGAGCGTGTTTGACACGATACAAAAACTTTGTTTATTTTTTGCACGGGCCAGCCAGTCATCATCCCGCGGGTTCCCCAACTTTTGTTGCCCTGCAACACACCAAAAAGTAGCATCACCGTATTTTATTGAACCAGACTGGGGCAAAGCGATCGATCTTTTGCGCCTCACTCACTACCATCGCCGCTGGCACTTCTGCCTAGCTTTAAGCGCATTCATTCAGAGCCTCGCCAAGCGCGTTGACCAGAAGGTTCATCTCCGCCTTTTCAGTAATGAAGGGCAATCCCAACTGGATAGTGTCAGCGCCATAGCGAACATAAAACCCTTTCTTCCACATCGACATCGCGACTTCATAAGGGCGACGGGCAGGTTCCCCCGGATAGTGAGTCAAACTTAAACCGGCGGCAAAGCCACAATTGCGGATATCTTCAATATTGGGGCATTGCTTAAGATCATGTACCAGGTCGGCGAAGTATCCAGATAAATCATTAACCCGGGCGACCAGTTGATCGCGTTCCAATACCTTAAGTGTTGCCAACCCAGCCGCACAGGCAACAGGATGGCCAGAATAGGTATAGCCATGAGGTAGTTCAAGAAGATATTGGGGCTTATCCTGAGTCATAAAGGTGTCGTAAATGCCCTGCTTTACGACGGTCGCCCCCATCGGTATCGCACCATTTGTAAGTTGTTTAGCAATGGTAATGATGTCTGGCGCTACATTGAAAGCCTCTGCCGCTGTGTTAGCACCTACCCTGCCGAAGGCGCAGATCACCTCATCAAAAATCAACAAAATGTCATGTTGATCACAGATTTCTCTTAGTCGATCCAGATATCCCACCGGCGGCGGCAGCACACCTCCCGAACCAGCCATCGGCTCGACAATCACGGCAGCGATGGTTCCGGCATCATGCAGTGCAATCAGATCTAATAACTCCTCAGCAAGATACGACCCAACAGTTGGCTGCCCCTTTGTGAATTTGTTTTCAGGAAGGACTGTATGGCGTAGATGATCTACAGAAAGAGCGTCCCCAAAAGGCGCACGGTTAGCGCTAATACCACCTACACTGATGCCGCCAAAATTCACGCCGTGGTAACCTTTTTGCCGACCAATGAACTTGGTCTTATGAGGTTTGCCGCGAATCCCCCAATAGGCTCTGGCAATTTTTAACGCTGTCTCAACTGCTTCAGAACCAGAGTTGCTATAAAACACTCGATTTAAGCCGCCAGGCATCAGGTCAGTAATTTTTTCAGCCAGTTCAAAGGAATTAGGTTGACCAAATTGAAAGGATGGACTCAGGTCCAGGGTCTTCAATTGCTTCGACACAGCTTCATGAATTTCTGGAATATTGTGCCCCAGCCCACACGTCCACAAACCCGACAGGCCATCGAATACCTTCCTGCCGTCGGCGTCAGTGTAATAGGCGCCATCCGCTGCTACCAAAAGGCGCGGGTCTGCTTTGAATTCACGATTGGCGCTGAAGGGCATCCAATGGGCATCAAGTTGGGCTTTGGTTGGACGTTGCGTAGTCATATTGTCTGGTTTCCTTTCATGCATCGACATTGCCGAAGAGCCCGCGCTGGGTCAAGGCATTGTGCAGTCGGGCTTGAACGCAAGAAAGCAGATCATTAGTCTTATCGACCAAATCGTCAATAACGGAAGCACAGTGAACCCCTTTCGAGAATCAACCAGAAGCTGGCTAGAAGAAAACTGCCCTCCCTCCATGCGAACTCGAATGCTACCCGGAGAAGAAATAAACGGCGGGTACAAAAGACGCAGTTCGAATCCCGAGGCGGAACTTTGGTTGCAACGAATGGCGAGCAAAGGTTGGACCGCGCCTACCTGGCCCAAGGACTTTGGTGGTGGCGGCCTTAACAAAGAGGCGTTGCTGATTTTACTGGAGGAATTGCAAAGGATAAAAGCTCGCCCTCCACTTGGAGGCATGGGGATTTCCATGATCGGACCGACTCTGCTTGAGTATGGGACCGATGAACAAAAAACTCGTCACCTGCCTCCCATTATAAAAGGTGAAATTGCCTGGTGCCAGGGTTATAGCGAACCCGGTGCTGGTTCCGATCTCGCCAGCCTGCGGACCAAAGCCGATGACAAAGGTGATGTCTTTCTGGTCAACGGCAGCAAAATTTGGACGTCTGGGGCCGACCACGCAGATTGGATTTTCTGCCTGGTGCGCACCAATCCGGACGCCCCAAAGCATGAGGGTATCAGTTTTATCTTGTTCTCAATGGATAGCCCCGGAGTCACCGTTAAGCCGATTCGGTTAATCAATGGACACTCGCCTTTTTGTGAAACGTTTTTTGATGATGTAGAGGTCCCCAAGCGCGACCTCGTCCACAAGCTTAATCAAGGCTGGAGCGTAGCAAAACGCCTACTCCAACATGAACGCTCGGGCCTCGCTGCCCTGGCAAGTGGCGCAACCGCGGGCCCTATGGAGCGCATTTCAACCAGCGTGCCTTTGCAGCGATTACCTGCCCAATACTGCGCCGACCATGACCTTTCGCTAAGAGACGAGATCACGCGAGTTAACATGCAAATTCGTGCCTTCACGCTGACCCAGCAACGAACCGTGCAGGAGTCCGAGGTGAATACACCTGGCGCTGCGACTTCGATTTTCAAATACGTGGAAGCCGAAGTCGTCAAACAGCAGCTAGAAACCCAGCTTAAGATCCGCGGCAGCCAGGGTCTTGGATGGGAGGGCGATATGTTTAATGAAGAAGAACAACGCATGTTGCGTCTCGCGCTAGAAGCAAAAGCTATCTCAATTGCGGGTGGCTCTAATGAAATTCAACTCAACATCATTGCCAAACGAGTCCTCGGCTTACCGGATTAATAAACGTCATAACCCGCGGCGACCAAGGAGTGTATCGAAGAATTACTTGATTCTTGCGCTAAATGGGCGATTTTGGGGATTCTTAACTGGAAATTCGCACCAGTTTGGTACAACCTTCTCCGCCGAATTAACATTTAAAGACAGGTATGAATGACAGAGAGAGTTAAGAACGCCACGATCCGCCCCCTCCATAGCCTCAACCTCCTCTCCCACCGTGAAATGGACAGCCTGCTAGCCACAGACGAAAAGGTTTTTCGGCTATTTCGCCAGTGTGCCCTTGCTGTATTGAGTTCAGGCGCGCTAGAGGATGATGCTACAAAACTACTTGACCTATTTAACGATTTTGATATCAAGGTTGTACCAGAATCACGTGGCCTAAAGCTAACGGTAAACAACGCCCCGTCTGGCGCATTTGTTGATGGGCGGATGATCACCGGGTTACAGGATCACCTATTTGCGGCACTGCGAGACATTGTCTACACAGAGCAGACGCTGTACATGGAACAACGCCTCAATCTTGCCACCAACGAAGGTGTCACAGACGCGGTGTTTCAAATTCTCCGCAACGCCGACGTGGTTCGAGCAAACTTCAAACCCAACTTAGTGATTTGCTGGGGCGGCCACTCTATTAGTCGTAACGAATATGACTACTCAAAAGAAGTCGGTTATCAACTCGGTTTGCGCCGCTTAAGCATTGGCACCGGTTGTGGTATCGGCGCAATGAAAGGACCCATGAAGGGCGCAGCGGTTGGGCACGCCAAACAGCAGGTACCCGACGGCCGTTACATTGGCATTTCTGAGCCAGGCATCATCGCCTCTGAAGCACCAAACGCTATCGTCAATGAACTGGTCATACTACCCGATATTGAAAAGCGCCTCGAAGCATTCGTTAGACTTGCGCACACCATCATCGTTTTCCCTGGCGGCGCAGGAACAGCAGAAGAAGTGTTATATCTGCTAGGTATTTTGATGCACCCCGACAACAAAGGTATTCCCTTCCCACTGATATTCGCAGCACCCGAAGGCAGTCAGGATTATTTCAAGGTACTGGAAGAATTTATCGTTGCCACCCTCGGTGAAGAAGCCAAAAATTACTATGAAACCATCATTGGCCAACCTGATGTCGTTGCGGACCACGCAATGAAAGGATGTAAGAAGGTCCAGCGCTATCGGCGTCAGACGGAAGAATCTTACGCCTACAATTGGCAGTTAAAGATTGATTGGGGATTACAGCAACCCTTCGAGCCCAATCATGCCAACATGTCGGAGCTAAATTTGACCAAAGATCAACCTGTCCACGATCTCGCCGCGAATTTACGTCGAGCGTTCTCGGGTATTGTGGCCGGCAATGTCAAAGCTCCGGGAATCGCTGAAATTAGAAAGCATGGACCTTTCAAGATTCACGGCGATGCCGACATGATGCAACGATTGGACAGTCTGCTTCGAGGGTTTGTCGAACAGAAGCGGATGAAACTTGGGCACGAGGAATACATCCCCTGTTACGACGTGATTACGTAGATCAACACTGAATAATTTGGAACACGAAATTACAAACCCAATCAGGAGTGAACATGATTCGAACCCTATCAATAATGGCAGTACTGATCGTATTGGTCGCGTGCAGTAAATCCAGTGATGCCATCGACCCCGTTACCGAGGTCGAAGCGCCAAAACCCGCCTTCGGCGAGTGGGGTGTAGATGTCACAACCTTCGATACCAACATCGAGGCAGGTGATGATTTCTTTCGCCATGTAAATGGTAAATGGCTGGATGAGAACGAAATTCCGGCTGACCGTTCGAGCTTCGGTGTGAGCCTTATTTTACATGAGACTGCTCAGGAAAGAGTCCGCGGCATCATCGAAGAACTAGGAGCCAAGGACAGCGCTAAAGGCAGCCCTGAACAAAAGGTTGGTGACTACTACGGCAGCTGGATGGATACACAAACGCTGAACGGCAAAGGTATCGCGCCATTAAAACCCGATCTTGAACGCATCGCTGCCATCAAAGATGTTGCTCAACTCGCTGAAGAATTCGGCCGAGTTCACTATGTATTTGGTAACACTCCGATCTATCAGGGCCTCGGTATCGATTCTCGGGACCCGAATAAGTACATGCTAAATATCGGTCTCGGCGGGATCGGCTTGCCAGACAAATCCTACTACCAGGACGAAACCGAAAAGTTTCAAGACATTCGCAAGAAGTATCAAAAGCATATTGGCCGGGTACTCGGTTTTGCGAGTATCGAAAATTCCGACGCAAAAGCAGCACAGATTCTTGCGCTAGAAAGCAAAATCGCTGCTCTACAGTGGGATCGAGCAGACCGCCGGGATCGAGACAAGACTAATAACCCAACGTTATTATCAGAATTAAAACAATCTCACCCGGACTTCAACTGGAATGGCTATTTTGAGGCTGGAAATATACGCGGCATCACCGAGGTGAACGTTAATCACCCCGACACTTTAGCGCCCGTGATTCAACTCATTAACTCCGAGCCCCTTCAGGTTTGGAAGGATTACCTGACCTACAACATGGTCAGCAACAACGGCAGTGTTCTTTCCGAAGCAATTGATATGGCAAACTTCGACTTCTGGGGCAGAGTGATCAATGGTCAGGAGGCTCAACTTGACCGCTGGAAGCGCGGTGTAAGCCAAGTTGGTGCACGGACCGGTTTAGGCGAAGCATTAGGCCAAATCTATGTTGACCGCTACTTTCCTGCGTCTTCTAAAGCAAGAATGGTTGACCTTGTTGAAAACATGCGCGTAGCTTACGGAGAGCGAATTCGCGAACTCGATTGGATGACGGAATCAACAAAGTCTGAGGCTCTG
>Ga0222633_1001311_pt1 | contig 13837 bp, 11 predicted proteins | sample AntAcemetageno48_FD_179816 | JGI IMG/M metagenome (GOLD analysis project Ga0222633, IMG submission 179816) | Saline water microbial communities from Ace Lake, Antarctica - #48 | ecosystem: Environmental > Aquatic > Non-marine Saline and Alkaline > Saline | place: Antarctica: Ace Lake | collected...
GTGGTCCGTGTCAATTCTCATGGGAGTGAAAGCGATAAGGCTTCGCTCCACATATACAAGTCCCTTCTGGACCAAGTTCCCGCAAATGACCTGGCGTATTTTGCGTCCCATTGTTGAAGTGGCGGTCGCGATGTCAGTCGATATGTCCGTCGTTTAGGTGGTTATGGTGACATCTCCTGACACTTCCTGACACATCAAAACCCTGTTAAACTAAAGAAAACCGCGTGAGTTCCAGGGTTTATATGTAACTACGGATCAGAAGGTTGGGGTCCGAATCCCTCCGGGCGTGCCAACGGGTGCGGGGATCAGGTAGACCACCCCTCCTGATGGGGCACCCGCCGGCTCCCCTATCTGCCGCCCGTTCGGTCCTGTCGTTGCGGAATGGCGCTTTGTCCTATGCGCTGAATTTCCCGGTGCATGGGGGTTTCGAGTCACCGAACTCTGCGGGGCTGAGGGTGGTTTGGAAGGTTGAGTTGCCCCAAGAGACTCGCCTTGCGGAGAACGCATCCACAGCCGTTGAAAAAAGAGGGATAAAAAGCTTCACTCGCTTCGAAGCGCTCCGGCGATTATTTCTATCGCCGCTTGTTTACTCTTGAGCTGCGCACCCCGGCCACAAATTGGGCAAAGTAGGTAGTAGCGATAGTCCCATTTGATAATTGGAATGAAGAAAGCTGTCACCCTTCGCGATTGCTCAACAACATTAAAAGGATTGACGTTATTGCAGTTTTTGCATTCAAACTCTTCCGCCCTTCCAATGATTCTTCCTTTGTCCCCCCAACCCGCAATCAACACCATTGTTAGGCTCCACGCCCTCTGGCTTCGTCCCGAGAAACTTTTTCCATGGCTGAACAGATAGGACATATATCAAAATATGCCTTGTAGGCGAACATGAATTTGTCTGTGAAGAATTGAGTGAGCGGTATTACTAATCCTGGACCCATTTTGGTGTAGTGCAGTTGGAACTGCGTGTCGTTGTTGCAGTTGCCGCAGCGAGCTGGGAAAGGTGTGGCTCCCTCAATTTCCGTATACCGCTCGTTCATAATCCACATATTGCGACCGTATACCCTAATTCGTGTTGAGTAAAGGTCAGGATTATTTTCTTCGAGGGTCTTGGTCCTACCGGTTCCTCTGACAGGGGTAAACTAAGGATTTTATACGTTCATCTGTTCACTTTCCGCTGGTGCGAGCGCTAACTGGCCCAAATGCCTCGCCCGCTGCCATTTCTCCCTCGGTACTTTCTGCCGTGATGATTGCGGCGCTCAGGTAGACCACCCCTCCTGGTAGGGCACCTTCCCGCCTCATTCTCCGAGTATCCAGGTACCAAATACTGCGGAGCAGACGGCGTTGGAGCTTGTCGCGTTGTTGCGAAATTTCTACCTAGACGACAAGCCAGAGGCCGAGTAAACTGAGGAATGGTCGGGGGAAATTTGGTTTCCTTGCTTCTCTCCTGTGACCGTTCAAAGGAGGAATACTTATGGGATTTCTGGAAGCGATTTTCGGTGGCGGTAAACTTTCTGAGTCGGCACCTCGTCAGGACCTCGCGCGGCTGGCCGAAGGCGGCCCGGCGGATGTGGCGGGAGAAAGCTTTTACTCATCCGCTTTTAAGCAAATAGCAAAGAGGTTGGACAAGCGCCAGGGTGATGAAGTCATTGTCGATATCGAGCTTCGACTGGACCCCAACAACAAGTACAGCAAGTCAGGCAAGGCGGTGGGTGTCCACGTCTTAGGGCTAAAAGTTGGCCACGTTCCGTCGGCAGACTCTTCCGCAATCTTTGACACCATTTCTCAGAGAGGAAATGCCGCTTCCTGCAAAGGCAGAGTCTTCTTCGATGATTTTGGTGAGTCCAGTCCCCGCCACTCGGTCGTCGTGTTTATCGACTCTCCTACAAGGTTTGAGGGGGAAGAAAAAAAGCCAAAGCGGTCGGCGAGTTTTTCGAGACTGGATGAGAGCGAACAAAGCGAGATTGAGCTAAAAATCGAAGCGAGAAAAAGGGGGGAGGGTCCGCCCTTGCCGGAGTTGAAGCGAGGTGACGAGGTTTGCCCCGAAGGAGTAAGGGGTTTTGACTTGAATATCCTCGAAAAAGTGCTCGCTGCTCACACCATTCACGTGCGTAAAATTCCAAACCCGGACCTATATGTCGTTCTTAAGCCTGACACTTGGGACGATTCTTCCTCCGGCTTGGAGAAAGTCATCATTAACGATCGACCCTCTGTTTATTACAATGATTTCTTTGATAAATATCCCAACCTCTCCCCCTCTCCAGAAATGCAGGAAGCGATAGGCGCTGCCAGAGAGTGGCTACAGAGCAGCCCCGGGGACTACGAGTCCGAAATAGCGCTTGTGGCACGCGCTCGAAAAGAGGGCCATGTTCTGCTTCGCGGCCACGCGATTCTTTCATCAGACGTGCGGACAGAAGGCGGAGCAGTCACTAGGGTTGCGAGCTATGAAGCGCGTGTTATGAAAGACCACAGAGCCAATCTAAAAAGCCTTTTGGTCGATGCGGGAGCAAGGGTCTACGACAAGTTGCTTGTGGTCGGTGACCTCTCCAAAGACCGTGAGAAAAATAGGATTTACGTCTCAGTCGCGGATCGTCAAATTTGTGCCATGTATGCGGAGCAGCGTGAATATTTTGACATTGTGGATCGACGGCCTCCCGAAGAACAAAAAGATCTTGTCGAAATCTATTGGCAAGCGGAAGACGAAATCAAAGTAAACGTTTTTTCGTTTCACTTCCACTATTAACGCTGCTGAGGTCAGGTTCCACGCGGAGGTTGCCGAAGCCCAGTCCGGACAGGACTGCTCCAAGTGCCTCACCCGGTTCTATTTCTCACACAGCACTTTCTACTGTGATGACTGCAGGGATCAGGTAGACCACCCCGCCTGGTAGGGCACCCCACGATCCGCGGTCAGCAAGCTGATTCAGGTGGACTCTTTGGGTCTTCTTCGCTCGCCATGAACAAACCTTACGTACCGCACCGGGGCATTACAACGCTAGATGTCCTTACGAACCCAGTTTTTCCTGCGCGTCGCTGACAAGCTCCTGCTGGCTTTCCTCATCAATTTCCCATTCGTAGTCGCCCGACACAATGGCCTCCAAAATGTCCCGTGGGGTCCCCGGGTGCTGGATTAGATTACTCAACACCTCGTAGCCCTCGTAATTCTCATTCGGCCCAAATTGCCCCTCGAAAAGGCTTCTCAGTAGGCGTTCTGGCGCAACTGGATTATTGAGAACGGCGAAAACGATGTCATTATCTCTTCCCTCCGACAAGTCGAACTCGTCTTCGAGAATTTTTGGGTCGATAAGGGGATTCCCCAAGACCGAAGAGCGGTGACGGTCTGGTCCGCCTGGCACCTCCACGTCGCTGAGCCCGTCCACTAAGTAACGAACTTCATCTAAAAAGGCATCCGGGGTTTCACACACGCCAGTGTCATAAAGACCCTTAGATATGAGCGTGTAGGCGACTGCACTTGGCGGTGTGGCCCGATTGAGAGCGCAATAAAAATACTCGGACACACAAACCTCGCCGAGAACAACACGTTTAGTTTCGCGAGTTTCCCGTTCTAGTTCGTCCAGGAATGTTTTAACCTTCTCGTCGATTGCGACTGATAATTTCAGTTGCTCCTCATAATCAATACCCTTGAGGCCGTCATATTGAGAAACAATTTTATTCCATGTCTCTAGCACCGTCTAGCTCCCTTTTTTCAGAGTTTTTCTCGAGCATAGCTATGAATTCAGCTTAATAGGGATCAAGGTTCACCCGTCTCAGCATCAATCTTGCTTAAGAACGCGTCGGCCTGTGGCCTGTTGCGAAAAGTGGTGGGAGCGTGGTGCCTCTTGTGGTCGGGCCCAATATATGACGCCTGGACCATGCCCGAGGGGAGAGCGCAAATCTCACATCCACCGCACTAACGCTCACTAGAGACACCCCCGCATCGCAAGGGAGTGGGGTCAAACCACATGCGGCCCAGACCCAACACCTCATATCCAGCCCTAGACACACTTTGCCTAATCTGACCGCCAATCCGCTCAACCGGCTCACCTTCCCAAGACTCGTGAAAGTCGATCAGTGGGAACAGCATCTCGAGCATCCCATCGGTGAGCTTGAAGCCACACCTAGGTCATTCGGTCACTTGACTATGAGCAGTCTCTTCCCCCTCAAGGACGAAGCATTGACGAGTCTCGTCGTAGACAAATCTCCCAATTGAACCCACGCCGAGTATTTGCACGTCTATACGGTCCGCATCTCCCGACAAGTCCGGATCACTCTCCACGCTGCGACGCAAAGAGTGAATTTTGCCGTACCAGCCCGCATAGCTTTGTAGATGAAGAACTGCCCCCCCGTGACGAAAAAATTCAGCAGTGTCACTGGACTCGACCTCCATAGAGCTGTCCGCCCACTTAAAAGAAAAATGAGCAGACAAATGCGCCGGATCTCCGGATCTAGTCTCCCTGAGATTGGCAGAAACGATGGAATCGCGATCAAGCGCCAGAGCACGCGCGAGCTCGATATCTCGATCTGACCTGATAGAGGCCTTCCCCATAGAACCAGCGACCCCTAAAGCGTTTTCATCGGGCTCGGGTATGCCGGACCGCTCATGGGGCTCAGATCCTTTGCACATGTGAACATAGTCGTAGATGGATTGACGGGCGGCGGGGTGCAGCACGAGATAAAGATTCAATACCCGCGCAGAATCTCCCCAGTTGTCGAATATAAAGTCATGCAGGGTCGAGTTGTCCGCGAGGTCACCCACCCCACCCCCCTCGAGAAACTCGGCAATGTCATCAACACCTGCCCCGAAGCACAGCAAATCGGTGAGTCCAAGCCACCAACCGAGGTTGGGCCATTCGTCCCCAAGCGTCGTGGGGGGATGCACCACAGCCCCCAGCTGAAGGGCTTTCCATACGACAGTGCGTCCCTCAGTCCACTGTTTCCCGGAATCCCCATGGGGATCCGTCCAATCTAATTCGAGACCCCAAATATCGCTCTTCATATCCACCATTCTCTCTGCCGCCACCGACGTTTTCAAGGATTCCTCTAGTGAAGCTCTCTTCTACTGACTTCTCGGGCGCTTACCGCAACTCGCTGTGTGTGCACAAATCCAGCGTTTACGCTCCTCGTCCAGACAGCTAATGCCCTCAAACCTCCTGGAGGCACCCCCAGTATCAAAGAGGAGTGGGGTCAAACCTCCCACAGCCCAATGTTTCTCGCCCACCGCCAAACAGGCTCCCAATGTCGGATCACCACTAAGACAACCCCAGTTCCTGCCCCCGAGTCTTGCGCCGGAGAGTAACCTGAATACTATTCATGAGTTTGGGGTGGCGATGCCTGAGATGGAAAACCTGCGGGGCGCGGATTCGAGCGGATGGGCGTCGGGTGGCAAGGACGTGTCGGGTGCGGACCTGACCGATGCGAACATGAGGGGCGAGAACCTGCAGGGGGCAGACCTCCGCAAGGCGAACCTGCGCCGTGCGAACCTGACGGATGCGAACCTGAAAGATGCCGACTTGACCGGCGCGAACCTGCAGGGGGCGGACCTCAGCAAGACGAACCTGCGCCGTGCGAACCTCACAGACGCGGACCTCAAAGACGCGAACCTTACCAAAGCGAACCTAGAAAGCGCGAACCTGCACCGTGCGAACTTGCACAGGGCGAACCTTAGCAAGGCGGAGCTGTCGGGCGCGCACCTGACCCACGCGAAGCTCTACGGCGCGGACTTGACCGGTGCGAACCTGAGTGGCGCTGACTTGACCGCTTCGTACCTGGCCCAGGCGAATCTGGAAGGCGCGAACCTGCAGGGGGCGGACCTGACCCACGCAGACCTGACCACCGCGAAGCTGAAACACGCCGACCTAACCGGGGCGTACCGGACTGATGCCGCCCTAACCGGGGCGCGCCCATCCGATCCTTTCCTAAAAGAAAAGGGACATAAACGTCGCACCCGACACCTGGTGCGGACCGACCTCTCCGGTGCCAAACTCTTAGGTGTCGACCTCTCCAATGCCGACCTAAGGGAGAGAAACCTGGCCGGGGCGGTCCTGGTCGATGCCGACCTGAGTGGCGCGGACCTGACCGATGCCGACCTGCACGGCACGAACCTGAGGGGCGCGGACCTGATTGATGCCAACCTGACCGATGCCGACCTGAGTGGCGCGGACCTGACCGATGCCGACCTGAGGGGCGCCTACCTGAGGGGAGCGGACTTAACCGGGGCGAACCTAACCGGGGCCGACCTAACCGGGGCCGACCTTGAATCGGGCCGGTATCGGGCGAAAGCTGGTGAGCATAGATTCCGCAAGGAAGGTAGCGGTTACACAGGAGATCTTCCGGGCCTGTTCTATTTTGTTGATAATAAGGAAAGTGGTGCCGCAAAGGTCGGTATCACCAACAAAAAGCGAACGAAGGGCCGGAGACTCAGGCACCTCCGTGAATTGGGCTTCGAAGTGGTAAAGACCTGGGAGCGAGCTGACGGCCACCTAATCAAACAACTTGAAACTCAGACTCTTACCTATATTCGCAAAACACTCGAGTTGGAACCATATTTGCGGAAAGGCGATTTGGGTGAGACTGGTGGCTGGAGCGAAACTTTCAACAGGGAAGGCGTCTCAAAGAAGGAACTAATCGACTGGGTAGAGCTAAAGTTGCGAGAGCTTGAAAACGAGAAAGCGTCCGGAATCTCCGATAATTTTTAGTGTGGGTTTTAGCGTTTGGGAGCTAAGGGATTCGGAGCCCCGAAGCATTCTCAATCAGGTGCCCGTTGGATAGAAGAACCTCAACCTCCGCGCCCAGGGCCGAGGTGATTTTTGCCCCCTTCCGTTGCCACCCAAATATCTCACTCACGGCCTCAATGAGGGTCGGTCGACTGATCCCAATAGCCTCCCGGGCCACCCCGAGTATTGCCCCTCTCAATTCGAACGGGTGGATCCGGTCTACACCCCGCGGAAAATCTGGGTGTGGCCGACGCACCCGGACCGCGGGAGACTCCTCCATCGAAAGAAAACCCCCTTCGAGATGGACTTGAGAGAGCGAGATAGCTGCTTCTAAGGTCTCTCGAATTCTTTGGCCAACCCGACCAATGTCTGCCGCGTGCCTCAAGCGCTGCATCAGGGTCTCCATATGGACCGGTTGCTCGACTGACACAACCTCCGTGACGAGCGCCACCAATTTTCGAGCGTTCCCGACATCGGCGATATCCACATTGCGAGGGATCAGGTCCACGACCGCGACGTCGTAGTCCACTGTCCAGTCGCTGTGGTGCGACTCTTCGGTTTCCTCGAGGTCCACCTCGATCAGAATCCCGGGCGTCGCCGCCTTGGACACCAGCCGACCCGCAATGGGCTGTTGGGCCAACTCGTCCAGAAGAGCACGCAGTTTGTCGATCTCGGCCTGCCGATGTCGATACCAAGCTGTCCCCCAAATGTGGTGAATCCTCCACCCAAGTCCTTCAAGAATTTCGTGGCGCAACCTATCTCTGTCTCGTGCGGTCCTCGACGAGTGATACATCGCACCATCGCACTCGACCCCCAAGAGGAATGTTCCTCCATGCTGAGGATGTCTAACCCCAATATCAACGCGGTATCCCGCCACACCGACCTGCGGCTGGACGGTGTAACCCCAACTCCTAACCTCTGCCGCCACAGACTCCTCAAATGGTGACTCGAAGTCGAGGCCGCTTTCTCCGAGCTCAAGATGGAGAGCCGCGGGACCTCTCTCCGCAAAATCGAGGTAGCGCCGTAAGTGCTCCGAAGGTCCAGCCTTCACGTCTCCCAAGTTGGAGGCATCCATGGACGCGACAACCTCGACCAACTCTCTGGCACGAGTGAAAGCAACATTCAGGCGACGTTCGCCACCAGTGCGTGACACCGGCCCAAAATTCTTGTACACCTTGCCCGTCTCGTCAGGGCCGTACCCAATCGAGAAGATTATTACGTCCCGCTCGTCGCCTTGAACTGACTCCAGGTTCGCAATAAAGAACCCACGCTGCCGGTCGGAGTTTCCCTGCTCAAAGTACTGATCGAGGTCGGGGCGGTCTTTTCTAGCAATGGTGACCGCGGCCTCGAGTGTCTCTTGTTGCGCCGCGGAGAAGGCAACCACCCCCAGGGATTTACCTGGGCGGGTATCAAAATGGTGGATGACCCTTTCAGCTACCGCTTTTGCCTCATTAGGATTATCCCTCCCAGTAGATCGCCGATAGACACCATTTGCGACCTTGAAAAACTTGACACCCAGGTCTGCCGACTCGTCAATCGCACCGGGGAAGGTAATGAGCCGGCCTTCGTAAAACGAGGCGTTAGAAAAAGCAATGAGGTGCTCATGCCGGGACCGATAGTGCCAACGCAAAGTGAGAGAGCTAAAGGCACCAGTAGCCTTCATGAGATCAAGTATTGACTCGTAATCTCGAGCGACGTCTTCCTCTACATTCTCATCTTCTGACGTTGCGGCCTGAAAAAAGTTCGTCGGGGGAAGTTGTTTCTGATCGCCAGCCGCGATGACGGCCTTCCCTCGATATATACAGTTAATTGCGTCCGACGGCGTGATCTGACTCGCCTCGTCGAAGATCACAACATCAAATCGAATGTCTGGAGGGAGAAACTGGGAAACCGCTAAAGGGCTCATCATGAAGCAAGGGTGGAGCCCTTTAATAACCTCATCGGATTGCGCAATTTGATCCCGAACAGGTTTGTGGCGAGCCTTCTTCTCGGACTCTCTCAAGATCCCCGCTGCCTGCCCCTGGAACGACCTCGGTCTCATCGATTCAGCGACGTCGATAATCTGAGATATCGCATGGTCTTTCAGACGGGCATCTAGGGAGCGATACTCGCCAATTAGTTCAGCTCGATCGACCAAAGGCGAGTCGCCAACGCGAGGGTCTCTTTTATACTGATCGCCAACCCACATCCGCATCACGGAAGACACGAGGAAGCCAGCGATCCGAGCAGGGTCCAGTCCCAGGTCTTTGGCGGCTTCAATGACTCGTCCAAACCCGTGTTGGATTAGCCGGCTGTGGTGGTGATTAAAATCCAGCCACTGATCAATCTCAGGTAACCTCCTTTGGAGATCCTTCAGGTAGGTTCGCGCCTCCCGAAAATCGTGGAGCTTCTGTTTGAGATCCGGCTTGCGAGCCTCTACGAAAGAACAACTAAATCTCTCATAAGCATCGCTCCATCTTTCGGCTGCCCGCGCCAATCCCGCTGGAATCCGGTGCTCGTCAAGCGCCACAAACTCCTCCTCGGTGAGCTGTCGCTCTGGGTTGTCCAAATCCCGGTGACCCGCCAGTTCGAGAAATTGCTGTGTCCATTCATACCGTTTTTCCAGATCAGCGCAATCCACTTCAGGATCAAGAAAAAACCTGTCGTAATTGATCTCCACCTCCAAAAACTGGCTACGAATCTCGAGTTCCCCCTCCCAAGACGGACGCTCCGATCTCAAGTTTTCCAAATGGCCCATAGCCCGAGATACCACACCAATGGAGATTCCGCCTTCTACATGCTTTTTCAACAAGTCATAGATTTCACCCGTCCGCTGGAGGGATGTTCCCAAAACGTCGAGTCTCTCCGATAAGTCGACAAGGCTCCTCGATGAGGATGCTTTTGTTAGGTCGCACCCCGCGATCGACTGGACATTGACAAGTGAATTCAACGCTTCCGTAATGGCGAGAATCTTGCTTTCGACATCCTCAGCGAACCGATTCTCACCCATACCCTTGCCGAGAGCCTCGCTATCGGTTACCGAAACCGCCTTAGCTACCTGATCGGCATCAGCAATCTTCGCAAGGAGGTGCTCCCAATCTGACTCCAGGCCTTCGTAATAGCCGACCAGTACTCCATCAAACTTTTTTTCAGACTTCCGCAGTTTGTCGGTTGCCTGCTTCCAGTCCCCAGCAAAAGGTATCGAACTTCGTATCTCTCGCCAGCGTCTGATGGCTGCCACGCTCTTGAGTTCTCTTTTTCGCGATCGATAACCTGCGCTGAACCGATCGAAGAAGGATCTATTTTCGGCGAAAAAATCGCGAAATTCTTCAAGAGGTAGCTCGATAGAACGCTCACCCAATGCCATGCATCCAAGACGATGCCTCGCAACTTCCTCGTTCCTCTTCTTGAGAATTTTTGACGCTTCTCGCACAGCATGCAGCTTTGTCCGGTTCGCAAACCACATGACGGGCGGGCAGTCTGGAGAGGCCAAAATCTTGAGAGCGTGAGAAAAAGGATGTAACTGGCTCAGCTTCTCGGGGAACGAAATACCAATCCCCTCGGAGAAAGGGAGCAGATCACTGCACAGCCCGAAAAACTGCCGACTGGAATCCGCGCTCGCCACAGAAATTTTTGCTGACTTCTTTGCCTTCACGCTGTCCAAGTCCTCGAGGAATTCGAAGGTCTTAGACAATTTTTGGAATGTGGGAAGCTCGATTCCCGTGGGCACCAACTCCCATGTGTGGCCGAGTAAATCCCTGTAGCCCGCCTTGCTGGTGTTCACCTGAGTGGCAATCTTTCGGATGTGCGCGACGGCGACTTTCACTGCGTCCAGTTCCAAACTCACGAGCCACGGTCGCGCACGGAAACTTGGCGCGCCACCCGCCCATTTTTCGACCAGCTTATGCATCTCGTCAAAATCAAACGTTCCCTGAAGGCTAAGCTCCACTGCCACCGAGTGCAGGTCTCCGTATTCCTTCTCGTAAACGTCGAGAGCTGACATTAGGGTCTGCAAATTAAAGGCAAGCTCTGCCTGATCACTTAGGCCAAACCAGACTGCCGCCTTTCCCTCTAGAAACAGGGGCCAGTGACGCTCAACCCGAACAGCAGAGTCGCGGACTTTCTCAAACTCTGCAGCCGTGAAAACCGAAACTTCTATTTCAGGTTCCGGAGACGGGGCGTGACTTCCGGACTGCTCAATGACACCTAACGCCTGGTGAATACTTACCCCAAGCGGTTGCCGTATCTCATTGACTGCCTGAGCATAAGAATTCAGCTCAACTCTTCTCTCTCTCGCCTTGTCAACTTCGAGATCTCTCATATGAGGCGGTGCCTTCGCCTTGGTCTTGAGCGACCTCCCGAGGGCGTGCGCCACGTCTTTTCTGGATGTCCTAGAGCTATGGAGCTCGAAAAGAAGGCTCCTCAGCCCGCGCTCGTCCAGCCGCTCCTTCACAACCTCAAGGGCGACAATCTTTTCAGAGACGAAGAGCACAGATTTCCCAGCGCCAATAAGAGCGCCGATCATGTTCGAAATCGTCTGACTCTTCCCCGTTCCTGGGGGTCCGTCGAGCACGAAGCTCTTGCCCCTGACTGCGGCATCAACCGCCGCTCTCTGGCTCGAATCCGCGTCGAGCACGAGCGGGGAGCTTTCTGGGGGGGCTTCAACATCTATTTCCTCATCTCCCACCGGTTCAAAAAAGAAATCCTCCGCGCCGGACTCCCCGCCCCCGCCCAGAGCCTGGACGAGCGGACTCGCCATCACCGCATTCTGATTGTCAAGCAAGTCCCTGTACATTGCCTCTTTTCGAAAGGTAAAAAGCGACAAAGCTTGTAACTCAGAAAGGTGCCAGCCTTCCCGCAGTTTGACGTCGCCGAAGAGCTCAAGCGCAGCTTCTATTCCCCCATTTTCAAAAGCCCTATCCACCTCCGGTTGCGGGGGGAGTTCTACCCCAAACTCCTGAAGTTTGATGGAAAGCGCAGGGTTAACTGTTAAGTCATCGTCACTCAAGGTGAGCGCGTGTGGCTGCCTCGGGCCAGGTTTCCAAAATTTCACCGGCACAAGTAGGAGGGGGGCAACTCGTTCTTGCTCGTCCTGGTCGACCCAGGTCAAGCCCCCAACGGCAATGTGGAGGGGATTTACACCTTTGTCTAAAAATAACCTGTTCGAGCGGGAGGCCATGTTCCTGACGGCGCGATCAACGTCTCTCTGGGTCCGGTTGACAAATATTGCATCGAGGTATTTGCCATAATCAAAAGCCTCGTCAAGCTCAATAGCTTGAGCCTCAAGATCATCCTCATCAACCGCCGCGTCTTTTGGCTCCAGTTTGGTTCCCACAATGAACGTCAGTTTTTTCGACTTGCTCCTGCTCAGGATGACCGATAGCGGCTGGTCCGACAGATCGATGGTGGACGTTGCCCGGGACCGAAAATTAATCAGTGGGTTACCTGACCCTAGGTCGATGAGGTCCTCTCGCCATTGCTGGAGGGCCTGCGTAACATTCATGGTTAGTTTGCTCGCCACGGTTTGGCTCCATTCCGACTTCTTCTCAACTTTATGCCCCTTTTAGGCACCTTTGGTAACTAAGGGGCCCGGTCGGGAGTCGGCTTACCGTTCCACCGACAGCGACACCGACTTCAAATCCAGCACCGTCGGAAGGTAGTCGCCTGAAGACCTCCCTCATGCATGGTCTTCTGAAGGGCCAACCCCGACCAGAACGATTCCATCGACGGGGAGTCGTAGCGCAATAAGACGAGGTTTCTAATCGGTTTTTCAAATTTGGAAAGTGAGACGATTCTGGCCCCTGAAACGTTTCCTTCTCAAAAGAACCCAGCCCCAAGTGCCTTACCGGTTGCGATTTCTCGCAAAACGCGTCCTGCTGCGATTTCCGCAGGGATCAGGTAGATCACCCACCCCCTCCCCCGGAGGAGGCTCTCCCGGAGAGGTGCTGTAGCTCTCTGTGTGTGCAAAATACGAGGGTTTAACCCCTTTGTCCCCACAAATACCGCGCTGAAGCCCACTAGAGGCCCCGGCATCAAAAGGGAGTGGGGTCAAACCTCACGCAGCAAAGACCCAACACCCCGTAGCCCAGGTTTGTGTGAATACCCGCGTTTCAAAAGTTTTTTGTCAGAAAGAGACAATCCCCGCGTTTCTGGGCCAGAAGAGCGCAAACCCAGGGCGATTCATTCCCCAGGGAGCGGGCCGCAACCCAGCTTTGAGAGACTCCGTATCTTTGGGCAACTTCGTTCTGGGTGAGTTTCTCGATGGTGATGGCGGTGATGATGAGGAGGGCTATGTTCATGGCTCAATTCGAGCAATGGTTTATTCCTATGTCTTGCGACAGGGTATTCCTATGTCCTGCAACCACACACTGTCAGCCCGACAGTGTGATCTCTCAAGACATTGGAAACTTTCGAACCCTCAGGGGTGGGGGAGTTCTCTTGATTCTGGCGTTCCATGTGCGTTGTGGGGTGAATAGATGTCGCCAGGCTGCGAGGGCAAAACTGGCCAAAAAGTTGTGGGTTCACCTGTGGGTCCGCTCGCCTGCCTGACGGTTAATTTCGGCCTAATACGCGGCGAGGATGGTGATCTGCTGCTGGAATCTGCCCGCTGCGGGCTGCGGTGGGGTCTCCTGTCTCGACCGGGGCACGCGCACGCCGTCTGCGGGAAAGGCCGGTCGCCTGGGTGCGAGGGAAATATCGGAATGTTTCCTATGTCTTGAGAGATGGGTTTCCTGTGTCCTGAAAAAGAACACTGTCAGTCGGACAAGACAAAACCCGCGCGTGGGTGCTGGCGCCTCTTTTCTGTGGGTACGGTGCTGCCTGTAAACAAAAAGGAGGCTGTCGGGTGTCGGCTGCAGGTATCAAGGGGATGAAGCCTGTCCCGCTCATGAGCCAGGGGTCCCTCCAGTTCGTACCGGGGCGTTGCTGATGGAAAACAGGGTGCTTACGCAGTAATGAGAAGGGGTGCTGTGTGCGGGTGCGTCAGCTATTTCGCTCGATTTTTTAGTGAGTCGGATCGGGTGAAAGTTATCAGTCCAACGGCCGTTCCAATTGCCAAGGCCGCTGCGAACGAGAGGCCCGTTGACACAGAAGGGGCAACTATCGACTCCCCTGCTAGCGCTTGGACATAGAGCACCACTACGGCCAGA
>Ga0222633_1001313_pt1 | contig 13827 bp, 10 predicted proteins | sample AntAcemetageno48_FD_179816 | JGI IMG/M metagenome (GOLD analysis project Ga0222633, IMG submission 179816) | Saline water microbial communities from Ace Lake, Antarctica - #48 | ecosystem: Environmental > Aquatic > Non-marine Saline and Alkaline > Saline | place: Antarctica: Ace Lake | collected...
GTTTTTGTATGTGCCGACTTTGTTTAAAGAAGATAGGGTCAATTATCGTTTGGCATTGCTTGGCTCTGTACTCTTTTTCTTTGGTACGGCCTTTTTTTCCGGAGTAGGCCTAACACCCTACGATTTGTATCTTGATCTACATGTATTTTTCGCAGTGAATGCCTTTAGATTTCTGGTTCCCGCATCCATGCTCTACCTCATCCTGTTATTACGTAGTGCGGTAGATAATCGTTTTGCTTTAGTGACTGGGGCTTATCTAGTTTGTGTCGTTGCTTATGTGATTTATCAGATGATGGGTGGAGACCCCTTTGATAGTGCTGAAGAGATGGTTAGACAGGCAACAATTCAGAAATTGATTGTGATGGCTAGTGTCGTCAGTATTTTCTCTTTGAGTTTTGCTTTTGAGCATCAGGCTCGCTTGCAGACTGCTTAGTCGAGACAGTAAAGCCAGAGCATGGCGACAGCGAACTGGGGTCTGTGTTTTATTTACGTTTAAGCACCCGCATTAGTTCCTGAATCTTGGCATCAACATCCTCATTGGATTGCATTGAAGCGGTGACACATTGTTGAATATGTTTCTCGAGAATTTTGTTCTCTACCGTGGTTATGGCTGACTTCGCAGCCCTTAATTGATCAAGTATATCGATACAATATTGTCCTTCATCGACCATCCTGGCGACGCCTTTAATTTGGCCGCTAATACGGTTCAAGTTAGGGATAAGTGGCTTATGACAAGATGACTTCATATTAGGTCCATGGTCTAGATTATCAGTGGGACAACGTAGGTGAAAAAGCTGGCAAATACAAAAATACCCGTCGATATAAAGTAGAGCTTTTGTGATCGTCGGCGGGTTGTCATGCAAGTTCTGCCCAACTCAGGGTCTAGAGGGCAGGGTAATCTAGCAGTGCGGTAGTTGATAATTCCCGCGGCGACAATCATCGCTAATGCAAACAGACTGATCGGCACCTTATACTGCGACAGGGTGACCAAGAAGGGGGCAGCGCTTACTAGACTAGCAAAACTTGCTCCCGCGCCCAAGCTTACAAATACTGCAGGTAAGGCGCAGCAAATCAACGTCGATGTAGAGGCAAATAATGAGAAATAATTACTAGTCTTGTCCTCCACTTTAATTTGCCAATATCTGAATATCAGTGGTGTTAAGTCCGTTATTGAGAATTTTTTTCTTGATATCGGCTAGATCAATCTTAACATCCGCTGGATAGGCTAAAAGTACTTTGCCAGAGGCTAGGTCGACATCGATTTTGCTAACTGATTTATCTTTGCCAAAAGTCTTCTCTATTCCGCGCGCACAAAAGTCACAGACCATTCCTTGCACGCTAACTAAAGCAATCTGACTATTATCCAAATCAGTGACGAATATATCGAAGCGCTGCGGGTCTACTACGATCTTTTTGCCATCAACCATAGTTTCATGCAGATGCCCTTCATGTGAGTGCGTATTGTCCATCTCGTGATGCTCAGCCTGAGTGACCATTGTAGCCAGAAGAAAGCTTGTTGCGATTAGTATTTTTTTCATAATTTTATCTCTTAGTTTAATGGAGTTTAAAAGCGATACATTAGATGAAGGGTCCAATCGGTGGACCTGTGATAGGCCACTTCAATCATAGCGCCGTTTTTGAATAATCTTAATACTGGGTAAGTCGTTCGTTTGTCCTCGAGATCATCCTTTTTAGTTTCAACCATGAGCCAGGTGTGAAGGTCGCCGTAATCACCCAGATAAGGTGCGATACCTATCTTCGCGGATTGCTCAAATAGATCATAGCCGATACCGGAAATCTGTTTAGCGGAGAAGCCGGCAAATAGTCGTCTTGTCTCCCAGTCACCGGTTAGGGCATAAAAATGATTGTCACTATTGGTTAAGCCGACCCCTGTTTTCACATATAAATTGCGTTGAGATGTAGCGGTGTTCTTTCGGTTCAGCAGGTAGGTGAACCTGGCTGAGGGGAAATACTCGTTACTTATCTTGTCTTGTTGGTAATCCAAGCCTATAGAGTAGTTTATGTTAGGAGTGTAGTGCCAATAAATATTATCTGACTGGCCGCCTGCGTTGAACATAAGAGTATGACCACCCACATATGAGATGGGTCGCCCTTGAGATTCCAGTGCTGTTAGTAATATTAAGGCAAAAATTAAACTCTTCATACCCCTATAGGGTATACTAAAATATTAAATTTGCAAGCGATTAATTAGATTTTGCGACGCAAAGGGGAAATTGCTATTTTTATCGACAAAGAAAAAGGGATGCCAGACGGCATCCCTTTTAGTGGACTTTAAGTCAGACTCTAAGGTCTGACTTAAGCTTCTATAGATTCATTAAGAATCAATTAGAAGTTGTATCCTGCACTCATGTACCAGAAAGCACCTTCGATACCCATTGGCGAAGTCTCGTAGTAGATGCCGCCAAGTACGCTACCTGGTACGCCTTCAGCTACAGCGCCAGCTGAGCCTTCGATGCGCTCTGCTTTTTGATCAAAGATGTTTTGAGCACCAACAGAAACGTTGAAGTTATCAGTGATGTTGTAAGTCACTTCTAAGTCAACTGTAATAGCTGCGTCAGCGTCGGTACCGAACCAGTCAGCGTGCACTGCATAGTACTCGCCGAAGTAGTTAGTACGAACAAACGCGCTGATCTCTTCCCATTGCTGATTCATAGTGAAAGTTGCACGATGATTTGGCAGTCCTTCTTCTAGACGCTTCACCTTGCTGTCGCTAGTCACATTACCCTGATCAGATACTTCAGTGTCAGTGTAGTTATACGCTGCACTAAAGTCAGTTGATCCACCGAAAAGGTTAGTGTCGTAAGTTGCTACAATATCTAATCCTGAAGTTTCAGTGTTGAAGTCATTAGTAAAGTAGTTTACTTCACCAATCAACTCTGGGTTAGGAACACCAGCAGCGCCCATAGCAGCTCGCTGAGCAGCAGTAGGTGCAGCATTACTTGTTAGAGCGATACGGTCTTCCACTTCAATGTTGAACCAGTCAGCCGTAAACTCAACTTCACCAAGTGTAGCAACGATACCCATTGCAAAGCTCGTAGACTCTTCTGGTTGCAGATCGCCTGCGCCCAGTTTAAAGCCAGGTAGTGTTTGAGCCTGAGTCAACTCACCATTGACAAGAGTAGTCTGCGTGTTAACCACGTTAGCCTGGCCTTGAGTTGGAGCTCTGAAACCAGTGCTGTGAGATCCACGTAGCGCAACGTTATCAGTCAACTGAAGGTTGAATGCTAGCTTGTAGTTAGCCGTGTCGCCGAAGCTTGTGTAGTCTTCGTAACGAACCGCACCCTGGACTAATAAGTTGTCAGATACTTGGTTTGAAACGTCAACGTACATTGCGTAGTTACGACGAGAGAACGCACCAGCTGAGTCAGGTGAGAAACCTGCAAAACCGTGAGAACCTACGTTGAAACCTTGAGTAGCATACTTACCAGCTTTCCAAGATGATTCTTCACCTGAGATAACAGAGAAAGTAGTTTCGCGCCATTCAGCACCGTAACCAACGCTCATAGTACCGTATTCCTTCGACAGATCTAAATTGAAGGTTTTCGCTAACTGGATATAGCTACCCGTCTCAAAGTTACGTGGCGAGTCAGGACCCATTGATGGGTTAAACGTGTTATTCAAACCAAATGAGGCTTCGTTACGACCAACCGAACCACTAACGTCATACGCAGTGCCGGCCATTGGCCCTGCAGCAATCTCGCCGCTTCTTCCCATAGTGAAAGATGAGTCAGTGATGTTGCCTGTAAAGCGAGGCGTATAGCCACCAGGAGCCGCTTGGTTGAGAATATAGCAATTTGGATCTGCGATAACAGCATCACGTCCGGCATAATCTGATGGATCAAGAGCAGTCGGACAGTTACCCGACATATCGCCTGTAACGTCAGCAATCAGACGAGTACCATCACCTTTTGTGAATACGCCGCCACGACCATCAGGATTGCGATAGTAGAAACCGCCATCGATATCGCGCTCAGAGTAGTTACCAAAAGCGTAGGCTTTTCCGCCATTACCAAGGTCTAAACCAGAGTTAAAGAAGAAAGTTACATCATCATCAATCTGAGGAGCACCCCAGACTTGAGCTGGAAGAGTAACAGAGGTGTTACCTGCGTCGATAAGATCCTGAGCATCTGGACGCTGAACACTGCGAGAGGTCGCTTCATTATCTTTCATCTGGAAGCTAAGGTTGATAAAGCCAGCATCAGTTAATGGCATGCCAATTTTACCGGCTATAACTGTAGTTGCGCCATCGCCTTTGCTGTACTCGCCTTGCTTAATAGTCAAACGTCCGCCTTCAGATGAATCATCTAAGACAAAGTTGATTACGCCAGCAACCGCGTCAGAACCATACTGTGCCGCAGCACCATCACGCAGAATTTCAACTCTCTTAAGCGCGATACTTGGAATCACAGAAATATCTGGACCCTGTGATCCGTCATTAACACCACCGCCTTGGAAGGCGATAACTGATGCACGATGACGACGCTTGCCGTTAACCATAACCAAGGTGCTGTCTGATGACAGGCCTCGCAGGTTAGCGGGACGAATCATACTTGCCGCATCACTGATAGGCTGTAAGTGAACATTTAATGAAGGTACAGCGCTTTGAAGTTGCATAAGAAGGTCATTACTACCTGCTTTGCCAAGTTCTTCAGCATTGATAACGTCAACGGGCACTGGTGAATCTCCCACAGAGCGAGGTGCTCCACGAGAACCTACTACAACGACCTCTTCTAGCGTCGCTTGGGCGGCAGTCGCCACTGTTGGCAGCGCAATGCCACCAGCAATGATTGCTGCTGCAATCGAGTTAATTTTCCAAATATTATTGATTTTCATAATTCTCCCCCTAGAGAAATTATTTAGTTTAGCTTGTGCGCTACAAAAATAGCACACAACGCAAGCTCTCAGGTTAACATAAATACAGATTAAAACTAAATTATTGCCTCAAAACGTGATGGGATAGGGTTAAAAACAATAAATGTTAAAAATTTGAGGGTATGAGGGCTAATAGATAGGTGTTTTGTAGAGTTCACTTGGGATTTATCGCGCCAGCTTAGGCAGTAAAAAGCTAGGTAAGATAGCTTGGAGTTGATGGTAGATATTTAGTGCCTTGGTTTGATCAACTTCAAAGTGGCTGGCGCATTGAGCAGGGACTAGTAAATGCAGGTAGTAAGGGCCGATGTTGCAGTCACTTAGTTCGCGCTTCCAGTTGGGTTTTACTTTTAAAAGTTGCTGTGGATTATGGTGAGGGATTTTTCCTGATGATGCTGGCATGATAGTGTTCAGTGATGACTGTATTTTGATTTTACGCGACACATAGAAAATGGGTACTAGATTGAGCACAGATATTATTTATATGGCTAGGGCTCTCGAATTAGCTCAGCAGGCTGCCGAGGCTGGAGAAGTGCCGGTGGGAGCGGTGATTGTAAAAAACGGAGAGGTTATTGGGGAGGGTTATAACCAGCCTATTGCTCGCGCCGATCCTACAGCTCACGCTGAAATAATGGCTCTACGCAACGCGTCTTCTTTTGTGAACAACTATCGTCTGACCGGTTGTGACCTCTATGTCACCATAGAGCCTTGCACTATGTGTGTGGGTGCTATGGTCCATGCGCGAATTAAACGAATTATTTTTGGAGCAGTTGAGACTAGGGCGGGTGCGCTGCAAAGTCAATTGCAGTTAATGGATGGAGATCATTACAATCATTCTATCGATTGGCAGGGGGGTATTCTAGCTGATCAGTGCGCTGCGATTATGCGAAGTTTTTTTCGTGAAAAACGAAAGTAATTCAGCGGTTGTAGTGTTAAATACTAGGTAGACTGTTAGATTCCCATGTGGGCTGAGTTGCACTGTCGTTTGTTTTTTCTAATGGAAGATCTTTCAAGTGCAGAGAATAAAGCTCTAAGTAATGTCTATAGTATTGGATATTGCTTACATAGAGCACTGGCTCAGCGCCCCTAGCATAACCATACTTTAAGGTTGAATAGAATTTCTTATTGCTGAGCAGAGGTAAATATTGTCTTACATCTTCCCAAGAATCTGGATTTTTGCCCCCACGCTGAGTCAAGATACGTGCATCTTCTAGATGTCCAAAACCCACATTATAAGCGGCCAAGGCGAGAAATGTGCGATCCGGTTCAGTGATTCTAGTCGGCAGCCTAGCGCGTAATTTTGCTAGATAAGCAGCCCCGCCCTTAATACTTTGATTAGCGTCAAGTCGATTAGAAACTCCCATCTCCTTGGCGGTATCTAATGTCAGCATCATTAACCCTCTAACACCGGTGGGTGATTTTGCCCTTGGGTTCCAGTGGGATTCTTGATAAGCCACTGCGGCGAGTAAATGCCAGTCAAGATTATTCTTGGCAGCAGTTTGTCGAAATAGGAGTTCATAGGTTGGTAGTCGCTTTGCGACTAATTGTCCAAGGCGTTTTGAGTCGGCGACAGAGAAGTAGTCACTTTGGGCTAAAAGTTGTTCCTTTAATCTCTCCATTTGACCAGAAGATATATAGTTGGTTAGAAATTTGTTTGCAGCATTAAGTAGTGAACCGTCCTCGTGAGAGGGGAATGCCCAAGCCACCATTTGTGGTTCTGAAATATCTATAGCAAGGCCAGCATTGGGGTAAATGTGTCGGTTAACCAGATAGGCGATCGAGTCTACGACGGTGTAGTCGATCTCGCCAGTGTGGACCATTCGGATCAAATCGCCCATTTCAATCTCGTCCTGCTCACGCCAGCGGAGTTGCGGGATATCGACGCTCAATTTTTTAAGCTGTTCACTGTGAGATGAGCTGGTTATAACCAGAAGTTCACCGTCAATATCTGACAATGATTTCGGTTTTGGCGTTCCTCGTCGGTATAACAGTTGATGAGTGACCTCTAGATAGGGTGCTGAGAACCTAAGTGATTGGCTCCGCTCTTCTGTCTGTACTAAATTTGCAGCTGCAAAGTCACCTTGAGGGCCACCCACTGCCGCCAATAAATTCCGAAGGCTTAGTTTTGATTGAACTCGCAACTCAACACTCAGACTCTTGGCAAAGGCTTTAGCGATCAAATAGTCGAAGCCATTTTTGCCTCTTCCGTCCTCAAAATAGGTGGTTGGGCCGGGAATAGTGAGCATAACGAGCTCGCCCTTTTTCTGGACTCTCTCTAAATGTGTTATTTGCTGGCTGCTGGAAAAATAAAAAATAATGGCTAAGGCAAGCGCCACCAAAACTGAGCGGTTACGTATTTTCCTAACTTTCTTCGATCGTTGCCGCATCAGTTTTCTGTCCATGCCCAAGGGTTTAGATGATGTTGATTTAGGAATAACAAATGATGAGACGATATTGTACATCGTTTGCTAAATTCAATCTGCCAAAAGCTACGTTTTTCCGTTAGAATGCGATCTTTCCAACCTTGATTATTTCGAGATCCAAATTAATGATGATTCTTTCTGGCGCATCTTCTCTCTCTGCGTTTCGGCGTCAAAAATTACTATCTAAACTGCAGGCTGCAGTACCTTTAGTTACTTCGGTAAGCGCCGAATATATCCACATTGCTGACCTGAGTGAGGCGCTCACCACAGATGAGTCTAGTACTTTGGAGGCCCTTCTTCAGTATGGGCCCAAAGAGCAGAATGTTGACAAAGGTGGGATGCTGTTATTGGTAGTTCCTCGCCCTGGTACCATATCGCCATGGTCTAGCAAAGCGACCGATATCGTTCACAACTGCGGCTTAAAAAATGTGCTGAGGGTGGAGCGTGGAATTGCTTATTATCTCCAAGCTAATGCGTCTTTCTCTGATAAACAGTTAAAGATTTTGGGTGAATTGCTCAGCGATCGCATGGTGGAAGCGGTCCTGACTGATTTTTCTCAAACGGAATTATTATTTTCTCACGATCAGCCGGCTCCAGTTAAGGTGATTGACGTGTTAGGTGGTGGCGTCGAAACCCTCCGGTTGGCAAATGTCAGCTTAGGCTTGGCGCTAGCTGATGATGAAGTAGATTACTTGGTGGCAAGTTTTCGTGACTTAGACCGCAATCCTACTGATGCAGAATTAATGATGTTTGCCCAGGCGAATTCAGAGCATTGCCGCCATAAGATTTTCAATGCGAGTTGGACGATCGATGGCGTTGATCAAGAGAACAGCTTGTTCGGCATGATTCGCAACACTAATACCGTTAATGGAGAGAATGTTCTATCTGCATATTCTGACAATGCGGCTGTGATTGCTAACAGTCAAGGTGGGCGTTTCTATCCTGATCCGGTGACCAAGCAGTATGGTTACAGTCAAGAGCCTGTTCACTTGTTAATTAAAGTGGAAACCCATAATCATCCTACGGCAATATCCCCTTATTCGGGTGCCGGAACAGGTTCTGGTGGTGAGATTCGTGACGAAGGCGCTGTAGGGCGGGGTTCAAAGCCAAAGGTAGGGCTGGTTGGCTTTAGTGTATCTAACTTGCAGATTCCAAATTACATTCAGCCTTGGGAGACTGACTACGGCAAGCCCGATAGAATCGTTTCTGCCTTAGACATTATGACCGAAGGACCTGTCGGCGGAGCGGCTTTTAACAATGAATTCGGGCGTCCGAACATATGCGGCTATTTTAGAACCTTTGAAATGGACTTTGCCGGAGAGCGTCGTGGTTATCATAAGCCAATCATGATTGCAGGCGGCTACGGCAATATTCGAGAAGACCATGTTGATAAACCAGAGTTTGAGCCTGGCGCGCAATTAGTCGTATTGGGTGGCCCAGCTATGTTAATTGGACTGGGTGGCGGTGCGGCATCGTCCATGACCACAGGCAGTAGCTCAGCAGATTTAGACTTTGCCTCAGTACAGCGCCAAAACCCAGAAATTGAACGACGTTGCCAAGAAGTAATCGACTCATGTTGGCAGTTGGGGAATATTAACCCTATCGCTTTTATCCATGATGTGGGTGCTGGTGGTTTATCTAATGCGCTTCCCGAATTAGTTAAAGATGGCGGCACCGGGGGCCGCTTTAACTTGAGAGCCGTACCCAATGATGAGCCTGGTATGTCTCCGGTTGAAATATGGTGTAACGAAGCTCAGGAGCGTTATGTTTTGGCAGTAATGCCAGATGACTTAGCGAGATTCGTCGCTATTTGTGAGCGAGAGAGATGTCCGTTCGCGGTAGTTGGCGAGGCAACGGAAGATAAAAGCATCACGCTGGTTGATCAATATTTTGGTGATAAGCCTGTTGATCTGCCGATGTCTGTCCTATTTGGAAAAACTCCAAAAATGCATCGTAGCGCAGTGAAACTGGATCAATTTGGTGATGATTTTACCGCCGAGGGGATAGATGTTGGTGAGGCGATATTTCGTGTCTTACGCCATCCAGCAGTCGCTAGTAAAAGTTTTTTAATCACCATCGGTGATAGAACGGTTACTGGCATGGTGGCGAGAGACCAGATGGTTGGTCCTTGGCAAGTCCCTGTTGCCGACTGTGCCGTGACCACTCTAACCTATGATAGTAATGCGGGAGAAGCTATGGCTATGGGAGAGCGAACGCCTTTAGCATTAGTTAGCGGTCCCGCTTCGGGGCGCATGGCAATTGGCGAAGCTTTGACCAACATATGTGCTGCCCGTATTGGTGATATAAAAGATATAAAGCTATCGGCCAACTGGATGTGTGCCGCAGGGTCTCCAGGAGAGGATGAAAAATTATTTCGGACCGTTGAGGCGGTTGGCATGGACCTCTGCCCAAAATTAGGTCTTACCATTCCTGTGGGTAAAGATTCAATGTCTATGCGTACCGCGTGGCAAGTCGGTGATGAAGATAAATCTGTTACCTCACCAATGTCATTGATTATCACTGGTTTTTCTCCCGTATTAGATGTGCGAAAAACGCTGACACCCCAATTAAAGATTGACTGTGGCGATACTCAGTTATTGTTAGTCGATTTGGGCAAAATGGCTAATCGCTTAGGGGGTTCGATACTGGCGCAGGTGTACTCTGAGTTTGGTAACTCGGTGCCTGACGTAGATGATCCTAATGCACTATTAGGTTTCTTTAACGTAATACAAGATGCGATAGAGCAGGGCGACATACTCGCCTATCACGATCGATCTGATGGTGGTTTGGTGGCAACTTTGGCCGAAATGAGTTTTGCTGGCCATGTAGGTATTACAGCCGATATTAATGATGACATGTTGGATCTAGACGCTAACCTCAATGGGGCTCTGTTTAGTGAAGAGTTAGGCGCGGTCATTCAAGTGAAGTCTGAATTGAGTGATAGGTTTATTGAGAAGTTCGCTAGCGCTGGGGTTACTGTGCATAAGGTCGGTCGCTTAAACAGCAGGGACACTATTGAATTAAACTACAAAGGCGAAACTTTCTTTAGTGATAAGCGCCAGGTATTACAGGCTGCCTGGAGTGAGACTTCACACAGGGTTGCAGTTTTGCGCGACAACGCGGAATGTGCTGACCAAGAGTTCGCTAGAGTCTCAGCGCCTGATCCAGGCCTTTCCGTCAACCTCAGTTTTGATCCAAGCGATGATATCTCTGCGCCTTATATCCTTAAAGGAGTAAAGCCCTCTATTGCTATCGTGCGAGAGCAGGGTGTTAATGGTCAAATGGAAATGGCGGCGGCATTCGACCGCGCAGGTTTTGCTGCGGTAGATGTCCATATGAGCGATTTATTATCTGGCCGGGCGTCGCTTGATGAATTTTCCGGCATAGTTGCCTGTGGGGGATTTTCCTATGGTGACGTGCTTGGCGCGGGTGAAGGTTGGGCCAAGACTGTATTATTTAATAGCCATCTACGCGATCAATTTCAGGGTTTTTTCCATCGTTCTAACACCTTTAGCTTGGGCGTCTGTAATGGTTGTCAAATGCTAAGTAATTTGAAATCTTTGGTTCCTGGCGCAGAACTTTGGCCTCGATTTGTACGTAACCAGTCAGAACAATTTGAAGCGCGCCTGTCCCTAGTGCGAGTTGAGAAATCGCCGTCGATATTACTTCGCGATATGGCTGGGTCAGTATTACCGATTGCCGTGTCTCATGGCGAAGGGCGAGCTGAATTCTCATCAAGCAATGCCCTTATGGAACTGCAGGATAGCGATCAAATCGCCATGCGTTTTGTAGAAAACACTTTAGAGGTGGCTACTCGTTATCCGGCGAATCCTAATGGATCTCCTGATGGGATAACAGGAGTGACCTCAGTGGATGGTCGTGTGACTTTGCTAATGCCCCACCCTGAAAGAGTATTCCGAACGGTGCTTAATTCTTGGCATCCGACAGAGTGGGGTGAAGATAGTGGCTGGATGCGTCTCTTTAGGAATGCGCGCACATTTGTCGATTAAGTTTGTGGTGTAAGATAGTTGGTAACCAGATGCCGGTAGGGAATATCAGGATATGAACAAACTTCAAAACGAAGCTGAATTAGTCAAAAAGGCTCTTCAAGTAGGAGCGGTTTATGCAAGAAAAAGAGCCTATGGTGAGATTGAGAGTCAAGACTCCATTAAGTTAAAGGTTGAGTTTATTTATCGCGTTCTTGCTGAAGATAAATTAATTCAGCCGCTGGCTAAAGATCAAATTAGCGACCCTAATATGCGTCATAAGCTGGCATTGTGGATATCCCGTCAACTGCCGCCTGACCATCCTTTACTGAAGTAGCCTCGGCGTAAAAAGTTACTTGATTTTAGTGCTTTCATAGTCATTTAAATCTCTAGGAAAGGCTGAGATTGTGCTATCCTTCTCCCCGAGTTGACTAGGCAATCGCTGTGCTGAATTCTCCCATATTCGCGTGCGTTTATTGGGGAGCATCGCAGAGGAAAGTCCGGGCTCCAAAGGGTAGAGTGCCAGGTAACGCCTGGGGGGCGAAAGCCTACGGAAAGTGCCGCAGAAAGTAGACCGCCGATGATTCGTTCGCGGAAACAGGCAAGGGTGAAAGGGTGCGGTAAGAGCGCACCGCGCTACTGGTAACAGTGGTGGCAGGGTAAACCCCACTCGGAGCAAGACCAAATAGGTTCCCATATGGCGCGACCCGCGTTGGGAACGGGTAGGTTGCTTGAGGCAAACGGTGACGTTTGTCCCAGATGAATGATTGTCCACGACAGAACCCGGCTTATCGGTTGACTCACTTATTCAGTATGCTTAGCAACAAAAAGGCCGGCAATTTTTTGCCGGCCTTTTTGTTATGGGTGTAAATATGAGGATTTCCAGGTTTTAGCTCAAATTATTATTTCCTTTAAGTATAAAAAAATAAATTTACCAAGTTAAATTGTTCTTAAAACCAGCATATCTAGAAGTTACTTTAAGTTACAGTCTTACCAGTCTGTTTTATAGGACTAATTATTTCCGCCCTAGGTGAAGCCATATTGAAATTGTCTGATATTAGCGGAACCTACTGATTTTATTAAGTTTTTACTCTCAAACACTCCTTGACATCACCGCCAGCTATGCCTAATGTTCGTATATGGCTAAAAGTGGTGAAAAGTGGGAATTAAAAGTCATTTTATGGCGAGGAAAGGGTAAAAGTGTTTAGAGGTAGTGATCCAATCAATATGGATACCAAGGGTCGGATGGCAATTCCGACTCGCTACCGCGCTGTGCTCGCAGATATGTGCTCTGGAAACCTCGTTATCACCATCGACATGAAGTCCACCTGTTTAACCTTGTCGCCCTTACCTGAGTGGAAAAAATTCGAAGAAAAAGTGGCTGCTTTACCTGCGCTAGATGACCTTGGTGAGATGCTAAGTCGCTTTGTTGTTGGTCAGGCCAAAGATTTGCAGCTGGATGGAAGTGGTCGAATTTTGATTCCGTCAGAGTTGCGCGAATATGCGAAACTTGAGAGAAAAATAATTTTAGTGGGTCGTACGCAGCGACTAGAAATATGGTCTGAAGATAATTGGAATACTGAGCGCGAAAAGTCTCAGGAAAACTATCGAGGCATGCTGCTTGATAGGGACAATATGTCTGACGCCCTTAGAAATCTATCTTGGTAAGGAATTCCGTCCATGGTGGCTGAGCATAGGACTGTTTTGTTAAAAGAAGCTGTTGAGGCATTGATGGTCGATGCTGATGGCTTTTATATTGACGGCACATTTGGGCGTGGGGGACATACAGCTGAATTGCTTTCCTGTCTATCTGAAAAGGCGGTCGTCTGGGCAATTGATAAGGATCCGCAGGCGATTTCTGAAGGACAGGTTCGATTTCAGGAAGATCGGCGTTTAAAGTTTGTTCATGGCAGTTTTGCTGATTTAACCACTATTTTGAGCGCAGAAGGCAGGTTGGGTGAATTATCTGGGGTGTTACTTGATCTTGGCGTCTCATCACCTCAATTAGATGAGGCCGAGAGAGGGTTCAGTTTTATGCGAGATGGCCCCTTAGATATGAGAATGGATACAACTCGAGGTTTGTCGGCAGCTGAGTGGATTGCTTCGGCTGACGAGAAAAATATTGCCCAGGTGATTAAAGAATATGGCGAGGAGAGGTTTGCTCGCCGGATGGCCAGGGCAGTGGTTCACGAGCGTGAGAAGACGCCAATCACTCGCACTGTCCAGCTGGCTGGAATATTGGCTGCCGCTCATCCCGCTTGGGAGCGAGGCAGGCATCCAGCGACGAAAGCGTTCCAGGCGATTAGAATTTTTATTAACCGAGAACTGGAAGATCTAGAGTCACTGCTTGACCAAATTATCGATGCGCTAAAAGTGGGCGGTCGCTTGGTGGTAATTAGTTTTCATTCTCTGGAAGACCGTCGCGTTAAGAGATTTATTCGCGATCAAGAGCGCGGCATTAAATTGCCGAAAAATCTGCCGGTAAGAGATGTTGAGCGTGGCGTAAAGCTAAAAAAAGTGGGTAAGGT
>Ga0222633_1001314_pt1 | contig 13821 bp, 9 predicted proteins | sample AntAcemetageno48_FD_179816 | JGI IMG/M metagenome (GOLD analysis project Ga0222633, IMG submission 179816) | Saline water microbial communities from Ace Lake, Antarctica - #48 | ecosystem: Environmental > Aquatic > Non-marine Saline and Alkaline > Saline | place: Antarctica: Ace Lake | collected...
TCACCTCAGAGGAAGAGTTTTCTGTTGCCCTTATCACCGATGCTCTTTCAATCTTAAGCCAGCAAGCGCAATCGGCGAACTTTGACGAGCCCATCACTTCTCGTCTGTTTCGTTTTTGGCTCGGGGAACAGCTTAAGCAACCGCCTCAGAATCGCGGTTTTGTATCTGGCGGCATTACCTTCGCAACCTTAGTCCCCATGCGTAGTATTCCCTACAATTGCGTTTGTTTGCTCGGCATGAATGATCGAGAGTTTCCTCGAGAGGACAAACCCTTGAGCTTTGACTTAATGGCAAAGGACTATCGCAAAGGAGATCGTTCCAGACGCAATGACGACCGTTACTTGTTTCTCGAGGCTCTGCTCTCAGCCCAACTAACTTTCTATGTGAGCTTTATCGGTCGCGGCCAAAAGGACAACAAACAAAAACCGCCATCAGAACTGGTGAGCGAACTTATCGATTACCTTAGTCGCGTCTATGGCGACGCGCCAACCCTTGTTCATCCATTGCAGCCCTTTAACGCGGTTTACTATGATCCTGCCAGCCCGATTCGTAGCTACGCCTCCAATTGGTACAAAGCACTCACAGAACAACAACCGCAGGTTGATTTTGTCGACCGACCCTTGCCCCAGAAAGATGAGCTGCCGCTGGAACACCTCGATCAACTCACGCGCTTTTTTCGTCACCCTGCCAAATACTATTTGAACCAACAGCTCGGTGTTTATTTTCGTGAAGATGAAGACGACCTAAGGGATACGGAATCTTTCGAGCTGGATGGTCTTGAGAAATACCAACTTGCCGATGATGCCCTGAACACCTTCCTCAACCAGCAATCCATAGATCACTGGTCTGAACAAACCAGGGCGTCAGGCCATCTGCTACCGGGGCTAATGGGCGAACAACAATTACATCGAGAGCTCGAGTTGGCCGTGCAAATCGCCAACGCCGTCGATGAAATTGGTGGCACCAAAAGAAGTACCACACAGTTCGAGATTGCCTCGGGCAACTTTCATTTGCGAGTCGAGATAGCCCTTCGAGGCGGTTTGCATATTGCTTCGAGAACCGGCGGCTTAAAAGCACGACAACGAATCGACACTTGGATTGGGCACCTTGCGCTCTGTGCTAATGGCTACGATCAAAATACGGTGATGGTTTATCGTGGTAAAAATCGTGACGCAACTTGCGAGACGATCGCCCCTGTTTCAGCAGAGATTGCACAACAACACCTCGACGACCTGATATCGTGTTTTTTAGGTGGTATTACTGAGCCCCTGCTGTTTCTGCCAGAGGCATCCTACGAGCTGGCGACCACTGGCTCCCTGGATAAGGCGCTTAAGAGCTTCTTGAACGATAATCCCGGCAGTGAATTTAATGATCGTTACTACAACCGTTTATTTGATTTACCAGGCGACTTAAATGATGGCTTTGCCGAGATCGCTTACGCAATCTGGCAGCCACTGATTGACCATCAACAAGATGAGAGCGAAACCTGATGCCGGGTCTGGACAGTCATCAGTTCCCGCTTTCTGGTCAGCAGTTGATCGAAGCCAGTGCTGGCACAGGCAAGACCTACACGATATCGAGTTTATATTTGCGTTTACTCCTTGGCCGTGACTCTGGACTCAAGCGACCTCTGCAGCCCAGCGAAATTCTAGTTCTAACCTTTACCATTGCCGCCACTGATGAGTTACGAGACCGCATCCGAAATCGAGTAAATCTAGCCCGAGCAATGTTCGCCGGCGAAGCTGGAGACGATCAGTTTATTGAAGCCTTGATCGCTGAGAGCCAGGACCTCGTAGCAGAGCGTCGCCTGCTAACCGCGGCACTACAAACGATGGATGAGGCTGCTATCTTCACCATCCACGGATTCTGCGCCCGTATTCTTGGCGAACAATCCTTTGATACCGGCATGTTGTTTAATCAAAACCTGGATGGCGACCGGGATCAGTTGTTGGAGATGGCCGCGGAGGATTGCTTCCGCCAAGACCTCATGCCGCTGTCCAATGGCATGCGAGAAATCGCCCTTAAACGTTGGCCTAATCCAGCAGCACTGGTGAAGATTGTTAAACAATTTTTGTTTCGCCACAATCTTCAGTATTTACCTGTCGAGCAGGACGTAGGGGATGGCCTCGAACAATTAATGGCAGACAATGCGCGCTGCAAAACCCTATGGTTAGAGCAGAATATTTCTGAGTTGGTCAGAGCAGCAAACTTTCACAGTGGCAGAACCACAGTGCTGCATGTGAGGCCAGAGCATTCAGGTTTTATTGAGCACTACTGTCAGAGTGATGAGTTCGATATTCAACGCTGGGAACCTTGGACCTCGGCTAAGCTCGCTAGCAACAGCACCAAAAAGACCGTCGTGCCAGGGCATGACATTTTTGCCTTGATCGAATCCATTGTTGAGCGGCAACACCTATTGGACATCATCGGCAGCAACCTCTGCCATCAGGTCTCACGAACCGTCTCTAGCAATATGGCGAACTACAAGTCACAGTTTGGTCAGCTGACCCTGGATGACCTGCTGGTCGAGGTGCATCGCGCGCTAGACAATTCCCAACTCGCCAATGTGCTACGACAGCGCTGGCCTATCGCCATGATCGATGAGTTTCAAGATACTGACGATCTACAATTCGAGATTTTTTCTCGAATCTATCAAGATTCAGACAACAATTCAGACAACAATTCAGACAACAATTCAGACAAACCAAACAGCGGCGGCTTGTTCTTTATCGGCGACCCCAAGCAGGCGATTTACAATTTTCGCGGTGCAGACGTGTACACCTATATCAATGCCAAACAGGTTGCCGATGCTTGCTATTCTCTTGGGACTAACTGGCGCTCTACCCCCGCAATGATCGAAGCCGTAAATCACCTGTTTAGTCCAGAGCATATTTTTGGAGACGATGGCCTTATCCCATTTGAGCCAGTCACATATGCCGCGCCAAATGCTGACAAGACCCTAACGATTGATGATGTGCCACAAAAGCCAATGCCACTATTCCTCGACAAGGATGGCAGTGAAGATTTTATGCGATCGAATCTAATGGCTCACGCTGCGGAGGAAACCGTACGGTTGCTGCACCTGGCCCAGCAAGGCCGGGCTAACATAAACGGCAAACCCATCCAGCCCGGCCAGATTGCCTTTCTTGTGCGGCAACGCAAAGATGCCAATGCAGCGCGACGTGCGCTTGCCGCCAGAAATATCCGTAGTGTTTATGTGACACATGAGAGCGTGCTGCTGACGGAAACGGCAGACGACTTAAAGCTGATCCTGGAAGCAGTCATAGATCCAACCAACGAGCGCGCCCTAAAAACCGCTCTCGCTACACAACTGATGCAAGCCAAGGTTTCAGAGATTCAAGCCCTCAATGAAGATTGGTCGGCTCTGCACGATGTGATGGAAGAGTTTCAGGGCTACCATCAATTGTGGGCCACCGCGGAAGTTGCAGCCATGATCGAGCATTTGATGAACCAACGAAAACTTCCTGAAAAGTGGCTGTCCCATCAGGATGGCGAAAGGCAAATGACAAACTTGCGTCACTTGGCGGAAATTCTCCAGGCACAATCGATGGTGGCGCCCGGTATGCGCCGCTTGTTGAAATGGTTTCATCGAGAAAAGCTTGCCGCAGAAAACATGGCCGTAGATGAACGTCAACTCCGATTAGAAAGTGATTCAAACCTGGTGCAAATTGTCACCATGCATGCCTCCAAGGGTTTGGAATATGACATAGTGATGATTCCCTGCGCAGGATTCGGCAAACCCTTCTCGACGCAATACCCCATGTTCCATCAACCCGATAAGGCCGGCAATTTTGTGCCAACCGTCGACTTTTGCAACGCTGAGGCCAGCAAAGACCGATACCAGCTTGAGGAATTTAATGAATCAATGCGCCTGATGTATGTGGCGATGACCCGGGCAAAGTACTGCTGTTATGTAGGTGTACCGCTGGGACGCGATATCCAGAAAACACCCATCGCTAAACTCCTGGGCTTTACGGCAAAAGATGCCGAGTCAGTCGCAGCAGAACTCGGCGAGTTACCGGAAGCGCTTTTCACGGTTCAACCGCTTCTTGGCGATACGGTGACGACTTATCAGCCAGTTTCAACAGAGTCAGAACTCATCGCACCGCCACCACTGCCTCAGATTCAGAATCAGTGGCGCATGCATTCCTATACCGGACTGACGCGATTACTTAAACAAGACGAACCCGCAAGCGGCAGTCACCAGCCGAGACCTGGCTATGGGGATGATGACAACGAAAGCGCGGCAGCAACTAGCTCAGCACCGTCAAAGTTTAACTTTCCCCGGGGTTCCCGAGTCGGGATTGTGCTCCACGACTTTATGGAGCAACTAGACTTTAGCGCTGATGAAACTGAAGTCGCCATACAAGCCCATCGTAGTTTGGTGAAGATGGGTGTTGAAGAAATCGAATGGCATCAGGTTTTGGTCGAGTGGTTTTCAGATATCGTTCAGACACCACTCAGCGCCATCAGCGCCTTTTCGCTTGGGGATGTCACCAGCGCCCACCGCCTCGACGAGATGGAATTCCACTTCCCCATCGAAGCTGACCGAAAACTGGTAGAAAAACTCAAAGCTGTTGGTGTGTTAAGCGATCAGATGAACCTGCAGTTCGATACATTGCAAGGCATGATGACGGGTTACATCGACCTCATCGTCGCTTATAAAGATCAGTACTATCTAATAGACTACAAATCGAATGATCTTGGACCCAGTCAAAGGGCCTACAGCGACCAGGCCCTTACAGAAGCCGTTAAACATCATCACTATGATTTGCAATATCTAATCTATTGCGTGGCGCTAAACCGATACCTGAAGCATCGGGTACCGGGTTATGACTACGACCAACACTTTGGTGGCGTTTTTTACCTTTTTCTTCGGGGTATGGATGGCAATACTGGAAGCGGCGTTTATGCGGATCGCCCAAAAGCGGCACTGATCAATCAACTCGATCAGCTCCTCACCGGATCAGGGGCTTCTTGATGCACAATGTTCTGCTCCAGGCTGGATTAACCCCAACAGACCGCCACTTTGCCGATATGTTGTCCCGCAAGTCCGGTGTGATGGATGCCGATCTTGTTCTGTTATTCGCGCGGTTAAGCCAAACCCTCGGCAATCAAAATAGTTGTTTGCGAATAGATGACAGCACACTGATCAAACGCCTTCGAACCCAGAACTGCGTGACCTGCTGGACCCAAGCCGATACTGATTACCGCAACATCAACACGCCTCTGGTTCTTGTTCTTTCTCTTGTTGTTAAAAATGAGAGCAAAAACGAAAGCGCTTTGCTATATACCAACCGATTTTTTCAATACGAATCGCGAATCGCCGAGAACCTGATCCAACGTAATCGACCTGTAGCAAACCCGATTCAGCAATACGCAGCTCTTGCACCCTACTTCGAGGCTCAGGACGATCCCAAACAACGTCTGGCCGCCATTCAGGCTGTGACTAGACAGTTGACGATCATCACCGGCGGCCCTGGTACGGGCAAGACCAGTACCGTCGTGAAAATTGTCGCTGGGCTCTTGAATCACAATCAAACTTTAAAGATCAAACTCGCGGCACCAACCGGTAAGGCCGCCACGCGACTTTCTGAGTCTATTCAAAGTGCGGCGTCACGCCTGCCGGTGAAGCTAGCAACGGCGATCCCAACGGAGGTCAGCACCCTGCATCGACTATTGGGTGTTCGAGGAGATGGACAATCCTTTAAATATGACAGCAATAACCCACTGCTGGCAGATGTGTTGATACTGGATGAAGGTTCGATGATTGATCTGGTCATGTTTGACCGAATTCTCAACGCGCTGCCTGACGCGGCCCGATTGATTATTCTGGGTGACCCCTATCAACTGCCATCCGTTGATAGCGGTAACGTCCTTGCTGACATCACCATTCAGGCTGCCCGCTACAGCGACGAGTTTCGAAATGAATTGAGAGCCTTTGCCAATATCGAACTGGCGGGGAAAAACTCTGACCACAAACTCGTAAATGCACACTGTCAACTGACCAAGAGTTACCGGTTTCAAGATGACGAGGGCATTGGTCAACTCGCCCACCAGCTAAGGCAAGGTCAGCCCCTGTGCCTCTCCAATAACAACCAGGTAACACTTGTGCCAGCCTTCGACAGCAACGCCCTATTAACGGCTATGGGGGTCTTGTACGGTGATTACCTTAAGCTCTGTGAGCAAAAATCTACCCCCGAGACTCTGATTGATACGTTTGATAAAACCAGGCTGCTAGCCCCGACTCGCGAGGGAGAACATGGCGTTCATCAGCTAAACGCGACATTTGAAGACCGGTACTATCCAGATACCCCAACTTACTATCATGGCAAACCTATCATGATCATGAGCAACCACTATGCGTTGCGCTTGTTTAATGGGGATATTGGTATTTGCGTCAAACGAGGCGAAACTGGCAAGGTCGAGGTTGCGTTCAAGAATCCCCAGGGTCAAATCGAGTATTATCTGCCAGCAAGATTGCCCCAGCATAGCACCTGCTTTGCCATGACCGTTCACAAATCCCAGGGATCTGAGTTCGACGAGGTTATTCTGGTGTTACCGGAAACCAGTCGAGAGGACTTTATTACAACAGAGCTCCTATACACCGGCATCACTAGAACTCGCTCCAAGCTGACAGTCTTCCACACCAAGGAGACAATAAAAACGACGCAGCAGATTCGATTTAGTGGGCTAGCATCTCGATTTCTATCTAGGCAGACGACGGCAATGATTTCCGAATCAAAACACACTTCGGAACAGCAACAGCAGCAACAACAGCAACAACAGCAACAGCAGCAACAACAGCAACAACAACCAGATCAACTGGACCTATTCTAATAGGAGACTCTATGGGCATGGACGTCACCTGCGATAGGGAAGGTTGGGTGCATTTGACCATCGGTGACGTCAATATCAGCCTGATGGGTTTTCTCAGTGAAAACTGGCTGAACTTCCGCGGCGGGGATATTAAAACCATTCGCGCCAAGCTATTGGGGCTTGGCATTGAGGCGCCAGGAAAGATTGAAACCTAAGTAGCGAACGCAAGCAGCGGAACTCATTGGCCATCTCGGGACCCTGAGGGCAACATCGCCTACATCGACACAGCCGAGGACGAAGCGTCAAAAACGATGGGAGTCAATGCGTTGCTGAAGCACCTTGAGAGACGGCTTAAAGTGATAGGCGTCGACTCGCCTCATTTTGACGCTCTGAAAGCAGATCTGGAAGCGCAATTTGATCACGACAGCTAATCGGCACATTTGTGCAAAAACCACACAAAAAAACGCATTAACTATTGAAATTTTTGAGAAAATCGCCATTATTGCGCTTTCCAAATTTAACCCCCTCATTTTGTTCACCTTTTTGTTCAAAAAATCCCACTGGAGACCTGTGTGGTTCAAAGCGCTATCAATATAGATGTATGGAAAGAGATCGCAATCGGCAAGCAAATGCTGATTCGAGTTGCCACCGATGCTCTGGGCTTAGACCCTGAATGCTCTGAAGCTGAATTCAAAGTTGCTCTGGATGCAAGCCTCAAAGAAGTAGCCGATGCTGACGTGAAAGTTGCTAAGGCTAAGGTTGCCATTCAAGACGCTATGGATGATCTAACAGCCCGACTCGAAAAATCAGAAAAATCACTGAAATCGACCGACGAAATGCTAACGGCTGCCTCTGCAGAAATCGAAAAGCTTAAAGGCGTTATAGAAGCCGATCGAAAGCTCGCCGAAAGCGACAGTAAGAAGCTGAAAGATCAGGTGGACGAAAAATCTAAAGCACTAAAAGCGATTAATACGCTGCTCGGTGATACGCCTCAGAACGTCGCAAAAAAGATCAAGACGCTGAATAAGAAAAAGCATGAAGACACGACAGCCAAGAAGCGAATCGATGATGAGCTGAAGAATGTCAAAAAAGAGCGTACCGAGAAGATCAAGAAGGCCGAAGCTAAAGAAGCCCAGGCAAAAACGATCCTGAATGGATACAAGGCTCTACAAACCTACTGTGATTCGCAGTACGACAAACTCAAAGAGCTGATGGAAGACGACAAGATGTTGATCGCGCCTCCTAAGCTAAATGAAGATGTCTACTCGGATCTCGAATCTGGATCTGGATCTGGATCTAGATCTAGTTCTAACTCCAGCTCTTAAGACCGCCTCTATTATCAAAGCCATTACGCGTCAGCAGTTTTAGCCAAACATGAAAATCTGGGTAGATGCCGACGCCTGCCCTGTTGTTGTCAAAGAGATCCTCTTTCGAGCGGCTACCAGAGCAAAAATCACTGTAACGCTCGTCGCCAACCAGTTTATTAGCATCCCAAAATCTCCATTTATTCATTTTGTTCAGGTCCCACAGGGATTCGACGTGGCGGACGATGAAATCGTGAAACGTTGTGTCGCAGGCGACCTTATCATTACAGCAGATATTCCTCTCGCCTCAGAGGTGATCGACAAGGATGCCATCGCACTCAACCCTAGAGGCGAGCTATACAGCGTCGAGAACATCAAAATCCGGCTCAACATGCGTGACTTTATGGATACCATGCGTGCTAGCGGCATCGAGGGAGGTGGTCCTCCTCCTCTTACCCAACGGGATCGTCAGCAATTTGCCAATAATCTGGATAAACTAATCACTCAGGCTAAACAGCCTTAGCCTTCGTCGGATCAACGCTATGCACGAATTGAACATCACCGACATTCATCGGCAATTCAAAGCTGGCTCCCTGAGTGTTGTCGAGCTAACTCGATACTACCTTGAACAAATCGAAGTGCATCACGAACTGGGTGCGGTCATCACGGTTAATCCTGAAGCAATCACAATTGCCGAGTCTCTGGACAAAACCTTTTCTGAGGATCAGTCCCTCAGTCCGCTGTTCGGCATCCCCGTCTTGCTTAAAGACAATATCGATACTCAAGATAAAATGCCGAACACCGCGGGGTCGCTGTTGCTGAAAGCCCATTTTCCGACTCGAGATGCGGATATAGTTTCGAGGCTTCGCAAGGCTGGTGCGGTGATCCTCGGTAAAGCCAACCTCAGCGAATGGGCAAACTTTCGCTCGAACCATTCCGTTAGCGGCTGGAGCGCGATGGGCGGCCAAACCAGGAATCCTTATGACACCAGCCGATCTCCTTGCGGTTCGAGTGCCGGGTCTGCGGTGGCAGTCACAGCAAATTTAACTGCACTTGCGGTGGGAACAGAAACCGATGGTTCTGTGGTGTGTCCGGCGGCTTTAACGGGAATTGTAGGCATCAAACCGACCCATGGAACCATCAGTAGTGAGGGAATTATTCCCATTGCTCACAGTCAAGACATTGCCGGCCCGATGGCAAGAAACGTAACTGACGCAGTCAGCCTGCTGGAGGTAATGCGAAATGAGACTTCAAACTTTTCCGAGCACTTACGACAAGATGGATTAGAAGGTAAGACTATTGGCATCGTTGCCAATCAAATGGGTTATCACCCCAATACAGATCTAGTTTTTCATCAAGCGATTTTAGACCTAGCAAAGGCGGGCGCCAAGATCACTCAATGCAAGTTGCCTCATTTGAAGGAAATTTCAAAACTCGAGTACCAGGTCATGTTGTACGAGTTCAAAACCGATATCGCGAACTACTTAAAAACTTCGAGTCTTCCTTATTCAACCCTGTCGGATCTCATTGCTGCCAACCAAACCCACGCCGCAGATGAGTTCCCCTACTTTGGTCAGGACCTCTTTGTCGAAGCGCAAAGCAAAGGCGGGCTCGATGACGCTGAATACAAGGTCGCTTTAGAGGCCAGCAAACGACTTTCTGGACCGGAAGGAATTGATGCAACCCTGGATGCCTGCGGCGCGGATATTCTGATTGCGCCAACGATGAATCCCGCCTGGAAGATCGACACGGTTATGGGTGATCACGCGACCGGAGGCGCCAGTATGGTACCGGCTGTTTCTGGGTACCCGCACATCACACTACCCATGGGTTTTGTCGAAGGCCTACCTGTTGGATTATCGATGTTCTCTCGAAAAGACTCAGAATCAATACTGATCGAAGCGGCCTATGCCTATGAGCAGCTCACCCAACACCGCCGGCCGCCGCCGCTCAGAATAAAGTAAACAAAAAAAGGGCCCCGAAGGACCCCAAAGGTAACACACAAAAACTCTTTAACGGGTTGCGAGTGGTGATCGCATATCTACTTCAAAGGCCATAACAACTCTGCGATCGAAGAAGTGATTCTCGGCTGAACCCTCGTTTGTGACGGGTTGGCTCTCGCCAAAGGCCTGGGTGACAACCTGATTAAGTTTCACGCCATTGCTCAGAAGATACGCTTTAACTTCGCTTACCCGTTGCTCAGACAACTGCTGGTTGTAACTTGAACCACCGCGCCGGTCGGCAAAGCCCGATAGGACAACTGAGGTGTCAGGGTTGCGTGATAGCAAGGCCGACACGGCTCGAAGCTGGGGTTCATAATGCCCTTCAATTTCACTTGAAGCGGTTTTGAACTGGATCGGCAACTGCCGCGCTTTCCATTCCGTACTCTTGGCGAGTAACGTATCAATATCTTGATTCAGCTCTGCAATCATGTGACCTTGATCTCCCTGAGCAGCCTTCAGCGCATGATTCTCATAAACAAGAGCTTCGCGCTTTTCATTGTCAATCCGTTTAAGACCCCAGAGCTTACCGAGTACGCCGCCGCCTAAAATTGCACCGGCTCCAGCACCGAGAGGACCACCGATTACAGCGCCAATGACAGCGCCACCTAATGCGCCTCGGCGTTCTTCTTTCTCAGTGCTCGTTTGTGCTGCTAGAGTGCTAGATGCAACGATTGTGAGTAAACCTGCTGCTATCATCTGTTTCGTATTCATGTTGGATCTCCATGGTTTCGGTGTGATTCACATCTTGTGATGCTTGAGGTTTATTAAACGCAACAATTCAGGCATCTTAGTTGTCCAATTGGGGCAATCCTCCGACGAACTGTGGCAACAATATGGCAGGCTTTTTTTGAGTTATCGCATCGCAATCGTAGAAGACGACGCAGACCTTCGGGATAACTATGCTGACGTGTTTAGCGATCAGGGCTACGAAATTGACGCCTATGCTGACCGGCCTAGCGCAGAGGCCGCCTTTGCCGTCGCTCTACCGGACCTTGCTGTGATCGACATTGGACTTGGTCGAGAGGCCGAGGGTGGCTTTGCCCTATGCCAGTGGCTGCGACAACGATCACAATCAGTTCCCATCATCTTCTTGAGCGCCAGGGATAGCGATCTCGACATTGTCAGTGGATTGCGGATGGGCGCCGATGACTACGTCACCAAGGACATGAGCCTTCCTCATATTCTTGCTCGCATTGCGGCCCTTTTTCGCAGAGTTGACGTACTAAAAGCAGGCTCAAACGATCAAAGCCAAAAGGAAATTCATTGCGGCGAGCTTAGATTGGACGAACATCGATTTACCTCAATCTGGAAAGGCACTAGCGTCGATTTGACCTTGACAGAGTTTTGGATGGTTCACGCCCTTATCCTAAATCCCGGGCATGTCAAAAAACGCCAACAGTTGATGCAAGATGCGCATATCTATGTGGACGACTTAACGATTACGTCCCACATCAAACGGATTCGCAAAAAGTTTATTGCCACAGACGCAACCTTTGATTGCATCGACACCGTTTACGGCATGGGTTATCGCTGGAAAGAAGATCGGTGAAAGAACGCCACAGCATCACAGGTTCGGTTAACGTTAGGTTGCTGTTTTTACTTCCGGCTCTTCTGCTCGGTGTCATTCCTATCGTGGGCTACATCAATATCCAGTCAGCGCTTCAATCATTGAATACTGCAAATACTGAAGCTCGCAACAATCATGCATTAGTTCTCAAAAATTTTATCGAAGCTGATCCGAGCTTGCTCGAGAATCCAGGAATCGTTTCCAACAAGCCTCCCCTTTACGTCAATCAAGCAACCGCCAATGTTATCGAACTAGATGGGCGTTTGGATGAGTGGCAACAGGTTCGGCCAGTAACCTTCGGCCGAGATCAACTGGTCCAGATCAACTTCCCCTACAAACCTAACAGTCTTGTCGCTAAACTAAGACTGCAGCAATCTGACTCTCTGACTTTTCTATTTTTGAGCGTAACCGATGATGTAGTGGTCTATCGCGAAATTAGCAATATTAGTATTCACCGCAACGATCATGTTCGGCTATCGATGCTAGATACGAAGGGCAACTTTCAGCGTTATACCGTAGCAACCGAGCAACCAGGAACCGTTTTTGCCCGAGTTGTATCCACGGGTGGCAGGTCGCTTCGACCAGAACCCCGTATCGAAGGTTTCTGGCGAGCTATGGATAACGGCTACCAGCTAGAACTCGCGATCCCTAATGATCTAATAGGTAACCGGCTCGCCATAAACATAGCCGATGTTGATGACTTCAACACACGCGACATTCAATACATGCTGGGAAATGGGCTCACCGATTCTGCAGACGATTTGAGCTACCTAACCCGGGGCTCCAAGTTGTTACCCCTGCTATTTGAGCAACTCAATATAGACCAGGTGGAGTTTCTTGATAGGCAAGGGAATCTGATCGCTTCAAGAAATCGTTCTGCGGTGGTGGAGCCAATGGTCGAGCAGGCAGTCTATTTGAAGGACCAACTCATAGGCACCATCCGCTTAGAGGTTGATCACAGCAGCATCACTAAATACCGCCGTAGCGCTTATCAACAACTCATATTGATCAGCGCTGCTGCACTGCTGTTTGGATTTATACTTTGCTACTGGCTGTCAGGACAATTCCTGGGTCGCTTGCGCCTTCTCGGTCAAGATCTTGAAAGTGTGGTGGATGATCAAGGTCGCGTCTTAAAAGCCATGCCGGAAACCACCGGCAATGATGAAATCAGCGAACTTTCCAGACGCTTCACTTCAATCACACGTCGGCTTCAGCAATACAATGAATACCTTGAAAACTTATCCAGGCGACTTGCCCACGAACTTAAAACACCAGTATCAGTGGTTCGCTCTTCACTCGAACAACTGGAATCTAAAATTTCTGCAGAAGATATCCGATTTATTGAGCGCGCTCAAAATGGCGTCGCGCGCTTGACCAATATACTCAACAGCATGAGCGAGGCTGCCAGGCTTGAAGAAAGTTTAGATAAAGATGAAGTTTCCATTTTCGAACTAACCAATGTTTTGAGGGGTTGCTACGAAGGCTACGACAACGCCTTTCCCAACCAACCTTTTGAACTCAGCATCGAGACTGGCGACATGCAAGTCACCGGTATTGCAGATTTATTTGCCCAGATGCTCGATAAGCTGGTGGACAACGCCGTGCAGTTTTCTGCACATCAACAGCCCGTAATATTACGCCTCACCTCTGAGGAGAATATGGCGGTACTTCGAATCACCAATAGTGGACCTTCCTTGCCCGAGACGATGACGGATCGACTGTTCGATCCAATGATTTCGGTTCGGGATGATGGCCAGCGTGAAGATAGTCACCTCGGTCTGGGGCTACATGTGGCGCGAATTATCGTGGAATTTCATGGCGGCGAGATTACACTTGGGAATCGGCAGGATCGCGAAGGTGTGGTGGTTTCGGTGCGTTTGCCTCTGATGCGTTTGACGAGCAAACTGGTTAGCTATTCATCGGTTTGAACAAACACTAGCGGAGCATGTAACAATCCTTACAGGCTAAGTGTTCGTTGAAGAGACTAAAAGCTTAGTTTTTCACTGGCGGCAGCAAGCTCGCAAGGCAAGCAATGCCTGAGATCTAAGGCAAAAACACGCAATACTAAAGAGGGAGAACAACATGCCTCAAAAACTAAAAGACCAGA
>Ga0222633_1001317_pt1 | contig 13757 bp, 11 predicted proteins | sample AntAcemetageno48_FD_179816 | JGI IMG/M metagenome (GOLD analysis project Ga0222633, IMG submission 179816) | Saline water microbial communities from Ace Lake, Antarctica - #48 | ecosystem: Environmental > Aquatic > Non-marine Saline and Alkaline > Saline | place: Antarctica: Ace Lake | collected...
AAGTCGACTGCGAGTTCCAGTAGCGGAACGGTCACGGTCGAGGTCGATGAAGACTACGACATGCGTGAAGTCCGCGACAATATCGAGGCGCGGATTGAGGCTCTGGAGGATTTCCCTCCGGGCGATGCGGAAAATGTCGTGATCCGAACTGCCGAATCAAGTCGCTGGGTCATCAGCGTGGTCGTCAGTGGCGACATGAGTGAGCATGACCTCACCGAATTGGGCGCTCATGTCAGGGACGATATTTTGACGTTGCCCGAAGTGACCAATGCAGAACTTCAGGCGACCCGGCCCTATGAAGTTTCGATCGAAATTGACGAGCGGGCTTTGCTAAAATACGGCCTGACGTTCAATCAAGTTTCCGAGGCACTGCGGGCGTCGTCGATCGATGTGCCGGCGGGCACACTGGAAACGACGTCGGGCGAAGTGGTCCTGCGGACGAAAGGGCGTGCTTATTCTCAAAGGGAGTTCGAGGCAATTACTCTACTTGCCCGGGAAGACGGGTCCCGGGTCACGATTGGCGATGTTGCGGTGGTTCGCGACGGATTCGACGAGAATCCCTTTGTTGCAGTGATGAATGGTCGACGCTGCGTGCTGGTTGCCGTATTTCGCGAGGGAAATCAAAGCGCCATTCGCATTGCGGACGACATCAAGGAGTTCATGGTCGAGTACGAGAAGGAACTCCCCGATGGGGTGGAAATCGGCTATTGGAGCGATCAGTCGAAAATTGTGAGAGGGCGGCTCGAGACACTTCTCGATTCGGCGTGGATGTCGATGCTCTTCGTTTTCATTCTGTTGACGCTGTTTCTCCGTCCCGGTCTGGCCGTGTGGGTTGTCATTGGAATTCCGGTCTGCTTCCTGGGGGCGATTGCGTTGATGCCCTACGTCGGAGTATCGATCAATATCGTGAGTCTTTTCGGCTTCATCCTCGTTCTGGGAGTCGTGGTCGATGATGCCATCGTTACGGGAGAGAATATTTACACGAAGCAGAAGCTCATCAAAGATCCGGTCGAGGCTGCTATTGTCGGTGCCGAGGAGGTTGCGCTCCCGGTCGTTTTCGGTGTTTTGACGACGATGCTCGCCTTTGTGCCGCTCTATTTCATGTCGGGTTTCCACGGGGCATGGATGCCCCAGATTGCGACCATCGTGATCCTGGTGCTCGCCTTTTCTCTGGTTGAATCCAAGCTGATCCTCCCGTCGCACCTGAGCCACAACTCCGGAAAGTGGATCGGTGGCTTCGTCCGCTTCTTCTTTGGATTGCGAATAAAGACGGGGCTAGGACGCCTCTACGCAGGCTTTTCCCGGTTCCAAATGAAAGTAGCGGGGAGCGTCGAGTGGTTCGTTGAGAAGTTTTTCCAGCCGATCTTGAACGTTGTTCTCCGCAATCGCTATGTGGTGCTCTCTATCTTCATTGGTACCTTGATTGTGATTCTGGGCGCGTTCCGTGGAGGTCGAATCAAGCAAGTGAGCTTTCCCCGGGTGGAAAGCGAGCGGGCTACCTGTCGGCTGACGATGCAGGAAGGCACGCCCTATGAGGTGACGGAGAAGTATGTGAATATGATGGTCGAGATCGTCGAAGGCATGAAGAAAAAGCATGTCGGTGCCGATGGTATCTCAGTCATCCAGGATGTTTTTTCGAGTGTGGGCGGACAGGGTGTTTCCTCTTCACGTTCGTCGAACCGGGTGGGGCAGGGGCACCAGGGAGAAGTCGTTTTTTTCATCACTCCGCCCGAAGAGCGGATCTACGACATGGGCACCCGCGAGCTGGCCAATGAGTGGCGTGACGAAATCCAGAAGCGCGGCGGAATCGTGGGGGCGAAAGAACTTTATTTTCGAGCTGAGATTGGTCGAGGTGGCGATCCTATCGAGGTGCAGTTGAGGGGGCAGAATGTCGAGCATCTAACAGAGGTTGCTTCGTTGGTGAAAGAGAAACTCGAATCGTATGAAGGCTTGTTCGATGTGTCCGACGATCTCGATGAGAGCCGTGATGAGATTCAGCTTCGCATCCGACCCGAGGCCGAGCAGTTCGGGCTGACGATGTCGAATCTCGCCCGTCAGGTGAGGCAGGCTTTCTTCGGGGAAGAGATTCAGAAAATTCAGCGTAACCGCGACGAGGTGCGGGTGATGCTGCGCTATCCCCTGGAGGACCGACGCTCCGTCGCGGCGCTGGAGTCGATGAAGATCCGCACTGCTGACGGTCAGGCGGTGCCGTTCTCTTCGGTAGCTGATGCAGCGATCGAGAAGAGCTTTCCGAGAATCGAGAGGATCGACCGCAACCGCGCTGTCGAGATTTCTGCAGATGCCGACAAAGAGGTTGCGGATCTTGAACTGGTACGTAGCGATATCAACGAGTGGTTGCCGGGGGTGCTTCGGGACTATCCGGGATTGAGCTACAGTTTCGAGGGCGAGGCGCGTGACGAGCGGGAGAATGAGGGCGGAATGTGGCTCGGTGCCATGCTGATCACGTTTGGAATCTACGCGATGCTGGCGATACCATTTCGCTCTTATGTTCAGCCGCTCATGGTGATGGCGGTCATTCCGTATGGATTGATTGGCGCTGTGGCCGGCCACATCATCGAGGACTTTTTCAAACGGGATATCGGCGGCATGCCCATCAGTTTCATGAGTTATTTCGGAATGCTTGCTCTTTCCGGAGTGGTGGTCAACGACAGCCTCGTTTTGGTGGATTACATCAACCGGCGGCGGAAAGCAGGCGACTCCGTTTTCGTCGCTGTTAGTGCGGCAGGAGCAGCGCGTTTTCGTGCGATCATTTTGACCTCGGCGACTACTTTTGCCGGCTTGATTCCTCTGATTCGGATGGAGGCAACCCAGGCGCAGTTTTTGATACCGATGGCCGTAAGCCTTGGCTACGGAATTCTCTTCGCGACGACGATCACGCTGTTCCTCGTGCCGATTAACTACCTGATCTTGAACGATCTCAGCAATCTCGGGGCGAAGTTGTACGGAAACTCAGAGAGTGACGAAATAAAGACGGTCGAGGCCGTTTGATCCCAGTGAACAGTGCGGTGCCCAACAGGGCTGAGTCAGTGATCTAGCCCTGTTGGGAACTGCCCTGTTCGGCAACATGAAAAATGCAATTCCGATCGATCAACTGGCATTTGGATTGTGTTGCGATGCGAAAGGCCAACACCAGTTTCGTTACCGATCGAATATACGCCGTGAATCGAAGTGGACTTTCATTTTCCCTCATCGAAGAGGCGCATCAACCGCCCTTGAAGAAAGATTACGACTTCTCTATCACCGAAGAGCGGGTTAATTCGGCGCTGGCCACTGTTGCCGCGAGCGAAGAGGGAAGGCTGTGCGGCTTTGCTGTCGTGATAGAAGAAGAATGGAACCGGAGAGCTGTGATCACGGATTTCTTCGTTGATCGTCAGGCTCGCCGACTCGGTTTGGGACGAAGCATGCTGCAGATAATTTTTGAGCAGCTTATAGGCAAGCCACATCGAATTCTTTGGGTCGAAACTCAGAATGTTAATTTTCCTGCCATTACGTTTTATCGTAGTGCTGGTTTTGAAGTCTGCGGTTTTGATTCTACTCTTTACGATGGCGCACTTTCGAAAGAGGTAGCGGTCTTCTTGTCTAAGAGGCTTGAATGCAGACAAGAAGAAGCCGAGCAGGACAGTGGAGGCAATGGCTAAAGCCGTATCTCACTTTTGACGTTGAACACGAAGTGAATTTACTTCGCCATCGCCGCAGGGAGAGTCACGTCTTCGACGCGCAACTGGCACCGCAGGAATTTCACCTGATCGGCCGGAGCAGGAACACGGATGGTGGCTTTGTTCCAGCGGAAGTTGGACAGCTTCTCAGAGACCATGGACTCGAACGGTCTCAGGCTCGCGCTCCACTCCTGCATTTTCTCGGCATATTCGTCGTTCGATGCGCTGTCTTCCCGCTTCGGCAAATCGATGCCGAAATCACCGACGAGACGGCATTGGTTGATGGTGAAGCCGTAGGGATTTCCTATCTCAATATCGAGCTTGGTGCCGTTCTCGTCTTCGACAGCGTTTTTAATGACCATGAGGAACGCACCGTATTCGGTCTTTAGGACAGACGCGCTTTTGGAGTCGACGGAGAGATGAGAGAACTGATTTGATCCACTGCCACCAACTCCGGAAGGGCGGTTGAGCTGAGCGTTTTCTATAAGCATTGCAAAGCGGATCAGTTCGAGTTCCTCGCGGGAATCAGCTTCCAGTTCGATATCGAACGGTGTCCAGGAGAACGGCTCGAGTGTTTTTGCTACGCGGTATTCGAACGGCTTGAGCGTCTTTTGCCACGCTTTGATTGCGTCGTTGTCGGGAGAGTAGTCGTCGTCTTCCAGCAACTCGGGAGTTCCCCCGCCGTGATCGCCCTTCAGGGTGAATTGCTGGATTGCGAGTGCGTGGGGATTCCCGATATTCAGGTGCACAGTGAAGCCGTTGGAATCAAGGTTGAGGTCCATGCCTTCCATCCGGACGAGAAAGGTTCCGTGGTCGGTGCTAAGCGGCGCGTGTCCTTGCAGTAGTGGACGCAAGTAAACCATATTGGTTTCCTTGCTCTTCGTGGAGAGAGCTTCGCTCATCGATTCCTCGATCAGGGCGATACGATCATCAAAAGAAATTCCATCATTGGATACGCCGACCGTTGTCTCGGCGGAAATGACGCGCGCCTTCAACTGTGTCACGTCGTCGCGGGTATCAGAGCGCACTTCACGCAGTTCGGCCTCAAGACGGTCGATGCGCTGGTCTAAGCCTTTGTCACAACCCGACAACAGAAGCGCGAGCGCTACCGTGGCGAAACCAAATCGGGTGGGGGAACCTGTCATCTGGGAAATAACGCTCTTCAGCGTCCGCATTCAACCGATGAAAACGCTACTGCAGCTTTAAAACAGTCGGGACTGAGAGAATACCGGTGTTGCCAACGTTGCGAAAGGCTATTTCGTCGGGTGTGCTCGAAAGGCGATACGTTTCCTGTCCGCCCGGAATCATGGGAAGAGTCGTCCATGAACTGCCCTTGCGGACTTGGATGACACGCCAGCGGGCGTCGTCTGCCGATTTGAAGGATAGATCGACTCCACCGTTGGCAATGCCTGGCGCCACATAGACGGGACTAGGTGCTGTATTTCCGAGCCAGGGGGAGGATGGGGGAATGGCGCCACCGGCATAGGCAGTGCGAAGTTTTGCCCGCAATCCGCCGCGATCTTCTTTGATCGCCTTGATGCTCCAATGGACGTGCCCGGGACCGGCGGGGGAGGCGTATTCCCGCGTCACGTCGATTTGCTTGATCGTCTCTGTCGCCGGGCGGCCTTTGTCCTCAGAACTCATGATGCGGTTGGAGGCGATTCCGGGCCAGAGATGGCGTCGTTGCTTGTTCTCGCTCGCCCACCATTTGTTGAGCTCGGTGAAGCTCTGATCAGACGGGTAAATGCGCCAGTATAGTTGTGGGGTAAAATAATCCATCCACCCTTGATTCAGCCACAGGCGCGAGTCGGCGTAGATGTCTCCGTAGGCGTCGAGGCCGGCTTTCACGGTGCCGGGATGCCCGGGTCTCCAAATTCCAAATGGACTGATCCCCACTTTGACGTGACGCTTGGTCGACTTCACTGAAGAGTAGAGCGTCGAGATGAAACTGTTGATCTGGCTTCGGCGCCAGTCACCGACATCGAGCTTTCCTCCTTTGGATTTGTATTGTTTATAGGAGGCCGAATCGTCGAACTGATCCTGACTTCGGCCATTCACCGTCTTCGGATAAGGATAGAAATAGTCGTCGATATGCACGCCATCGACGTCGTAGCGCTTCGTCACATCAACCATCACCTCGACTGCTCGCTTGCGAACAACATCGGAACCGGGATTTGCCCACTTTTGCGAACCGGATCGAAGCATCAGCGATGGATGAGTGCGGGAGATGTGATCGGACGACTTGTTTGAGCGCTCGGTCGCGCTGGAGCGAAACGGATTGAACCACGCGTGCATCTCGATGCCGCGCTTGTGCGCCTCCTCCGTGGCGAACGTAAGGGGATCGTAGCCATCGGATGGTCCCTTTCCCATGCTTCCGCTGAGCCAGAATGACCATGGTTCGATATTTGATTTGTAGAGGGCGTCACATTCTGTCCGAACCTGCAGAACGACTGCATTCAGGCCAGTCTCGGATGCGAGATCGAGCAGGCCGATCATTTCCGCTCTCTGCTGACTGGGACTCAGCTTGTAGGTCGACGGCCAATCCAGGTTGTGCACCGTCGCAATCCAGGCGGCTCGAAATTCTCGGCGTGGCTCGGGCACTTTGCTCTTCGAGGGCACATACTCTGCACCGAGCAGATTTGCTGAAGAGAGTAGAAAGCCTCCAGCAAGCAGGGCCATGCGCAAATTCAGGAGATTCATAAAATTTAACAAATCTTAACTATAGTGGCCCGTATCAACGACGGCAACCCCTAACGATAGTCTAACCGGGACGCGTTTTCGTGCCCTTCGGATACGAATAAACGAATGAAGTTCCGGTCTGATTCGATCAATCTCGTCAATGGAATCGTGAACGCCTTGCCGTCCGCGTTTCTTCGGAAAGTTCCTCTCCGGTGGCAACGGAGTTTGCGGTCGCGGGAAGCTGTTCTACCAACGTGTCCTCCTCCGCCAAAATGCGCTCCATCCAGACTGTGCCAGCATAGATCATCGCTAGAATTAAGCCGACGCCGAATAGAGGAATGAGCAACCGTGCCGCGCTTCGGATCACAGATATCTCTCCGAACGACCACGGAATCCTCATCGACAACAGTCTCTTTAAGTCAGTCAATTACCCCTGCCTCGCGGAGAGATGCATTGATCACCTCCGTCCAGCCAGTATAACCGCTGGCACTGAGATGCAGGCCATCTTCGATGAACCAGTCATCTCCGGGTGCTCCTTCGGCACCTTCCAGCATCGGTGCAGCGATATCCGCAAAATACAATTGCGGGTCTTTCTTGCATCGCTTTGCGATCAATTTGTTAGCCTTCTCCATTGTCGGCCACATATCCCAGCGCTTTTTACTTGGTTTGATTGCGATATAGATAACCGGAACTTCCGGGAATTTTTCTTCGATCAAATTTGCCAACTTCTCGAAATCCGCCGCCGTCTCTTTTGCAGAGAGGCCTTTCACGATGCCCTTCTTGCCTGCGATGTCATTGTCGCCTGCATAGATCATGATGGCTGACGGATCGTAGAGAGCGATGAGACGGTCGAAATAATAAATCGAGTCGGCCAGTGTTGAGCCACCGAATCCATTGTTGAGCGAGTTAGTCTTTGGCCAGGATTTTTTGAGATCCCACATGCGGATGCTGGAACTTCCAACAAATAGGAGGACGTCGTCTGGTGGAGGGGACTGTGTGTCGCGAGCCTCGAAAGCGGTGATGCTTTTTTCCCAACGCTCCGGGCCTTCCGGGTTTTCGTCCTGCGCGAGAACAGATGAGGAAAGAGCGAGGACAAGCAGCGGGGTGAGTAGTTGCCTTGCAAAGTTCGCGGGGATTTCGATGTCTTTAGTGGGGAGCTTCATTTCTTTTTGGAATTCTTTCGTTGTTCCTGCCGTCGGGAAGCGCCAAGCGCCAGGTCGATCCACGGCCTCATTGTTTCGGAACGGTCAAATGCTTCGTCCGGGCATTGAAAATACGACATGGCTGTTTCCTTACCATCCTTGTTTCTGAAAATAAATGGCCCCATTCCCGCCATTTCGAAAGCTTCGCGGTTGTCGTCGTCGACTTTCAGATAGAGCACACCCTCTGCAACCAGCGCGACAAAATAGTCGTCCACGTAGATTCCGTGACCACCGAACATCCGTTTCGATCGGAACTCCGGGTAGGAGGAAAGAAGCTCGCCGATGTGCTCGACAAAAGGATCTGGAGGCAGGGGCATTGAACCCAGCATAGGCCAGTCAGCGGAGGCGAATCAATTCTCAATTCTGTCATCTCGGTTGCTTGCGTTTTTAAATGCCGCGTCGACTATGCCGACGATGAGCGAAACGGACACTGAAGCGCCGGATCAGGTAGGGGTCGAAGAGATCCTCGCCGGTCTTCAGAGTCGTCTGCCTGAGAGGATAGCGGCGCTTGCGCTCATTGCCCACCCGGGAGATGTCGAACAGGCGTTCGAGCGACTGGATGACAACGAACGAGAGGAGATTCTCGATCAGATACCATCGGAGATCCTCTCGGGGTGGGCTGACTATTTGCCGGCAGCGGACATCGAGCATCGACTGAGCAGTCTCCCCAAGCCAGAGCAGCGTGAAGTCCTCGACGCCCTCTCTGATGACGAACTCGTCGACCTTCTTCAGGAAGTTGAGGAAGCCGACCGGTCGAAATACATTCAACTCCTTCCGGAAGAAAAGCGTCAGGTCTCCGAAGACCTCATGCAGTATTCCGAGAACACTGCCGGGGGCCGCATGACGATGGCAATGGCCACGTTGCGGGAGGATATCACGGTCAAGCAGGCTCTCGATGAATTGAGGGATATCAGCGATGAGGCCGAAATGCTCAGCCGAATTTACATCATCGACAGCGAGCGGAAGATCCTCGGAATGGTCCGCCTGCGCGACCTCGCTTTCAGCACGTGGGACACGCCCGTTCCCGACTTGATGGAGACCGGCCTAATCTCCATTGACGCTCTTGCTGACCAGGAGATCGCCGCCAACATGATCGCCCGTTACGATCTCATGGCTTTGCCGGTCGTAGACGAAGACAAGCGGCTTCTCGGAGTGATCACTCACGACGACGCCCTCGAGATTCTCGAGGAAGAGTCCACCGAGGATATGGAGCGTATCTCCGGTATCGGTGGTGATCGCGGCGATCAGGCCTACCTGCAAACTACGGTGTTTTCCCACTTTAAGCGCCGATTTGGCTGGGTTCTCATTCTTGCCTTTCTCGCCTTAACTTCGGGCTGGGTTCTCCACGCCTACGAAGACGTGTTAAAGACCTACTACATCCTCGCCTTTTACCTACCGATGGTCGTCGCCGCTGGAGGTAACACGGGTGCCCAATCCGCCACCATGATCATCCGGGCGATGGCTCTCGGTGAGCTCGGTACTCGCGAGTTTGGACGCGTGATTTGGAAGGAAGCACGAATCGGTATCATGCTGGGCGGATTGTTAGGAATCTTTGTCGCCCTTCAGATCAAGTTCCTACTTCCCGCCAGCCTGACGCCAGAAAATCTGAGCCTGATCCAGATTGCTTCTGTTGTTGGCTTTGCTCTAACCGCTCAAGTTGTCACCTCTACCGTGATCGGGGCGATCCTGCCCATCCTGGCGAAAAAGGCCAATCTCGATCCCGCTGTTGTCGCCTCACCGGCAATTACCACCATGGTTGATGTGAGCGGATGCATCATCTACTTCAGCCTCGCGCAGGCGTTTTTTGGGTAGGTGCGGAAGTCAATAGGGTTCAACGGTCGGATCGACTAGGCGTTTGATGATGAGCCTGATGTTCCGAAAATTTGGGACTCAAGCTGCCCAGCTATGCAGAGCTCACCGGCGCCTTCATCGAATGAACCCTTCGCTTCGGAACTTACGCCTCCGGCATCGCCACCGCCACGTCCGGGCAATTTGCGAGTATTCGTTTGTCCCGTGTCCGCAATTTCAGCCCCCGCGACCGTGCCAGCCAAACATGTGACGCATCGTAGTAGGACAGGTCTTCGGTAACTGCCAGTTGCAGTGCGCTGATCCAGTCGGCGCCTTGCACCACTTCCTCGATCGTCGCCTCAATCGCCTCGATCCCCAACATGGCATCAGCCATTTCCATCTCGCCAAAAGCCACATGGCTCCGTGCCACGTTGCCGAGTTCGTAACGAACCAGCTCCAAGCAGATCCATTCGGGATCGAGCTCCAGCAGCTTCTCCGCCGAGGCCCGCAGTTCTCCCCCGTTGAACCACAGGTCTCCCAAAACCGTCGTATCCACCACGATCATCGCCGTCCCTCTCGAATCGCCGCATCGATTTCATCGGCCGTCATGAATCGCTTCATGCGAGACCGCGCCTCATCAAGTTTCGTCAGTCCTTCACGCGTCCGCACCCGCGCCCGCTGGATCCTTGCCTCTTCGGTTTCACCCTCCGCTTCCATGGAACTCAGCTCTGCAATCACTTCCTGGTTCAGGCTGCGACGATTCGCCTTGGCTCGACTTTTTAAGGCTGCATGGACCTCATCAGGCAGGTTTCGAATCGTTATCGTCGGCATGACTTCATTATGATGTCACTTTGCATGCAGATCAACTTCAGAAAGACACTTGCTGAAAGCATATGGGAGATCGAAACTTCATTTTCGGTAGAAAAAACAGGCCTTGGTCTGCGGTTGTCCCATCCCTGTTGATAAAGTGGTAACATGTCAGATGAAAGCCCAGTCGGGATCTATGCCCACACCGACCCTGAATTTCCCGGGGAAACGGAGAAATGGGAGCCGCTGTTTTCGGAGGATTGTGCGGCGTTGCGTGGGGATAGCTGTGAAAAATGCGAGACGCTGGACCGGTTTCACGGACACTTGAATAAAGTCGCGTGGTGGACGGGGAAATTTGCGGAGGAAATGTTTCCGGCCGGATCGGAGGAGGCGAAGGCTGCGAGGGAATGGGGGTATCTCGCCGGACTGTGGCATGACTTGGGGAAGTTCGCGCCGGAGTTCCAAAAACTGCTTAAGGGGGAGATTTCTCGGGCAAATCACTCGACCGCCGGTGCCCAGCACGCTTACGAACAAATTCCGGTGGCAGGTCAGTTCCTGGCCTACGCAATCGCTGGGCACCACGCTGGCCTCACCGACCTAATCGGCGGTGATTCATCTTTGATGGCTAGGCTCACCGGAGAAGATTACTTATCGCGGTTGCCGAGGAGATTAGATTTTCCCACGCAAGCGGCGAAGAGTCTGGCGTGGCCGATCCGCACGCGTCAGGCCGGTGCTCTGGCCAGCTTCAACCGATTGCTTTTTTCCTGTCTGGTCGATGCGGATTTTCTCGCAACCGAAGCCTTCATGAACCAAAGCGAGTCGGAGCGCCGTTTCGATTGGCCGGGCAATGTGATTGACCAGATGACCGAAGCGCTGGGGGAGCGTTATGCACAATTTGATCCCATCACTTCCGCAAGTCCCGAGATCAACCGGCGCCGCGCGACTGTCCATGCTGATTGCGTAGCAGCTGCTGAGCGTAAGCCGGGACTGTTCACCTTGACCGTTCCGACCGGGGGAGGAAAAACGCTGGCATCTCTCGCTTTCGCTTTGCGCCATGCGAAAATACACGGGATGCAGCGGGTCATTTTCGTGGTTCCCTACACTTCGATTATCGAACAGAACGCGAGCGAATATCGGGAGACATTCGTCGATCTTTCCGCCGAGCTCGGACGCGACATCGTTCTGGAGCATCATTCAAACTTCGAACCAGTTGCCGAGGAAGACAGGGGAAACGAGAAACCGCTTTGGAGGCTCGCCGCCGAAAATTGGGACGCGCCTCTCGTTGTCACGACCTCCGTGCAATTTTTCGAATCTTTTTACGCGAACCGCACCTCTCGCTGTCGGAAACTTCATCGTATGGCGCGGTCCGTCGTGATTTTCGACGAGGCGCAGACGCTGCCTCCCGATTTTCTCGCGCCCTGCCTCGACACGCTCCGTCATCTTACGAAGTTTTTTGGGAGCACTGCGGTTCTCTGCACCGCTACGCAACCGGCGCTCGGGAAGCACCCAGACGGAACGTCCGGAAGCCACGCTAAAAAGTGGAATCGAATCGCTCTCGATCTTGGTGAAAAAGGATCGCGGGAAATCGTTCGAGATGTGGACGGCCTTTTCTCACATCTCGCTCGTACCCGCATCGAGCATCTTGGTGCGCTCGATGACGAGCAGCTCGCGGAGCGGTTGCGAGGGCAAGATCGGATTCTCTGTATTCTCAATACCAAACCGCACGCGGCTCGTGTCTTTGAGAAGTTGGGGGCCAAGGATTCCGCCAACCTGCATCTTTCCGCTCAACTTAGTCCGGCGCATCGTGCGGACATTCTCAGGGAGATCAACCGTCGCGAAAAAGAAGGTGAACCCTGCCGTGTCATCGCCACGACCGTCGTTGAAGCGGGGGTAGATCTCGATTTCCCCGTTGTGTATCGAGCGCTTACTGGCCTGGATTCCCTCGCCCAGGCAGCCGGTAGGTGCAATCGCCATGGCAAACTGGGGGAGCGCGGTGGACAGGTATTTTTATTCACCTCCACTGCACAGAAAACTCCGAGTTTTCTGACCCACTCAGTCAATGCGGCAGCCAGTGTGCTACCCGACTATCAAGGTCGCGCTGACGATCTGATTCTTCCGGAAGCGATCGAGTCCTACTTTCGCCAATTCTACTTCGAGAAAGACGATTGGGATCGGGAGAAAATCGGGGATTGTTTCGACGTCGCCAACGACAGCTCTGCGTTCCCGTTTCTTTTCAATTTCAAGACGGCCGCAAAGAGATTTCGACTCATTCCCGACAACCAGCTACCGGTCATCATTGAGCCGAAGCCGGGACTCTGGCCCGATCTGAATACGGAAAGGTATTCGGAGATTCGTGCGCTGATCAACGCGATACGCGAGGCTAACCGGTTTGGACGCTTCCCCCCCGGAAACGCCCATCGGCGACTTCAACGCCATACGGTTCAGATTCCGAAATCCATTCATGCGGCCATGGTTGCGACGGGAAAGATCGAATTGTTTTGTGATGATCGCTTTCCGGTGCTCGTTCATCCGGAGAATGACTATGACAAAAACCTCGGTCTCAAGTTGCCTGACCATGCAGATCTCACCTCAGCCTTTCTTATTTGACTGCGCTACCTTCGATTTGCGAGACTCTCACACATCAACATCAGATAGACACTTAATTATGGCTCACGGAATCAAACTTCACGTCACTGGCGAGTTCGCCTGTTTCACCCGTCCTGAAATGAAGGTGGAACGCGTCAGTTATGACATTATGACGCCCTCCGCCGCTCGTGGCGTACTTGAAGCCATCTACTGGAAACCTCAGTTCAGATGGCGGATCGACCGGATCCATCTCTTGAATCCAGTGAGCTTCACTTCCGTTCGTCGCAACGAGGTCGCCGACAAAGCTTCTATCGCCAACGCGAAAAAGGCGATGAACGGATCTGAAATTCAACTGGGTATTGAGATCGAGTCGGCTCGGCAGCAGCGAGCTGCACTCATCCTGCGCGATGTTGCCTACGGAATCGAAGCGAGCATTGAGATTCTCGGTCGTCATTTCGAACGCGGCGGACCGGAGTTGTCTGAACGAGCATGCGTAGGAAAGCACCTCGCCCAGTTCGAACGCCGGGCACGCTCCGGCGGGCACTTCCATCATCCCTATCTCGGCAATCGCGAATTTCCAGCCCGGTGCGAGTGGGTAGATCAGGATTCCGATTTTCCACCGTCGACAGAACTCAGCGAAGTCGCCAACAAGGACTTCGGTTGGATGCTTCACGATCTCGACTACCGCGATACCAATGAGAAGAAAGGCTCCTTCATCGAGTCGAATCGGGGGCGAAGAATCAAAGCTGAGCCCCGCTTTTATCGCGCCCGAACCGATGAGAACGGCGTCATCGATGTGAAGCAGTGTCTTTCTGAATCTCAACCCTCTGTCCCCTCATGATTCTGCAGGCATTACATGATCTTTATGATCGGTTGGAGAAAGATGATGCTTACGATGTGGCTCCGGACGGGTATTCGCTTCAAAAAATCAGTTTCGTGGTCGTCCTCGAATCCGACGGCACCCTTGCGAAAATCGAAGACCACCGCGCCGGAGAAGGTGCAAAGAAGCGGCCCCGGG
>Ga0222633_1001318_pt1 | contig 13746 bp, 15 predicted proteins | sample AntAcemetageno48_FD_179816 | JGI IMG/M metagenome (GOLD analysis project Ga0222633, IMG submission 179816) | Saline water microbial communities from Ace Lake, Antarctica - #48 | ecosystem: Environmental > Aquatic > Non-marine Saline and Alkaline > Saline | place: Antarctica: Ace Lake | collected...
CCGCAAACGGTTCAAGGCGTCATCGCGATTCTTTTCCTGGGTGCGAAACTTTTGTGCCTTGATGACGACCCAGCCATCCCGAGTGATCCGGCTGTCCTTTAGATTCTGCAGTGCGGTTTTGATTTCTTCCGATAAAGAACAATCAGCGATACTAAAACGTAGATGTATGGCTGACGACACCTTGTTAACGTTTTGTCCGCCCGGACCCTGGGCACGGATGGCTTTGAGTTCGTACTCATCATCGTTGAGGCTAATGCTGGGTGAAACAATGAACATGGCAGTCTAGTTTGTTGAAAGGTGCATTCTAATCAAAAAACACTCGGATATCCGATGGCAACGTCATGGGTGGGGCGTACAATGGGCCATTCATTAAGAAAGCAGCACATATTCTTTGTTCACACTCAGTGACATCGCCAGTCGAGGATTCATTGCGGTCGCGCTTGGGCTGGCGATCTTATTCTATGGAGGTCCGACTCAAGTTCTGCAACTCGGTGTTGTCACGCTCCTACTGATCGGTGTGGTGACGCGGCTTAGCTGGTCTTTGCAGCATAAAAAAATCTACTGGTCCAAGATCCATACGCTGCTTGCGTTATATGCCGTTTGTTTGATTATTAACGTCTACACCAGTGTTTTTGCCGAAAATTCGATTCAGGTCGCCTGGCTCTTTCTTGCTCTACCCATGGTGGTTTTACTCTGCGGGAGGACCAACGACGAATATTGGCAACTACTACTACCACTACTTTGTTTGCCTATGTCGTTTTCAGTTTTCTGGGGCTTTTCAGAATTTTTCCTCGGCGGCGGTCGATCTTCTGGGCCAGTCATTGATCCCAATGGTTGGGCGTCAGGGATCAATCTGTTCTTCTTTGTGCTCGCCGGCTGGTTTTTTAAAGCAGGTGGTCGCACGGCGAGCATCGTGTTTTTGTTGTTAGGCCTTTTTGCTGCGGCCGGTTTTATGGCTTATTCCAGGGTCGGTATATTGGTCTTTGCAGCAGCCTTTGCCTTTGTTTCCATCATTGCGCTCTCGTTGCGTGCCTATCGGCGTCGAGCGATCATGCTGATTGTGCTGATAGCGGCAACCTACTACTCGGTGCAGTATTGTCGAAGCGCTGAGGAAGCCGCCCAGCATAATGAAGGTTACACGTTGGATATGCAGGCTGTGGGCTGGTCCCAACGATTTGGCCTATGGCAATCTGGTGTGGCTCAATATCTCGATCATCCGTTAGCTGGCAGTGGTCTTGGGACTTTTAAAGTGTTGTATCCGCAATATCGAACCTTGGCTGATGCCAATACCGCCGGTCACTATGTCCACAATGACTATATCCAATTGCTGGCCGAAGGCGGGCCGGTGCTGGCTTTGTTTGTGGTCGCGCTGGTGGTCTTTTTGTTGTGGCAAATGACTCTGTCGTTGTGGCGCCTTGCACACACTGAAGAGCAGAAGCAAAGACGAAAGGATTTTGAAATCACAGTATTGATCGTCGCCTTAGGCACCGTGTTTGTCCATGCGTTGATGAACTTCAGCTTCTACAATTTGATGAATCAAATGATCATGGGCTGTGTGCTGGCCCGGGTTCTGTGGCTGAGTGGATTGTCCAGAGAGCAGGCTCTGAAGTTTCATTCCCCAGCCCTGATTCGAACCGCAGTGATTGTAGGCGCGGTATACGTTTTGGTCGTGAATTATGCTGACGCGATCAGTAGAGATCTGGTGTATCAGGGGGATCTCTTGTCGTTGGATCGACATGATCCTGCGGATCAGCTGAAGACCTATGAGATCTTGTCAACGATTCGTCAACTCCGCAGCCAAAACTCTGCCAACCGATTTGCGATGGCGATGTTGTTTCGAACCAGTTTTGATGATCAGCCAGAAGAAAATACCCAAGTGCGCGAGTCCTTGACGATAGCCGCGGCTCTTGAGTATCAAAAAGGCCTTGAGATCAACCCTTATAGCTATCAGAACCAGCAGTTCTTTGCTGATTTTCTCAGTCAAAACCCATGGTTAATGGAATTGGACGAGATCAACTCTTCTCCGGAACAACTGCTGAGAAATGGCATTGCAAACGCGCCGTTCCAGATTCACCGTCATGTGGTGCTGGCAGAATTTCTTGTGCAACAAGGTCGCGCGGATGACGCTTACCAGATGTTGAAGGCAGCCATGGTCTGGTGGCCGATGCGCTATGACGAATACCGGGTTTGGCGCACTCAATTACATATCAAATTGCTCGGCATGGCGAAGCATCGAGGGGATGAGGAGACGATTCGTTTACTGTTGGATGTTGCAGGTCCTGCCTGAATTTTTCTTATGGATTTGCATGGATGCGCATGGACAAATCCATTGCTCGAACATGTTTTGTCAGTGCTCCTACGGAAATGAAATCTACGCCGGTTTCGGCTATTCTTACCAGGTCCTGATCGTTTTCAATCCCGCCCGATGCTTCTAGTTTTACGGGCTGATTTGAACGCACTGCTGTTTTCAAATCTTCCAGCGAAAAGTTGTCCAACATAATCCAGTCTGGCTGGCATATGGCCGCTTCATGAAACTGCGAGAGATTTTCAACTTCGATTTCGACCCGAATACCGGGATGTAGCTGACGCGCTCGTGCGATAGCGCTAGCAATAGATCCGCTTGCCTCGATATGATTCTCTTTGATCAAAAACGCATCGTAGAGTCCAATTCTGTGGTTCATGCCGCCACCACAGCTGACGGCGTATTTTTGGCCGAGGCGTAAGCCCGGTAGCGTTTTACGGGTATCCAACAATTTTGTTTTGGTGTGGGTAATTAGGCTCACATATTTTGCGGTGGCGGTTGCCGTGCCAGACAGTGTTTGCAAAAAGTTGAGCGCGGGTCGCTCGCCGGTCAAGATACCCCTAGCATTGCCTTCTACGGTGAATAGTAATTGATCTGGCATGGTTTGATCGCCGTCGGCAACGTGCCAGGTCAGTTTTAAATCTGGGTCCGCCTGGCGAAAGACTTCATCAACCCATGGGCGCCCGCACAACACGCCAGCTTCACGGGTAATCACACTTGCAGTAGCCTGCTTCTCAGCATCGATTAGCTGGGCGGTGACGTCGCCATCGCCAACATCTTCGGCGAGGGCCGCGGCCACATTTGGAGTCAGATCTTTAAAATATTCAGTCATCTAGTATACTTGCCTTAGTGTCAGTCGATCGCCGCGTTGGACGAATTCGATTTGTTTAAGAGCAGACATGCCAAGAAGAATAGACTGTCCTCTCATCCCTGGGTTGATGCTGGCCCTCACATTTCTGAGTTCAATGTCGCCAATCATCAATTGATCAATACTGGTTTGGTATACTGTCACAGTGCCATTCGCGGTGATTGCTTGTGCTGCATACCCTCGGCTCAAGCCCAGTTGACCCGCAAGATCTGCCGGAACCACAACATCTGTGGCGCCGGTGTCTAATAAAAACTCTGCGGTTTGCTGGTTAATCTTGCCAGACAGAACATAGTGACCCTGGCGATTGCGTAACAGAGAGACCTCTATGGCATTTCCTGCAGTCGAGCTTAAAGGTGCTTGATTCGGGTTGTACTGAGACTCCTGAATATCCGCAAAAAACACTGTCAGCAGACCGAGCGCAATAATAAATGCGACGACCATCATTCCTTGACCCATGAAACGCTCTACTTTTGATCAGCATGACAGTATACCAGTTCACGAGTTATGCGCTGTAGAGTCGTGCTTGTTATGATTGACCGAGAAGACCACCGGAGTACCAATGAAGATTACAGATGGATGGCTTGAGGGTGCAGAACCGATAAGGTCAGCAAATTGTGATGCTAGACCTCAGAACGAGGCCCCGTCTTTGATCGTGGTGCACTGCATTAGCCTGCCGGCAGGACACTTCGGCAATGGTTACGTTGAACAATTTTTTACCAATAGCCTGGACTGCGATGAACATCTGGATTTTGATGATATCCGGGATATACAGGTGTCGAGCCACCTGTTTATTCGCCGCAATGGCTCGGTTATCCAATTTGTCCCCTTCGACCGGCGCGCCTGGCATGCAGGGGAGTCTAGTTTTGATGGGCGAAGCCAATGCAACGATTTTTCTATAGGAGTAGAATTGGAAGGCATCGACACGGGTGGGTTTACCCATGAGCAGTATGAGGCTTTAGCGAAAGCGTGCCGAGTTATTATGTCGGCCTGGTCTATACCTACAGAACACATTGTGGGCCACCGTGATATTGCGCCGGGTCGTAAGACCGATCCGGGTTCTGGATTCGATTGGCAGCGCTTGCGACTGAGTGTTAGCTAGTAGCGTAAGTTCGTAACATTAGTGCCTAGAGGCTGAAATGAAATTTCTTGTTGTACTGATAACATTATTTTTCTACCGTAATTGGCAAGGCGAAAATCCGGTTCGAGGATTTTTCTCCTTTACTCGTTATTACGACTGGTTTGCTGAGAAAAACTTACCGACCTACTGGCGCTATATTCTTTGCGTCGGTGCGCCGTCGCTTGTTGTTCTAGTCGTCGCCTATCAGGTCTCTGGCTGGTTGCAGGGCCTTGTGTGGCTGCTGTTATCGCTGGTGGTGATGATCTATGCGACTGAGCTAATCAATCTCGACCAGGTGTTTGACGAGCAGATCCGGCGGCTTAGGGCAGTCGACAATGAGGATGAGTTAGCTGATGTGGTTCAACAGCAGGAAGACTTTCAGATGTCCCACATCTACGACATGTTCCAGGGTCTTGTGCCAGGCTTGTTCTGGTTTTTGGTCCTTGGCCCGGCAGGCACATTATTTTATGTATTCACCATCCTGTATCTAGACCTTCTGGATGATGACGATCCCGAAGTGGATCAACTCGATAGTATTGTTTTTTGGATGGAATGGGTTCCGGTGAGGGTTACCTGCTTACTATTTTCATTGGTTGGTAATTTCGGCCCCACCGTGGATTACTGGCTGAATCATCTAACCGATACAGAAGAATCCCACGCAGTGCACCTGTCGATTATGGCTGCGATTGCATCGGACAAGCCCCCAGAACATGACGACAGCGTCGAAGGTTTTGCGCGCTCTTCAGAGTTCCAAACACACCAGCTGAAGTCTCTTTGCGAGCGAGCCTTATTCGGCTGGTTGGGCGTCGCTGCGATTGTGGTAATTCTCGGCTGGTAGATAAACAAAAACACCCTTAGTGCGCTATAGTTAAGGCGTTGTATTGAGAACCCGCCCGCAAGGAGATAGCGATGGCTTCTGATCGAACCGACGCTGATGAAGACCCAATTGAGACACGTGAATGGATCGAAGCGATCAATTCAGTTCTGGAGGAAGAAGGACCGGAGCGTGCACAGTATTTATTAGAGCGTCTGTCTGCACAGGTAACCGCAACCGGTGCGCAGCTTCCTTACGCTATTACCACTCCTTATAGAAATACCATTCCTGTTGAACAAGAGACCCGGATGCCGGGTGATTTGTTTATGGAGCGTGGCCTGCGATCGCTGATTCGATGGAATGCAATGGCCATGGTTATGCGGGCTAACCTCCAGGACGGTACGCTCGGCGGGCATATTTCTAGCTTTCAATCTAGCGCAACGCTTTACGACGTCGGTTTTAACTATTTCTTCCGTGCCGGGACTGACACTTCTGAAGGAGACCTGCTTTATATTCAAGGTCACTCTGCGCCGGGCATCTATGCTAGATCGTATCTCGAAGGCCGTCTTACTGAAGAGCAGTTAGACAAGTTCCGCCAGGAGACAAATGGCGATGGTTTGTCGTCCTATCCGCATCCCTGGCTGATGCCTGACTATTGGCAATTCCCAACGGTTTCGATGGGGTTGGGTCCTCTGCAAGCCATCTATCAAGCTCACGTCATGAAATACTTGGACAACCGGGGCCTAAGCAAGGCCGGAGATCGTAAAGTCTGGTGTTTTCTAGGCGACGGAGAAATGGATGAACCAGAATCTCAGGGCGCCATCGCAATGGCTGGTCGGGAAGGTCTGGATAATCTGATATTCGTTGTGAACTGCAACCTACAGCGACTTGATGGTCCTGTTCGAGGCAATGGCAAAATCATTCAGGAACTCGAAGGCTCTTTTCGGGGTGCTGGCTGGAATGTGATTAAAGTTGTTTGGGGTCGAATGTGGGATTCCCTGTTTGAAAAAGACAAGCTTGGACTGCTGCAAAAACGCATGGACGAGGCAGTCGACGGAGAATATCAAAACTACAAGAGCCGAGACGGCGCTTATACAAGAGAGCATTTCTTTGGCAAGTATCCTGAGCTGCTCAAAATGGTTGAGCATCTAACAGATGATGATATTTATCGCCTGAATCGTGGCGGGCATGATCCCTACAAGGTTTATGCTGCCTATGCGGCGGCGGCGAAGCACAAGGGCCAACCGACCATTATTTTAGCCAAAACCGTTAAGGGATATGGTTTGGGATTGGCTGGCGAAGCGCAAAATATCAGTCATTCCGTGAAGAAGCTGGATATTGAAGCTCTCAAGGAATTTCGTGATCGATTTGATATACCTCTCCCAGATTCAGAATTAGAGAAGGTGCCGTATTACAGACCTCCAGAGGACAGTGCAGAAATGCGCTATCTACAGGAGCGGCGAGCGTCTCTGGGCGGGTATTTACCCAGCCGCAGGCCGGAGTTTGTAGCGCTCGAAGTGCCAGGCCTTGATGCTTTCCAATCCGTCACCAAAGGTTCCGGTGACCGTGAGATATCAACCACAATGGCTTTCGTTCGAATCCTTTCAGCTCTAATTAAGGACAAGAATATTGGTGACAGAGTGGTACCTATCGTACCTGACGAGGCCCGGACGTTTGGCATGGAAGGCATGTTCAGGCAGCTCGGCATATATTCCAGTGTGGGTCAGCTTTACGAGCCGACTGATGCGGGTCAGGTCATGTATTACCGAGAAGACAAGGAAGGCCAGGTCATGGAGGAGGGCATCAATGAAGGTGGCGCCTTTGCTGGCTGGTTGGCGGCGGCGACGTCCTACGCCAACAACAATTGCCCCCTGGTGCCATTTTATATTTTCTACTCGATGTTTGGTTTTCAACGAGTCGGTGACCTCTGTTGGGCTGCTGGTGATATGCAAGCTCGAGGATTTTTATTGGGCGGCACATCCGGGCGTACGACCTTGAACGGCGAGGGTTTGCAGCACCAGGATGGCCACAGCCATATTCTTGCGGGAACAGTGCCCAACTGTGTGACCTACGATCCTACCTACGCTTACGAGTTGGCAGTGATTATTCAACATGGCCTAGAAGAAATGTACGTCAAGATGTTGCCTAAGTATTACTACATTACGATTATGAATGAGAACTACCAGCAGCCCGCGATGCCGAAGGGATGTGAAGAGGGCATCATCAAAGGCATGTATCTACTGAAAGCTGGCAGTAAAAAAACCAGCAAAAAAGTTGTTCAGCTGCTGGGTTCGGGTACGATTTTGCGAGAGGTGATTGCCGCAGCAGAAATTCTCAAACAAGACTATGGCATTGATTCAGATATTTGGAGTGTGCCCAGCTTTAACGAGTTACGCCGGGATGGCCTAAAAGCCACTCGATGGAATCTTCTGCATCCTGACGAGAAGCCGCGGTTGAGCTATGTCGAGGAGTGTCTCGGCAAGGCCAAAGGGCCAGTTGTGGCATCTACGGACTATATGAAAAGTTACGCAGATCAGATTCGGGAATATATTTCGGGTACCTATCGTGTTCTGGGTACCGATGGATTCGGCAGGTCTGATAGTCGCGAACGTTTAAGGAACTTCTTTGAAGTCGATCGATATTTTGTGACTATCGCGGCACTTTCGGCATTGGCTGCAGACAACGTAATCGAGTCGCGACTGGTATCAGAAGCTATTAAGAAGTTCGATATCAACCCCGAAAAACCTGATCCCAGCATCTCCTAGGAGTCATCATGACGGAACAAGTATTGGTACCGGATGTTGGTGAAGCTGAAGGCGTCGAGGTAATTGAGGTATTGGTGAAAGTTGGAGACACGGTTGCGGTGGATGATTCCCTCGTGGTCTTAGAATCTGATAAAGCCAGTATGGAAATTCCGTCACCAATCGCTGGGGTAGTGAAGAGTATCAATGTTTCAGAAGGCGATCAGGTTGAAGAAGGTGGGCTGATCCTTGAGCTCGAGGTCGCAGAGCCCTCAGCGAAAAAGGAGCCCTCAGCGAAAGAAGAGCCCTCAGCGAAAAAGGAGCCCTCAGCGAAAAAGGAGCCCTCAGCGAAAAAGGAGCCCTCAGCGGATAAGGAGCCCTCAGCGGATAAACAGCCTGATGCAGCCCCTAAACCCACAAACGTCGCGGAAACTTCCTCAACCCTAGAAACAATCAACGTCCCGGATGTCGGTGAAGCCTCGGATATCACCGTAACGGAAATTCTCGTCAAAGTTGGCGATCAGATTGAAAAAGATGATTCTCTGGTGGTGCTGGAGTCCGACAAAGCCAGTATGGAAATTCCTTCCACGGTTGCCGGTGAAGTTTCGGAAGTCATCGTTAAGGAAGGTGACGAGGTCAATGAAGGCGACCCTCTGGTTAAGGTCAAAATCGAATCCTCAACCGCGGAGCCAAGCGAAGCCGCGCCTGAAGCCACGCCTGAAGCCACGGCCCCGGCAACAAAGTCAGAACCCAAGCCAGAACCAAAGTCAGAACCCAAGTCCAGCGAGCAGGAACAAAACTCGGAGCCGATAGCAGAAAGTGATTCGAACTCTTCTGGCTCTAAAACGCATGCAGGACCAGCCGTTAGAAAGCAGGCGCGGGAGTACGGTGTCGCCTTAAGTGATGTGAAATCGACCGGCAAAAAAGGTCGTGTTCTAAAGGAGGATATTCAATCCTTCGTTAAGCAGCGATTGAAGTCTGGTCCAGCGGCCAGTACTGGAGGTAGCGGTATTCCGCCTGTACCGACGGTGGATTTCAGCAAGTTTGGAGAAATTGAGCTGTCGCCAATGTCGAGGATCAAACAGGCAACCGCAAGAAATTTGCACCGTAGCTGGCTGAATGTGCCTCATGTGACTCAATTTGATGAAGCAGATGTCACTGAAATGGAGGCTTTTAGAAAGGCGCAAAACGAAGAACTGAAGGCCAAGGGTTTGAAGCTTACCCCCATGGCATTTCTAGTGAAGGCTTGTGTCCACGCGCTGCAAACTTATCCTCAGTTTAACGCATCGTTAGAGGATGGCTACAAGCATCTTATTCTCAAGAAGTACTACAACATTGGTGTGGCAGTTGAAACCCCTGATGGTTTGGTAGTGCCGGTGATTAAGGACGCCGATAAAAAAGGTATTCTTCAGCTTGCAGACGAAACCTCACAGCTGGCGGCCAAAGCTCGCGATAAGAAGCTGCCGATGGATGCGATGCAAGGCGCAACCTTCACGATATCCAGTTTAGGTGGCATTGGCGGGACCAAATTTACGCCAATTGTTAACGCTCCGGAAGTGGCGATCCTCGGGGTGTCCAAGTCCAAAGTTTCGCCGGTGTGGAATGGTGAGAGCTTTGTACCAAGAACCATGTTGCCGCTGTCGTTGTCTTACGATCATCGAGCGATTGATGGGGCAGAAGCCGCACGATTTACAAACTATCTGGCGAAGGTGCTAACGGACGTTCGAAAGATGCTGTTGTGAGGGGCTAAACAAGGGCGTTAGCTCTTCTCCCAAAGTACCTCAGGTACTCCGGTTTCCTTTGCAACAAATCGGGCGGCGACAAACAGCAAGTCTGATAATCGATTTAGATAGCGCAAACCGGCGTTATTGATTTCGTCGCTCTGCGAGAGGCTAACGACGTCTCTCTCTGCACGTCTTGCAACACTTCTAGCGAGATGAAACGCTGCGATCAAATGGCTGCCGCCGGGCATAATGAAATTGTCTAGAGGAGGCAATGATTCGTTCATTTGATCGAGCACCTGTTCCAATTCCGTCACATGTTCATCGTTGATAATCTTAAAACCGGGAATCGAAATTTCGCCGCCCAGATCGAAAATTCGATGCTGACATCGACACAGAAAAGGCACCAGGAACTCAAGGGCAGCGGTGTTGCACTGCTTTGTTTCCTCTATCACCATGCCAATGTGACTGTTGAGCTCATCACAACTACCCATGGCGTGCACCCGGCGGTGGTTTTTTGCCAATCGGCTACCATCACCTAAGCCCGTTTCTCCGTTGTCTCCGGTCCGTGTGTAAATTTTACTAAGTCGTTTGCCCATATTGGTTTGGTCTTACTCTTCAATTGGTGTGAGGTGGGTGGCTACTGCCTTGTCATACAATGCTGCTTCCTTCAGACCTGCTGCTAAGCCTTTGAACCGTAGTTCGTTGGAGGGCGGACCGTTTAATGCATGACTGGCGCATATGCTCATGGCGATATTGGCGTGCAAAAAAATCCAGCGCTGGCACCATAGCTTTTTAGGCCGACGCCATCATAGAGCCGTCCGTAGCACTCAGTGGTACAGTTTTCGATGTTTGGTTGGACCAGGATCAGGGTGAACTGACCATCCTCGCAATAGCTGACAATAACGAGTGGTCGAACCAGATGGTTAATCTTTTCAGACACGGCGATGACAAGTTCGTCAGCGATATGTTGATTATGACTTTGAACAACGTCATTGAAATTGGTTATGGCAAGCATGAGAACGTTAAACCGCGCCTCCCCGTGATTCGATTTGTCGAATCGAGTCATTTAAACTCTGCTCCGCAAGCTTTCGATGACCGAGACCGATTAGAGGGTCGAGTAGTTGGTCTGCCTGCAGCAGCAGGTTAGTGCTCTGCAAACGCGGAACTAGGCATGTGAGGTCATCGATATCTCGTGTCGCCTCAGCGATTGCTATACCGGTCATCTCCTTACAATCGGATTCAATAAAAGCAACGAAGGCCGGAGAGGATGCCATAAATTGAAGGCCGTCGACCGCCGATGATGTGAAATGTAGTTGATTAAACTTCTTGAGCGCAATTTCATAGGGTGCTTTTGGAGAGTCGGGGCGCGTGAAGGTAATGTTTTGGTTGTCAAACATGTGGCTACGTGCACTTGGCCCTGAAATTTCGGTATGCTTAAACGCATCGCCGTGGGCGCCAAGTGTAATGAAACAGTGGAGAAATAACTATGCCATCTTTCGATGCGATTTCTGAAGTTGATCTTCACGAACTCCACAATGCAGTGGATCAAGCCAATCGTGAACTTAGCACTCGATTTGATTTTCGCGGTGTGGATGCCAGTTTTAGACGTAATGAGGCTCAGGTCGAAATGACTGCTGAAGCGGATATCCAGCTAGATCAGATGCTCGATATTCTGCGCAGTAAATTGGTCGCTCGCAAGATAGACACCCGAGTCATCGATGTTCAGGAACAGCGACCTCGAGGAAAGTTGCTGCACCAGACCGTGTTAATTCGTCAGGGAATCGAAACCGAACTTGCACGCAAGATCGTGAAAATGATCAAAGACAAAAAAATGAAGGTACAAGCTGCTATTCAAGGCGAAAAGGTACGTGTCACTGGTAAAAAGCGTGATGACCTTCAGCAAGTAATGGCCATGCTAAAAGAATCAGAGATCGATCAGCCGCTGCAATTCGATAACTTTCGAGAGTAGTCTTGACGCAACCCCCTGAAATATCCTGGCGAGAGTTGGCAAGGGTTTATACCCGGCCCCGGGTGATTGCAATGATGTTCCTCGGTTTTTCTGGGGGCCTTCCCTTCCTACTCGTCTTTTCAACACTGACTGCGTGGCTTCGCGACGATGGCGTGACCAAGAGCGCAATTGGTTTCTTCGCCTGGGTTGGTATTACCTATTCGATCAAAGTGATATGGGCCCCGGTTGTCGATCGATTACAAATTCCTGGTTTGACAAAGGGACTCGGGCAACGCCGTTCTTGGATGTTAGTTGGTCAGGTAGGCATTGCGGCTGGGCTGCTGCTGATGTCGCTAGTAGGCTCGGCGGACCTCTATTGGTTGTCGATTGCAGCGTTGCTGGTGGCGTTTTCTTCCGCTACTCAGGATATCGCGATTGATGCTTATCGTATTGAAGCGCTGGACGAAGAATATCAAGGCGCCATGTCGGCAACCTATATTTTTGGCTATCGGGTTGCGCTTCTCGCCGCGGGTGCCGGCGCTCTTTACTTGGCTTCTTACTTCAACTGGACTGTCGCTTATCAAGTCATGGCATTACTCACCTCGGTTGGCATCATCACTGTGATGCTGATCGCAGAGCCTATTCGAGATCGAGATAGCTTATTTGCCACAGTTGAGACAAAGGGCCAAAGCCGCGCCAAAGCGGTGTTTAACTCAGTCATCAATCCCTTCGTTGATTTTTTCGAGCGGAACCGCGGTTATGCAATGTTCATCCTGCTTTTTATCGCGGTGTTCCGATTAAGTGATATCGCTATGGGCATCATGGCGAACCCTTTCTATTTGGATATGGGTTATAGCAAAACCGATATCGCCAATGTGGCAAAGGTTTTTGGCTTTTTTATGTCGATTGCTGGGGCGGGTATTTGCGGTTTGTTAGTGGTGAAGTGGGGGATACATCGATGCCTGATGATTGGCGCTGTCGCCGTGGCATCGACTAACCTTTTGTTCGCCGGTTTATCTCTGTTGCCGCCAGAGCTGAGTTACCTTGCAGTGGTGATTAGCGCCGACAATATTAGCGGCGGTTTTGCCGCAACAGCCTTTGTCGCCTACTTGTCCAGCTTAACGAATCGAGCCTATACCGCTACCCAATATGCTTTATTCAGTTCTCTGATGACACTACCAGGAAAGTTCTTAAGTGGTTTTTCCGGATTGGTGGTGGATGGTTACGGCTACTTTTGGTTCTTCCTGGTCGCTGCTGCACTCGGGCTACCTGCGATCATCATGGTCGTTATGCTGACGCGCCGACAGTCTATTCGGTGACCAGCTGCTTATTTAGTTTGCAGGAGGCAAATCAATCGGTTTGCCACTTATAGGTTGCGAGTTTGACCCTGCCATTTAGAAGTACCACCCCTTCTGCCGCGAGGCGTTCAATTTGTCGGGCTGGGTTCGGGTTCGAGATCGTGCCTTGACTGCTAATCACCCGATGCCAGGGTATTTTGGATTCCTTGGGTAATGCGGCGAGAATTCTACCCACCAGTCGGGCTTGTTGAGGCATCCCAGCTAGACGAGCCACCTGACCGTAGGTCGCGACATTTCCCTTTGGGATCGCATACACGATCTGCCAAACCGCTGTTTTTGCTTTTTCGACACTATCTGGCATTTTTTTTCACTATTTACTCGGCTCAGGGTTGAATCTCAGTTTTTCGCCCCTATGATTAGCACTCCAAGCAAGAGAGTGCTAATTCCTGCCTGTAGGTCGCGTTTTTACTGCGTTCTAAAGGCAGTGAAGATTAGCGAGGTTTACGTAAAAAGCCAATCGGCGGAGTATACATCCACCTTTTGGTACCACCCATGGGAGATAAGAATGAAGATCCGTCCACTGCAAGATCGCGTCGTTGTACGTCGCGTTGAAGAGGAAACAAAAACTGCTGGAGGCATCGTACTGCCGGGTTCCGCAGCTGAGAAGCCATCACAAGGTGAAGTGCTAGCCGTTGGCCCAGGTAAGAAAGGCGATGACGGTAAGGCTCAGAAAGTTGACCTCAAGGTCGGCGACAAGGTCCTTTTCGGTCAGTACAGCGGTAGCACAGTGAAGGTCGATGGCGAAGAGCTGTTGATCATGAGCGAAAGCGAAGTATTTGGCGTTATTGAGTAAGCCAACTTACGTTAATTCAAGAGATTTAGAGGAAAAATTGATATGACTGCTAAAGACGTAAAATTTGGGGACTCGGCGCGC
>Ga0222633_1001319_pt1 | contig 13742 bp, 8 predicted proteins | sample AntAcemetageno48_FD_179816 | JGI IMG/M metagenome (GOLD analysis project Ga0222633, IMG submission 179816) | Saline water microbial communities from Ace Lake, Antarctica - #48 | ecosystem: Environmental > Aquatic > Non-marine Saline and Alkaline > Saline | place: Antarctica: Ace Lake | collected...
GACGATGGTGTCGTCGGCGAGGCCGTCATCTTCGAGCTGCTTGAGGAGTTCGCCGGCTTCCTGATCCATGATCGTGACGCAATCGTAAAAGCGGGCAACGGTGCGGCGAACGGTCTCGGTGTCCGGGTAGTAGGGCGGCACGGGTGCTTTTTTCGGGTCGTGAATTTCTTCTGCGGAAAGCCTCGACTGAACGTGCTCGACGAAGGCATCGTAGGGCCAGACCATGGTGCGCGACTGGTGCGAAACCATGTGATTAAAAACGCCGAAGAACGGCTGACCGTCCTCGCGCTCTTCGCTGCGCCAGTGAGCAGTCGGACTACTCTCATCCCATGATTCGGCAATGAGTCGATCGGCATCACCGTTGTTATAGTCGGTCTTCACGTTGTTGGTCGTGAAGTAGCCGGACTCGCGCAAGTACATCGGAAATCCGTGAACGTCGGCAGGCAGCGGGAAGGCCGAACGCATCTGGCTGGTGCCGGTGCTGGGTGCCCACATGCCGGTGATCAGTGTCGAGCGTGATGGCGAACAGACAGGCGCGGCGGCGAAAGCATTGGTATAGCGCACGCTCTCTTTCGCGAACTTGTCGAGATTCGGGGTGTTGGCGTATTCGTCGCCGTAGCAGCCGAGCGTCGGGCTCATGTCCTCAGCAACGATCCAGAGGACGTTTGGCCGGCGCTCCGGTGGCCGGCGCTCCGGTGGCTTCCCCGCAGCGGCGGCTGGAGTCGGGCTTGGCAGTTTGCGGGCTTTGACGTTTCGGAAGCGGATAGTGCCACCTTTGCCGTGATGCTGGATGCCAAAATAGCCGCTCGTCGACTGGGTATCATCGAATTTTGCGATCTGCTTGCCGTTCACGAAAGTCGTGATGGTCGGCCCCTGACAAACGACACGATAGGTATTCCAGTCGCCCTCTTTCAACACGCCTTTGATCACAGCGCGATGCTCCGCTTTCTGACCTTCCTTAGGATAGAGCCATCCGCCGAGTCCGATCCCGTAGACGCCGCCGGTTTCGCCGGGAAAAGGAGCTTCAATCTCGCATTGGTATCCTTTGGGTTTTCCAGATTCACCGGTCAGGCGAAAGGCGATGCCGCTGTTTAGAGCGAATTCGTCAGCATCGTCGGGTAGCAGAACTTCAGCGGAGAACTCGAAGTCGGACATTTCCTTGTCACTCACAACCCAGACATTCTTTTTGGAGAGCAAATGGATCTCACCGTCTTTGGCCTCAAACGTCTCGACTTCGCCGCGAGCGGTCCAGCCTGCCAGAGATTCGCCGTCAAAAAGTGGAGTCCACTCCTCTGCCGTGGCGAAGTTGCAAAAAAGCGGGATCAGAAAAGCGGCGAATGAGCCAAGGGAGATTTTCATACGGGAGCAGGCTAACTGAAAGCTCCGGAAAACGAAAGCTCAACCAAGGTAGCAATCACGTAAGTTTTCTCTCGACCAACGCAAACCGGCTGTCGAACCTCCCGCCGTTCTGCTGCCGGCAGCAGTCGTAGCACGCGACGTGTTTTTTCAGCCGCCGGACACGCTCGATGACAGAGCTGCAATGCGGACAGGTGTAGGCGAACTTGCGCCGAATCTTCCTCGCCTCGAAATCCAGCGAATGGCAACGGTCCTCGTCTGGAATCCCAAGATCACGGCAGGCTTGCTTCCACTCTTCGCCGTGCGGGGGGATCTTCTTCCCCTTCGCCCGCGCGTACGATATGAGGTGGGCCAGTTCGTGAAAAAACGTACTGGCGATCTCGGCTTCTCGAACCGCATCAGAAAGTTTCTGCAGCTTCGGATTCAACTCGATCTGACCCGTTTGCAAAAAGGCGCGACCGGCTGCAGTCCGCATCCGCGAGTTCCACGAGACCGTCAGTTTTTCGGCGAGGCGGCCCAGTCCGAGCCGATTGCACTCCAGTCGGGCGACTGCTTCCAGCGCGGCATCGGGACCGGACTTCGGGTGAGTCACCTCGGGCTTCGCGATGGGAGTGGGTTCTGCTGATGCAGGCGGTTTTGCCTCCCGAGCGAGAGGCTGCTCGCCGTCGTCGAAAAGCTCGAGCTGCTCACTCGCCATCTTTCTCGCTGTTTTCCCGCGATACGGGTTCGCCGGTGGTCTTATCGAAAATGTTCAGCTCTTCCCCCACTGTCGTCACGAAAGAATTGGACGGGATACTCTCACGAAGAAACACGTTCGCGCCGATCGTCGAGTCACGACCGATCGTCGTCTTCCCGCCAAGCACGGTAGCGTGCGGATAGACGACAACACCGTCCTCCACGTTCGGGTGACGCTTGTTGCCCTTCACGATGCGACCGTTCTCGTCTTTGGGGAAATTCCGCGCTCCGAGGGTGACACCATGATAGAGCTTCACGTGATTTCCGATCACGCAGGTCTCGCCAATGACGACGCCCGTTCCGTGATCGATGAAAAAGTGCGTTCCGATCGTGGCGCCGGGATGGATATCAATCCCGGTCAGATTGTGCGCAAACTCCGTCATGATCCGTGGGATCAGCGGAACATCGAGCGCATAGAGGCAATGCGCGCATCGCTGGATCGCGATGGCCTCGATGCAGGGATAGGCGAGAATGATCTCGTCAAAATTCTTCGCCGCAGGATCGCCCTCATAGGCAGCCTCCACGTCGGTTTGGAGAAGCCTCCGGATCGCTGGAAGATCCCCGAGAAACGTGCAGACCAGCTCCCTCGCCTGCTGTCGCAAGCCCGGATGCGGCTCTCCATTTTCCGCGTCACGCAAGCGGAGTGTCTTGGTTACTTCGACTTCGAGCGACTCGATCAGCGCGGCAATGCGCTCACCGGTAATCATTTCCAACTCCTCTGACGGAATGGGTTCCTCGTCGTGATAGCCCGGAAACAATAACTGTAAGAGGCGTTCGCATGTGGCAGTGATCGTCCGCTTCGACGGCAAATTGGCACTGTCGATACGATTGATTCCCCCGATATCGTGATACGAGGCGATCAGCGAATCCACGATATTTCTTTGGCTGCAGTCCATTCTCAACACGACTCTACGAACGGAGACGGTCATTCCAAGGAAAAGCTTTCATCGTTTTCGGGTCAGAATATTCTCGCGCTCCCTGCAGTTTTTGTCACATTCGCGTAATCATTCCCCCGGCAACGGCGTCATAGCTCACTCCCGATTATGGTAACACTTGAAAGCAGGAACGACTTCGACGCGGCACTAGACGGCGCCGATCGGCCTCTCCAACGTGCTGCTGCCGAGATTCTCCAGCTCAATATCGGCAAACTTTGCAACCTCACCTGCGTTCACTGCCATGTAAACGCGGGCCCGAAGCGGAAGGAGATTATGACCGGCGAAACGGTCGATCAGGTTTTGGAATGGTACGAAGGAACCGACATTCCCACACTCGACCTCACAGGTGGCACTCCTGAGATGATTCCCGATTTCCGCCGCCTTGTCAGCGCGGTGCGTCAATTCGACCAACCCCGACGTGTCATGGACCGGCTCAACGCCACCATCATCCGCGAACCGGGCTACGAGTGGGTTCCTGAATTTCTCGCCGGCCACAAGGTCGAGATCATTGCCTCGATGCCCTGTTATGAGCCGGAAAATGTGAACCAACAACGCGGAGATGGCGTTTTCGACAGCAGCATCGCAGCATTCCAGCAACTCAACGAACTCGGCTACGGTCGCGATCCTGAACTTGTTCTAAACTTCGTCTACAATCCCAACGGAGCCTTTCTCCCTCCCGACCAGGTAGAGCTCGAAGCCGACTACAAGCGCGAGTTGAAGGAGCAGTTCGGTATAGATTTCAACGCGCTCTACTGCATCGCCAACATGCCCATCGCGCGCTTCGCCAGCTATCTGAAGCACAACGACGAGCTCCAGCCCTACATGAATCTCCTGCGGCGCAGCTTCAATCCGGCAACCATCGACGGACTGATGTGCCGCAACACGATCAATACCAGCTGGGAAGGCGACGTCTACGACTGCGATTTTAATCAGATGATGAAGTTGCCCCTTTCTGACGAAATCCACGGTGAGCAGATGCTCAAAGTCTGGGACATTGATCTCCCCGCTTTCCGCGATCAACCGATCCGCACCGGCAGCCATTGCTTCGGATGCACTGCCGGCAGCGGCAGCTCCTGCGGAGGCTCCCTTTCCTAACAATACTTTAATTTCCCCATGAAGACTGAATCCGTCGTAAAAGAACGCTATGCCGAAGGGGCTCAGGCCCGCGAGGAAGCCCTCTGTTGTCCCGTCGAATACGACGCACAATATTTAGAGCTGATACCGAGCGAAGTCATCGAGCGAGACTACGGCTGCGGCGATCCCAGCCAGTATGTGAAGCCCGGAGAGACCGTTCTCGATCTCGGCAGCGGAACCGGCAAGATTTGCTTCATCGCCAGCCAGGTCGTCGGTGCCGAAGGAAAAGTCATCGGCGTCGACATGACCGACGACATGCTCGAAGTCGCCCGACGCAACGCTCCCATTGTGGCGGATAGCGTCGGCTACGCAAACGTCGAGTTTCGCAAAGGTCGCATTCAGGATCTCCAGCTCGACCTTGAAGAACTCGAGACCCGCCTCAAAGCCAGTCCTGTGACCGACGCCAACGGCTACCTCGAAGCCGAGGAGCTTGCCGAGGAAATGCGGATCAAGCAACCGCTCGTCGAGAGCGATTCTATCGACGTCGTTGTTTCCAACTGCGTTCTTAATCTTGTTTCCAAAAAGAACCGTCAGCAGCTTTTCGAAGAAATCTACCGCGTCCTCAACCGCGGTGGGCGTGCCGTCATCTCCGACATCGTCTGTGACGAAGACGTGCCTGAAAATCTGCAGGATGACCCCGAACTCTGGAGCGGCTGCATTTCAGGAGCCTTCCGCGAAGACGAATTCCTTCAGGCCTTTGAAGACGCCGGATTCTACGGAGTCCAGGTATTAAAAATGGACAAAGAGCCATGGCAAACGGTGAAAGGCATCGAATTTCGCAGCATGACCATCGAAGCATTCAAAGGCAAAGAAGGCGAATGCCTTGAGCGCAACCAGGCCGTCATCTACAAAGGCCCGTTCAAGAAAGTGCTCGACGACGATGGCCACGCGATGGAGCGCGGCAAGCGCTACGCCGTCTGCGACAAATTCTACAACATTTACGGCAAGGCGCCCTATTCTGAAATGTTCGAGCTGGTCGAGCCGAAGGAGGACATCCCCGTGTCCGATGCCGATCTGTTCGACTGTTCCATCACGCGCGAACGTCACCCGCGCGAGACCAAAGGCCAGGACTACGATGTCACCACTACCGGTGGGGATTGTTGCTCCACGGGGACAGATTGCTGCTAGGCGATCTCACTTCCAGCCGTAATACAGTACCGCCGGCACGTCCGCTACAGCGAGCGGACCGGGCGGGACCTCGATCCGCATCAGGACGAGAAAAAGACCGGTTCGCACTTTGTTTTCAAAAACAAGTTCCACGGCCGCCTCGTCCGGCTCACCCATCATCGCCGCGACCTGTTCGTTTTCCGAATCGAAGATCCGGAGATCGAGTTTAGCTTTGGGCGGCAGCGAATCCGGCGCAACACCGAGATAGAGCCGATACTCGTTGCGTTTGAAAAACTGCAGTTTCAGCGCTCGCCCCGTCCCGCCGGACAGAACCCCTTTCCAATAATCTTCGCGGAGACTGAAGTCACCATCCTCAACCGCCGGAGCGGCCAAAACGAGCGCTTGAAATTCCGGAGAGTTCTCCGGGTACCGATCATCGGCCATCGCCGACGATACGATGAAGGCGAACAAGACAAACAAGAGAGGTATTGGGAAGCGGTCGAACATCAGACTACCATCAATCTGACTCCATTTACCGTGATGAGCAATCCTGGAGATAATTCTATTCACTCGTCTTCGTGTCTTTCCTGCCTTTCCACAGGCTTTTACCAACTTTCCCACCCCCCTGTCGATGGCGAAACGAGGGGCTGACGGAACGCCCAACCTATGACACTTTTCCCGATGCGAAAAATCCCCTTCGTCTTGTTAATCCTGTCCGCGCTTGCTTCGTCCCGCGCTGCAGAATTACCGCTCGTTTTCTCCGACGACTTTTCGGATGGATCAGCCAACTGGGTTCCCACAGACACAAAGGCCTGGAAGATCACAGAAAGCGAAGGCAACGCCGTCTACGAGAACCTCGGCGGATCAAAATACGAGCCGCCCTACCGCAGCCCGAAGAACATCTCGCTACTCGATAGCCACATCGTCGGTGACTTTGTCCTCACGGCACGGGTCCAGTCGAAACAGGAGCCGCGCGATCACCGCGACATGTGCCTCTTCTTCGGCTACCAGGATCCGGCGAATTTCTACTACGTCCATCTCGGACAGAAAACGGACCCACACGCGAACCAGATCTTCCTCGTCAATGAAGCGCCCCGCGTCGCCATCTCCGAAAAGGCATCTGCGGGAACACCGTGGGAAAGTGCCAACTGGCACGACGTTAAAATCGTCCGCGAAGTTGCGACGGGATTGATCGAAATCTATTTCGATGACATGGAAAGCCCGACCCACGTCGCGCATGACAAGACCTTCGCCTGGGGGCAGATCGGGATTGGCACGTTCGACGACTTCGGCCTGTGGGACGATATTGAGCTGCGCGGAATTGTGGTGGAAGCTCCCGCCACGACGCAGGCTGATCCGAAGCAGTTGAAATTCGAGAAGTGGACACCGGATTTCCAGGTCCCCGATCCGGTCGCGCTTTCGTTCGATCCTCAGGGGCGTGCTTATGTTACCCAGACACAGCGGCGCAAGGCCAACGATCTCGACATCCGCCAGAACACCGATTGGATCACTGACGATCTCAGTTTTGAATCACCCAAAGACAAAGAGGATTTTTACAAAGAGCAGTTCACTCCGGAGAACAGCGCCGCGAATGCTCACCGGGTCGAAGATTACACGGGCGATGGCATCCACGACATCCGCGATCTGACGGCGCTGAGCGAACGCATCTACTTGATCGCCGACACGGATGGCGACGGGTTCGCCGATACGATGCAGACCTACGCGGAAGATCTGGATCACCTCATTGGCGGCGTAGCAGGCGGCGTGCTCTACTTTGACGGCGACGTCTACACCAGCCCCGTTCCGGAGGTAGTAAAATTCCGCGATACGAATGACGATGGGAAGGCAGACGAAAAAGAAGTGATCGCCTCAGGATTCGGAGTCCATCTGGCCTATGCCGGCCACGATATGCATGGACTCAGCGTCGGACCGGGCGGCCGCATCTACTGGTCAGTCGGCGACAAGGGCATCCGCGTGAAAACGGCGGATGGTCTCGACTATCGCTTCCCGAACCAGGGAGGATTAATGCGATGCGAACCTGATGGATCAAATTTTGAAGTCTTCGCCCATGGTCAACGGAACATTCAGGAAGTCGCCTTCGACAACTACGGCAATTTTTTCGGGGTCGACAACGAGGCTGACTACGAAGGTGAGCGCGAACGCTTCGTCCACATTGAGCAATACATGGACAACGGCTGGCGTTCGAACTGGCAGTATTTGAAGGGAGACTACAACCCGTGGAACGACGAACTGATGCATGTGCCCTACCACGAAGGGCAGGCCCGCTATTTTACTCCGCCGCTCAGCAATTACGAGAACGGGCCCGCCGGTTTCAAGATGAATCCAGGCACCGCATTGAGCCCGGAATACCGTGACTACTTTTTCCTGACAAGTGCACCACGTGGCGAGCAGTGGGCATTTCAGATCAAGCCAAAAGGTGACGCGTTCGAGATGGTGAACGATCACAAAATTGGCGAAGGCGTCGCGATGGTGGGGCTAAATTTCGCGCCGGACGGTGCGCTCTACGGCGTGGACTGGGGCGGAGGCTATCCGCTGAACGAAGAGGGTGCGGTCTGGAGAATCGATGTGGCTGAGGGAGACAAATTTCCCGAAGACTTGAACACCCGGGCTTTCCTCGAAATGGAATTCCACGCTGACGAGATTTCAGAAATTGGCAGACTTCTTGAAGAACTGATTAGACACCCGGATCAGCGAGTCCGCCTGAAAGCACAATTCGAGTATGTGAAGCGCGATGCTGCTGAAGAGCTTGGTGCGATTGCCTCGAATTCCGACGAGAACCAGCTGGCAAGAATTCACGCAATCTGGGGGCTCGGGCAACTCCATCGCCGGGACCTCGTAGAGAACTCCGTATTTGTCGGACTCTTCACCGATCCTGATCCCGAGATTCGCGCACAAACCATCCGAACCGTGACCGACGGCTACGGCAGGCGCCTCGGTCTAGACCGCATCTCCGGACCAGTCGGTGAGCATCCCATGACAGCAGTTCTCGTCGAACACCTCTCCGATCCTTCTCAACGCGTCCGTCTACAGACTCTCCTCGGTTTAGGGAGACTGGGCGATCCATCGGCGACGGGTGCGATACTCGAATTGTTAGGACAAAAAGGGAACGAGGTAAGCATGACCTATCTACGCCATGCGGGCGTCATGGCGTTGGCAGGAGCTGTCCCGACCAAACAATTGCAAAAGCTCAGCGACCACAAATCCGACTTCGTCAGGGCCTGCGCCGTCGTTGCTCTGAGAAAACGCGGAGACAAAGCGGTCGAAGCCTTTCTCACTGACTCAGATCCTGTCACTGCGGCCGATGCGGCCTGTGCGATCAACGACGACTGGATGATCCCCGAGGCGCTCCCCTCTCTCGCCGGCATGTTCGGGCAACACACGGAGAACGAGCCGTTCACTCGACGCGTTATCAATGCCAATTTTCGGATCGGCACCGTCGAATGCGCAGAGCGCGTCGCCGCCTTCATCGCAGATGGGAAAGCCCCGGAACCACTTCTCGAAGCTGCCTTCGAGGCGCTGCGCAACTGGACCACTCCGGGTGATCTCGATCTGGTTATCGGCCGCTATCGACCGCTCGAACCCCGCGATCCATCCATCGTCCACGACGCACTAGCCCCGCATCTCGACGCGATGTTGACCTCGAACTACTCGTCCGTCCGCACCACCGCGATGGAGTTGGCTCGCGCCTCTGACATTCCCATCGCCAACGAAACGCTCGTCGCGGTTTTGGAAAACAAAAAGGCCAAGGCCGAACTCCGCGCCGAAGCGCTCCGTAGCCTCGCTTCGCAAAAGGCACCGATGCTGGCCAAAGTCGTCCAGAAGTTTGGGGATGATCCCGCCGACTCCGTGCGAATGGCCACTCTCGATGCATTGATCCAACTGGATCCTAACAAGGCGACAACAGAAATCCTTGCCCGGCTCGACAGCGATGCCAGCGTTCCTGTAAAACAACACGCGATTGCATCGCTCGCCCCCGTAGAAGCGGCCGGGCCTCTCGCAGCACTCGTCAGCGAACTCGTTTCCGGAAAGCTCGATCCCACTCTGCAGCTCGACGTTCTCACCGTGGCAAAAGACTCTGCGTTTGCAGGCAGTGCCAACATCCCCGAACCCGTCGCGAAGCTGGAAGCCAAATGGCAAGCCGCGATGGCGACCGATATGTTGGCTCCCTTCCGGATCGCTCTGTTGGGCGGTGACGCCGACCGCGGTCGTTCCGTGTTCATGAATCACGCCGCTGCCCAATGCGTCCGCTGCCACAAAGTCGCCGACGGAAAAGGAAGCAACGTCGGCCCGAATTTGAAAGAGGTCGGGAAAAAAAAGGAACCGCTCTACATTCTCGAAAGCCTGATCGATACGCAAAAGGTCGTCGCAAAAGGCTACGGGAATATTTCTCTGACACTCAAGGACGGCACCAGCGTCGCCGGGCAGTTTCGCGATGAAAAGAACGGAAGCGTCATTCTCCGTGATGCGGAAAACAATGAGACAGAAATCCCCGTCGACTCCGTCGCCGAGCGCAGCCCGGTCATCTCGACCATGCCGCCTGTGGGGTTCATTCTTTCAAAACAGGAACTCCGCGACGTGATGGCCTACCTGACAAGCCTTGGAAAATGAGCGAAGATCTCGCCCATCTCGACAAGACGCATCTGTGGCATCCGTTCACACAGATGCAGGATTGGTGCGCCTCGCCGGACGATCCGCTCATCATCGAGTCAGGCCTCGGTGCCGTCCTGACAGACACACAGGGAAACTCCTACCTCGACGGCAACAGTTCCATCTGGACAAATATCCACGGCCACCGTCACCCGACCATCGACGGATCGATCCGCGATCAGTTGGAGAAAATTGCCCACTGCTCAGCTCTCGGATTTTCGAATGAACCAGCGATCCGATTGGCGGAGAAGCTGGTCTCATTCTTTCCCGTAGAAACGCTGTCCCGGGTCTTTTTCACCGACGACGGATCGACTGCGATCGAGTGCGCCTGCAAAATGGCGGTGCAGTACCGACAGCTTTGCGGCGAAGAGGAACGCACAGACTTCGTCTCTTTCGACGGCGCTTATCACGGCGATACAGTGGGTGCCGCCTCCCTCGGCGGAATTGCCACGTTCAAAGACCCGGCCGGCTCAATTGGCTATCCGGTGCGGCATTTCTCCGGTATCGACAACCTGGAAGAGGTCGACGGTGCGAAGGTAAATGCGGTCATTATTGAGCCATTGATTCAGGGAGCAGCCGGCATGCGGCTATGGCCGGACGGCATGCTCAAACAACTTCGCGAGTGGTGCGACCACCACGGAGTGTTTCTTATCCTCGACGAAGTGATGACTGGCTTCGGGCGAACAGGGGAAATGTTCGCCTGCCAGCACGAAGGAGTCGTCCCGGACTTCCTCTGCCTCGCTAAAGGTCTCACCGGGGGCTACGTGCCGCTCGCGGCGACACTGACAACGGAGCGTGTTTTTTCCGCCTTCCTCGGTCGCTACGAAGAGCTAAAGACATTTTTCTACGGCCACAGCTACTGCGCCAATCCGCTCGGCTGCGCGGCGGCCCTGGGAAATCTTCGCGTGTTCGAAGAGGAGGCAGTTCTGGATTCTCTTCCTGAAAAAATCAAAAGAATCGAATCCGCCCTGAAATCTTTCGCGGATAATTCGCCGCACATTGGTGAGGTGAGACAGCTCGGCATGATCGCCGGCCTCGACCTGATTGATGCGGCCAGTGGTGAACCGCTCGATTGGCGACTGGAAACGGGCGCACGGGTCTGCAAACAAGCGCGCCAATACGGATTGCTGACCCGGCCGGTCCGCGACACCCTGACATTGATGCTACCGCTTTGCGCGACAGCTGAACAATGGGAACAAGCGGTCGATGCTTTGGCAAAAGCGACCGCAGACGTCATGGCGGCTCAAGTTTCACCTAGCCCGCCGATAGACGAGAAGTGAAGCGCTCCCGGATAATACGGAGATTGCCCCTCCAAAACCTAACAGGGTTAAATCACTGACCCAACCCTGTGGGCACCGCCCTGTTCAGTCGGACTGGTCGAGCGAGCCGCTCGACCCTACCTGTGGTAGCTGCGACCGGCTCGGTCGGAGAACGATTTAGCAACCGCAACCGCCGCTGCTGCAGCAATCACCTTCTTCGAGGTCTTCCGAAGTCGGGAGACGCCCGAGTTCAAGAGTCTTGCCAACTTGCTTGGCGATCTGCTGAACGATGCCGTTGAGAGTTTCCTCTGCGCCCATGAATTCGGCGGTAACGGGATTCTCCTTCAAGCTCGCGAGCTGTGTCTCGTAGTTTGCAATGTCGGATTGATCCAGCGAGCCCCCCTGCTGCTTGCCTTGCATTTCTTCGCCCAACTTGGCGAAATCGCGGTAAGACTCCTGAGCCTTATCGTCTTTAAAGAACGTCTCGATTTTTGAGACATTCTCCTGGTATTCGCCCGATTGAAGAATGAGCGAGCAGAGTTCGCGAGTCTTATCGAGGATGGCTGAATTGGGGGAAAGTACTTCCATGGCTACAGATAATGCAACTTTTGGTGCCTCACAAGTGCCTTATCGGAGGGCGTGATAGGGCAATCCGTGCTGCGGATCTTTCTGCAAAACGGAGGCGGGTAACTCGGGCATGGCCGCCAGCGGGCTACGTCGATCACGCTTAGCGAGTTCCGTGATAGCAGCGTTTTTCAATTTCATCCACTGCTCGCTGTCGAGATCGGGGGCATGACGAATATGCCGGAGAAGACTAAGCCATTCGATAAAGGCCCGCTCGGCATCGCCCGGGCCAAAATCGAGATGTATGCCGTGGGCCATGAGCTTGTATAGTTTTCCCTGAAGCATCATGCCGATGACTTCGGCGGCTCCTTCGCCGTAGGCAGGAGGCAGCCCCAACTGGAGATAGCCTTCGAAATCGACGGGGCCGTAGGCCTGGCGACAGGCGGCAGCAAGACGCTCGCTCCCAACGGAGTCGACGAGGTTTTCGACATCAGGAACGGAGTCGAGTGCGAAGCGATGACCGGCCCGGAGGTTGGCGAGATGGAAAATGATTTCGTCGACTGGATAATGCGGATCCTCGAGAGCGGCAGCCACGGCGAGCCCTTCGCCGCCCTGGAAGAGGCTGAATATTCGACCACGCGTGGTGGGTCGACCCGTGTCGTCGATCAACCCAAGTTTCCGCCATGCATAGGCAGGCGAACCGGTGCCCGGCTGAATCATTTCGCCGGAGACCTCTTCTGTGTAGTGCGTCTCCGACTCGATCTCGGCGGTGCGCTGCAGCGGCTCGTGGAGCGGTTGATCGGCAGTGTCGCGATAGACGGCGAGCGGAGCGTTTCTGAAATGGCCCGTCAGGTAGAGCGTGCGGCCACGCTGAACGAATGACTCCAACTCGCCTGGAGCGATCGTTTCGCAGAACAGATCCGGCAGTAGCTCTTCGATCTCGGAGCGGGAGAAGTCGTCATCGCGTTTCTTCTGACCGGCGAGTTGGCGAACGAATTTCGTCAGAGAAAAGCGATCCTTGCCTGTCTCAGTCGCGACGGCCAGTTCTAATCCATAGCGGCGGGGACCACTGCCCTTTTCGCCTAGCCGACACAGTCGGGCACGCGCCGGAAGGAGCGACGATATCAGAGCGCTATCACCTTCGGTAGAGCGGTAGCGGCCTCTGATGTGTCCGAGCGATTCGCCGAGCGGGACGTTCTCCTCGCGGCCACTGCGAACTGCTTCCCACTCACCGGTCGCGGCAAGGACTTCCTTGCGTGTTGGCTTGAGATTGAACAGTGGACCGTTTTCCGTATCAGCCTCCACTTCGACTCCGGAGGTAAAACCGAGCGGAATGTGTTGCTCGGAGAAAAGGCGGTCTCGTGCCTCGCGGGCCGCTGCAAAGGGCGATTCACCCCGGTCGGCGGCGTAAGACATGCGCCTGAGCAAGGTCGGCCAATCGATCTCGTTCTTTCTCCGCAACTCCAACGGACGCGCATCTCCGAGACGTGGACTCTGTCGCCCGCAGATGACGTAGCCGACTTCGTCAAGACCGCGCCGCCCGGCCCGACCGAACATCTGCAGGAGCTCGTCGGGCGAAACATCGCGCTGAAAAGGACCGTCCTGATACATCGTGTCGGAAACAAAAACAGAGCGGACGGAAAAGTTGATCCCCGAGGCCAGGCCCATGGTCGCTACGACGACGCGAAGTTGCCCTGCCTTGGCGAGCGGCTCGACAATGGCGGAGCGTTCGGTGAAGCCAAGTCCGCTGTGATGAAAGGCAACCCGCTTCTGCAAAAGGCGGGCGAGATCAGTGGAGCAGGCCTGCTCAAGTTTCTTATCGCCAAACTGAATCGGATCGTCAGCGGGCAGGGCTTCCGCGATCTTTTTCGCGATCTTCTCGGCTGATTTTCGATGCGTGGCAAAAATGAGCAATGGTCCGTAGTTCGACAACAAGGTCCCAAGCGCAAGCCGATGCCAGAAGTTGCGGTAACGATCCGGAGCC
>Ga0222633_1001320_pt1 | contig 13723 bp, 5 predicted proteins | sample AntAcemetageno48_FD_179816 | JGI IMG/M metagenome (GOLD analysis project Ga0222633, IMG submission 179816) | Saline water microbial communities from Ace Lake, Antarctica - #48 | ecosystem: Environmental > Aquatic > Non-marine Saline and Alkaline > Saline | place: Antarctica: Ace Lake | collected...
TGGGTGAATTTCTACGTGAAGGTGAAGATCGTGGTCGCATCTATCGTATTTTTCCGACAAACAAACCACCCAGAGAGTTGCTGTCGATCACGGGAGAATCGGACGAGGCGCTGGTGGGAATGTTAGCGTCACCCAACGGGCCGACTCGTGATTTGGCGCAGGAACAGATCATTGAAAGAGATGTCGACATTTCAGTTTCCGGAGAGTCTGCTTATTCGCGATTGCATGTTCTTTACGTGCTTGATGGACTCGACCGATTGACTTCCGGTGAAGGATTGACTGATGCACATCCCGAAGTCCGCCGAAATGCAATTCGGCTGGCGGAGAAGTTCGACGACTCTATCGACGCACTCGTACAGATGACGGAAGATTCCGATCCGCGGGTCCGACTTCAACTTGCGGCGACTCTTGGTGAGTGGCCGGAAAATCCGAAGGCCGCTGAGGCTCTTGGTAGACTTGCGATCCGCGACGGAGGCGACGTTCATTTCGATGCAGCAGTTCTCAGTTCAGCTTCGCCTGAAAATATCGAGGCACTAACCGACGCAACGCTTTCCGACAACCTTGCCAGCGACGGGGCGGGGGACTTGGCCGGGAGGTTGCTTGCGCTTTCGATCGCATATGGAAAGAACGATGTCACTCGCTCTGGGCTGGCGAAGATTGTTGCGGCGGGAGCGAATTCACAGCGGTATGCCATGGTTGCCGGATTGCTTGATGCACTGGACCATCATGACACTTCAGTTGAGGCGCTGCTGGGCGATGACACGTTGGAACTCGATCAATTTATTCAGGAGGCAAAGTCGGTAGCGGGGGATAAGACGGCACCTTTGAGAGACCGGTCGACTGCGTTGCGGCTGCTGCCAAGATCACCGATTCAGTCCGATCGCCTTGCGGATCTGGAGACTCTCGGAGAACTGTTGCAACCATCGACCCCAGCCAAGTTGCAGTCCGCTGTCATTGCTCATCTCGCCGCGTTGGATGATCCGGAGGTTGCTGATGTTCTTCTGGCTGGATGGAAGAGCCATGGTCCATCCATTCGGACTGAGATTCTGGGAGTTCTGCCTTCGCGCCATCCATGGACTGCGAAATTGCTCGATTCCCTGGAGAGCGGCGATGTATCGCCTGCGAATATCGGGCTGGTCGTTCAACTCGCGATGAGGCGTGGAACGGATGCTTCCGGGCGCGAGAGGATTGCAGCACTGTTTGCCGAAGGAGCCTCCGCTACCGACTCTCGAAAGGCTGCGGTAGAGGAATGGAAACCAGCTCTTGAAATGGTGGGCGACCGGCAACGCGGAGCGGAAATTTTCAAAGCCGTCTGCGCCGCGTGCCACCAACTCGACGGAGTCGGAAATGATGTCGGGGCGGACATCGCTTCCTTGAGCGACCGGCGACCAATCGCCCTTTTCACTGCGATTCTCGATCCGAACGCCCAGCTCGATGCTCGTTACACCAACTACGTCGCAACGACGAAAGAGGGCACTGTTCATGTCGGCTTTCTTGCAGCTGAGACAAGCAACAGCGTCACGCTGAAAGGCGCAGATGGCCAAACCCACGACATTCTCCGCGAGAATCTGAAGTCACTTGAAAGCACTGGACTTTCCCTGATGCCCGATGGACTTGAGGCTGCGATGGACAAACAACAGCTCGCCGATCTGATCGCCTACCTCGAAAAGGCAGGATTGCCGGGCGAGTAGTCAGTAGTCGACGTTTTCTGTAGCACGGGGGGCTCCCCAGTTTGGGTGGGCCAAACGAAGTTCGAAAACAGGGGAGGCCCCCTGATCTACTCTTCGGCGACATTGTTTTTCTCACCGATGTCATTTTTCAACTCGTGAAGCCGCGCCTCCACCAGCTCACCGAACATACGGTATCGGCATTGACTAGGAGGATGTTAGGAGCTTCGGCTGCAGAGTCCCGGTAGGCAGATCGATGCAGGGAGGAGGGTTTTCACTCGGAACGCTAGGTTAAAACCTCGTTCACCACCCGACCATGCACATCGGTCAGTCGAAAGTCGCGTCCCTGGAAACGGTGGGTGAGTCTCTCGTGATCGAAGCCGAGTTGATGCAGCAACGTCGCGTGTAGATCGTGGACGTGAACTGCCTCGTCGACGACTTCATAGCCAAAGTCGTCTGTTTTTCCGTAGGTCGCGCCGGGTCGGAATCCTCCGCCGGCGACCCACATCGTGAAAGCATCGATGTGGTGGTCGCGTCCGCCGACTTTGTTGTCGCGCGTTTCGCCCATCGGGGTACGGCCGAATTCGCCGCCCCATACAACGATGGTGTCGTCGAGGAGCCCACGCTGTTTCAGATCGATCACGAGTGCGGCCGAGGCTTGATCGATCTGTTTAGTAAGTTTCTCCAAATCCTTCCCAAGCGTTTGACCGGGGCCACCGTGGTGATCCCAGTCGGTGTGATAGAGCTGGATGAATCGGACGCCTCGTTCGACTAATCGACGTGCGAGGAGGCAGTTGTTCGCGTAGGAATTTCCTCCGGGAGTCGCGCCATAGAGATCGAGGGTCGCCTGTGACTCTCCGGCGAGGTCCATCAACTCGGGCGCGCTCGATTGCATGCGGTAGGCCATTTCGGCGGCGGCGATGCGGGTGGAGATTTCCGGATCCCCTGTCACTCCGAGGCGTTCGTTGTTCAGCGTTCCGACGAGGTCGACAAAGTCGCGTTGGCTTTCTGGAGTAATGCCTTCGGGATTGTTCAGATTCAAAATGGCATCGCCGCTACCGCGAAACGGCACGCCTTGATAACTCGACGGGAGAAAGCCCGCCGACCAGAGAGCGTTTCCGGCACGAGGCCCGCGCGGACCGGACTGCAGTACCACGAATCCGGGTAGATCACTCGACTCGCTACCGATTCCGTAGGTGACCCACGACCCCATGCTCGGGCGTCCGGGGACTTGGAAACCGGTGTTCATGAAGAGCTTGGCCGGGCCGTGATTGAACACGTCAGTTTTCATGCCGCGGAGCCAGCAGACTTCGTCTACGATCTTGCGGTGATGTGGGAGGAGTTCGCTCAGCTCCATCTGCGACTCACCGTAGGAGGTGAATTTTCGTTCTGAACCGAGTATCTTTGCGTCCTCGCCCAGAAAGGCAAAACGCTTGCCTTCGACGAGCGATTCGGGCGGTAATTGGCCGTGGAATTCGTTGAGCCTCGGCTTGCTTTCGAACAGTTCGAGTTGGCTGGGACCGCCCGCCATAAACATGAAGATGACGTTTTTCGCCTTCGCCGGATGATGCGATCGACCCATCGCCATCTGGTTGCCACCGCTTTCTTTCGCAAGCAAATCGGTGAGCGCGATGGAGCCGAGACCGACTCCGCATTTCTCGAAAAAATGACGTCGGGTTTGTTGCTGCAAAGGATTGATCATTGCGTGTCTTATTCGCGGGTGATAAACTCGTCAGTATTGAGGAGGGCGCGTGCTACGGCTGACCAGGAAGCAGCTTCCGCGAGTGTGAACGAATCGGGATATTCAGCGGGTGCGACGGAATCGGCGGCGGCCTTGTCTGCTGCGAAGGACGCTGCCTGCTTTTTCTGAAACGCGGCGACTGCCCCGAGTTCCTTCTCCGAAGGTGGGCGCGAGTAGCAGAGAGAAAATGCGTGGCGAATGCGGTCGGTGTCCGATCCTTCGACCTCGCTCATGGTGCGGGCGCCGAGACCTTTGGCGAGCTCGAACATGGCGGTGTCGTTGGCGAGCGTCAGCGATTGCAGCGGCGTGTTCGACCGGATGCGCCCGGTGCAGACACTTTGAAAATCGGGTGAGTCGAAAGTGGTCAGAAGCGGGTAGGGCGCGCTGCGGTAGAACTTTGTGTAGAGTGCTCGTCGATAGCGATCCGGTCCTGTAGCATCTACCCAATTGACCTTTCGTTGTGTGAAGGCGTAAACGCCCCCGGGCTGTGGAGGCATCACTCCCGGACCGCCAATTTCGGGGTGGAGCAAACCGCTCGCGGACAGCGCAGTGTCGCGGATGATTTCAGCCTCGAAGCGGATGCGATTCTGGCGGGCGAGAAGGTGGTTCAGTGGATCGACTTTTTCCGCTTCAGGCGAGGCTTGGGAGGACTGTCGGTAAGTCTCCGAATTCGTAATGAGTCGGTGGAGCTCCTTCATCGACCAGCCCTGTTCGACGAAAGTATGGGCGAGCCAATCGAGTAACTCCGGATGAGTCGGGAACGAACCCTGCGTGCCGAAGTCGTTTTCCGTTTTAACTAGCCCGTGCCCGAAATAACGCATCCAGACCCGGTTAACTGTCACGCGCGGAGTCAGCGGATGGTCGGGACGCACGAGCCACTGTGCGAGATCGAGACGGTTCCGGTTTTTTGAATCGCCGGTCATCGCCGGCAGTACTGCCGGCACTCCGGGATAGAGCGGACCGGTCTCTTCATCGTGCCGCAAAAAGTCACCCCGCTCATGGATGAACGTCTCGCGCTGCTCCAGGAGGTCACGCATCACCATGGTCGAAACCGGCTTTCCGATCCCGAGTTCTTTTCTTGCGGCATCGACCTGCTGCTGGGCCTCGCGTTGCCCGGCATCGACTTTCGCAAATTCTGAAGCAAGATACTTCTTGTCGGCGTCGCTGCGCTTTTCTTTCGGGAGCTTCAACTTCGTGAGCAATGTCTCTGCCGCCACGGAAGGTGGGGGAGTCGGAGAGGTTTCCCAGGCGAAACGCCCAATATTGTAGTTCCCGTTCTTCTCGTGTCGCATCACGATTTCGACAACGGCACCCGGCGGCAACGGTTCGACGAATGTGTACCTGACTTCGTGCCTGGCGTTCATTTTGACACCCGCTGCGGTTCCTTTTCCGACATTGATGGCCCAGCCTGTCTCTGGATCGTCGTCGATGGTATAGGCCCCCGAAAAGCCCGGCTGAGCATGATCGTGCTCTGCCAGTTTAACGGTGATCGCTTTGCCATCGCGGAGAAATTCCACCCGCGTCAGAACGATGTTGCCGTTTCCTGCCAGACCGGGGCCATTCGCGGGAAGCGATTCGTGCGTCAGTAATTGTAGTCGCAGCGCAGCTACCGGTTCGGTCGATGGAGTAAGTTGCACGTGATAGGTCTCGTTAGGTGCGCCGGGGCCAGCGAGAATGGAATGGTCATCCAACAGTTCCAACGGCACGCCGCCTTCGGCATTGAATTTCGTGGGGACGACCCGGGTCCAGTCGGCGGTTCCATGCTCAATCGCGGGTCCGAGCATTGCCTTTTCCCAAGCCGCCTGTCGCTCACTCTTTTCTGCGGTTGTCTTCTTGAGTGCATTCTTTGCGGTCTCGATTGCGGCAACTTTTTTTGGATCCGGGTTCTTCAGAAACATCTCGCCTTCACCCACTTCGATCGTCGCTCCGGTGTTGTTCACATCGGTGCCCTGATTGAAAAACGCGAACATTTCGAAATACTCGCGATGCGAAATCGGGTCGAATTTATGGGTGTGGCATTGAGCGCAGCCGAGCGTCAGACCGAGCCAGACTGCGCCTGTTGTATTGACGCGATCGACGACTTCCTCGTTGCGGAATTGCTCGTCGTCGGTGCCGCCTTCCTGATTGATCAGCGTGTTGCGATGGAACCCTGTCGCCACGAGTTGGGCTTTGTCAGGATCAGGCAGCAAGTCGCCCGCGATCTGTTCGATGGTGAACTGATCGAACGGCATGTCGTCGTTCACTGCGCGAATCACCCAATCGCGATACGGCCACATAACGCGTTCGCCGTCGATTGTGTATCCGTTAGAGTCAGCATAGCGAGCCTGGTCCAGCCAATGTCGTCCCCATCGCTCGCCGTAGTGAGGCGAATCGAGAAGTTCGTCGACAAGCGCGGCGACAGCTCCGTCGGGACTCTCCTCGTGAGCACGGAGAAACGAGTCAACCCTGTTGGGTGGTGGAAGTAACCCTGTCAGGTCGAGGAAAAGTCGGCGTACCAGAGTGCTGGGATCAGCTTCGGGGGAAAGTTTGAGTCCTTTCTGCTCCAACGTTGCAATGATGAAATGGTCGACGCTGTTTTTCTTCGTGTTGGCGCTGTCGACTTCAAGCGGCTTGAATGCCCAGTGATCGTCGTACTCGGCACCTTGAGCGATCCACTTTTCTAAAAGGGCAGCTTCGGCCGGAGTAATCGGCTTTTTGATCTTCGGCGGCGGCATCCTTTCATCCGGATCATTGCTGCTAATCCGGTCGATGAGGGCGCTCTCGCCCGCCTTTCCGGGAACGATGGCTGTCACATGGATCGCTGACTCGCGTTGATCGAGCCGAAGGTCGGCCTTCAGGGCCTCTTCGTCCGGGCCGTGGCACTGGAAGCATTTGTCAGAAAGAATCGGACGAATATCGCGATTAAAATCGACGATATCCTCCGCCCCAAGGGGGCATGCGAAAACTGCAATGGCTGCGCTGACTTTGAGACTTCTCAACATCGCCGGGATGATAAGGTAGCGCGGCTCTTTCGCCAATGACGGAAGCGCGTGCCGATGATGAATGAACGATTTTGCTTTATTGCCGTAGGAGTCTTCGGTTGGATGGTCCGACATTGTTCTATGAAGCCTCTTTTGCCTATCGCCTTTCTCGTCGTTTTTATTGCCGGATCTTTATTTTCCCAAGACGCTAAACCCGAGGACGAGAACGCCGTTAACTCGAAGAGGAAAACGTCTGCAATGATGGTCGACTCACCGGTTGTGTTTCCGGGAAAGGGAGCGCTGCCTGCAGAATTTCCGCCTGACCTTGCTGTGAAAATGGTTAGTCCGGAGCCCTATTATTCGATCACTGAATCCCCGCCGCGCTCCATTGCGCAAATCAACGCGATCCAGAGTAAAATGATCAAGGGAAAATTCACTCCTCCTCCTACCGATTGGGAGCATCTTTCCCGCACAAAGAAGGCGCTGAGCGAAGGCGGTGATCTCCACATTCTCGGACTCGGCGACAGCATCATCAACGACACCTTTCGCTCGGGCTGGATCGGAAAACTTGCGGAGGAATACCCGAAGGCGGACATCGAGGGGAAAGTCTACGTGCGCGGCGGCGGGGCGTGTCGGCATTACTGGGTCGAAGACCGCATTCCGAATAATCTCGTGCCGTTGAAGCCTGACCTGGTTTGCATCGGTGGAATCAGTCAGCAGAAGAATTACGAAGCGATCCGTTCGGTCATCAAACAGATCCGGAAAGATCTCTCCGAAACGGAGATTCTACTCTCGACCGGAGTTTTCGGAAACGTCGATCCACGGCGCCCCGATTTACTGGCGACCGCTCCGCATTCCGGCGTTTCGGACTACGGTAGGGAGCTGAAGAGAATTGCAGACGAACTCGACTGTGCCTTTCTCGATATAACGACGCCGTGGGCTGAATACATTGTCTCTTCCGGTGTGCATCCTCATCGCTTCTACCGCGACCGGGTGCATGCGAACGAATATGGCGAGCAGATACTGTCGAAAATTCTTCTCTCGTTCTTCGACGTGAATCGCTAGGGCCGGAACCTTCTGATGGATCTATCAAAACTGATCATTCGGCCGCTCACGCGAGACGAGTTCAACATTGCGGTGGAGTGGGCCGCGACCGAGGGATGGAACCCGGGCTTGGGGGACGCGGATATTTTTTGGTATACTGATCCAGATGGCTACCTCGGAGCAGAGTACGACGGAGAGATCGTCGGAACCGGCTCAGTCGTTTCGTACGGCGGACGCTATGGGTTCATGGGCTTTTTTATCGTAAAGCCTGAACTGCGTGGGCAGGGGATCGGGTCGCGACTCTGGTTTCATCGTCGCGATTTCCTGCGGTCACGACTGGTGGATGGTGCGGCAATTGGAATGGATGGTGTGTTTGATATGCAGGACTGGTATCACCGGGGCGGCTTTGAGTTCACTCATCGCAACTTGAGGGTGGAGGGCGTAGGAAAGGCGGCGCCGGAGGTGCTCGAACAGGTAAGTGTCGTGCCTTTGCGCGAGATTCTGTTTGAGGAAGTAGCGGCCTACGACAAGCATTGTTTTGGGTTCGAGCGGGAGAAGTTCCTTCGGTCCTGGATCGGCTCATCGACCGCTGACGCCCTCGGCTATGTTCGGGATGGGCGGCTTGCAGGATTCAGAGTGATCCGTCGTTGCTGGGAAGGTAGCAAGATAGGCCCGTTGTTCGCTGACGACTCTGAGATCGCGTCGGTCTTGTTCGACGGATTAGGGAATAGCGCTGCGGGTTCTCCGATCTGGCTGGATATTCCTGAGAGAAGCGATGAAGCCATGGCGTTGGCGCATCGGAATGGAATGGAGGAGGTCTTCGGTTGTGCCCGTATGTATCACGGCCCGATTCCCGACATGCCATGGAATCAGATTTTCGGGATCACGACTTTCGAACTCGGCTGAGTCCGTCAGTTTTACCGCACTGCTTTGTAGATCACCGGTTTCAGCGTTCGCTCCATATTCCAATTGTAGGGTACGGTTTGCTCAAGCGTGATGACGATGAGGTCGTCGTCGGTAGGGGAAATCCAGTAGTGGCAGCTTGCCGCTCCGCCCCATCCATACTCGCGAACCGGGGCCGCTTCATCCCAGCCGGTGCTCGAAGCTGTGACGATGGAGAAGCCGAGGCCGAACCCGATCTTGTTGCGTTGTTCTTCTCCAAAAAAGATTTGGGGAATCGATTGGGGGAGACGGTTCGAAGTCATCATCGCGACGGTCCCGGGTTGAAGAAAGGCACGGTCGTCCGACTTGCCGTCGTTGGCGATCATCTGGAGAAAACGATAGTAGTCCGGAGCGGTCGAGACGAGGCCGCCGCCACCGGAGATCATGGTTGGCTTTGCGCGGTATTTTTGACCGAGGGGATCGTTGCCGGAAGCGATCCCATCCGGAGTTGTTTGATTTGTCGGAGCGAAGCGGGCCAGTTGGTTTTCGTTCTCGATCCAGAAACCGGTATCGATCATTCCGAGGGGATCGAAAAACTCTTTCTGCAAATACTCGTCGAGCGGCATGCCCGACCAGATCTCGACGAGGCGGCCAAGGACATCGGTGCTGAGGCTGTAGGTCCAGGATTCACCGGGTTCGTGGGCAAGGGGGATTTTCGCGAGCTGATTGCAAAACTCTTCAAGATCGGCGCTCTTAGTATCGAGCGAAGCATAGGCTTTCATCAATCGGGGCGGCGCGGTGAAGCCGTAAGCAAGTCCTGAAGTGTGGCGAAACAAATCTTCGACGGTCATTGTCTTCGTGGCTGGCAGCGGGTCTCCCTTGCCGCTTTTTACTGTGATGTTTGCGAAGGCAGGGATGTAGTCGGCAACGGGATCGCTCAGCTTGAATTTTCCGTGTTCCATCTGCTGTAGCGCTGCTGCCGAGACGATCGCTTTGGTCATCGAATGAATTCGAAAAATCGTGTCCGTCGTGATCGGCTCCTTTGTTTCCAAACTGCGGAGACCGTGAGCCTGAAGATGAACGATTTTTCCACCTTGTGCCACAAGAGTGACGCCTCCGGCGAGCTTCCTCTCATCGAGTAAGGCGTCGACTGCCGCAGCAACAGCGGGGGTGACTTTGTCGTGGGCAATGCTGGCAGTTGATGCGGGCTCTTTCGCGAGCACCTGCTGCCCGACGAGAAGTGCGAGAAGTGCGAGAATAGAAATGATTGTCCGATTCATACTGGCTCTCTATCACGGTTCATGATTTGTGGCGACGTTGTTTTCTTGCGGGTATGCAGGTAGCCGCCCAACAGGGGCGGTTCGTCGACCTAACCCTGTTTGATCGGATTAGGATGTGGCGTCCGGTTTCGGTTGATCCGGCATGTCAGGAGGAGTGGATCCCTTCTTCGGTATCGTTTTAAGTTTCCGTTTTGGGAGTGCCTGAAAATGTCCGCGTGCAGCAGAGTTTTTCCATCCGTTCCGGAGCCAGCCGACGAGTGAATACGCAAGCCAGAGCGCCCACAGGAGCATGGCGAGCCGGAACCACCAGATCGAAATTGACCAGTAGCCGGGGCGGGGTAAATCCTGAGGGGCACGTGCGGAGAACCAATTGAGAAGGCTGGAACTGGAGCCGTTTCCTGCCACATACATTTCGGGATCCCCGAGCAATCCCACCGATGCGATGCGAATGAAAATACCGAGTGCAACTAGAGTGAGAACGATAAGCCCCACCTGGAAAAAGTTGTAACTAAGGGGCCGCAATTTCTTCCAACGTTTCTCGTCTCGAAAATGGACAAGGAAGAGCCAGGCGATGATGATCAGGGAAAGGGTGACTGATATCTGCGTGAGTCCCAGTGAGAGCAAAATCCACCCGACGATGCGGAGCGGTGAGTGAGGCAGGCGGGCGAGGACAAGGGACGCGATGATCGCGAAGGCGAGTATGCTCCAAAATCGGACGGCGGGTCCGCGAAGCGGCCCGTCGGTGAGGATGAGCCATCTGTCCTGTGAAGGACGGATCGATGTTTGGACGTTGGCCGATTCGACCGGCAGCGTGACGGCGTCGACGCGGGTCCAGCCTCCCGGGTTGTCGGGGAGCCGCCACTCAACGGCAATACTCTGGGGTCCGGGCCGCAGCGGGACTACGATGGCGTCGCCTTCTTTCCTGATCGGGATGGAGCGTTCGTCGTGCTGCAGAGTTGTCACTTCCGCGTCGGGTGGAATGCCGATGGAGAAGTCTTCTCCGAGACTTGTGCGAAGGTTGAGTGTGAGTTTGGCAGAACGCTGGCGGCGACCGGGGGTCAGGGAATGATGTGCCGAGTCAATTGTCACGGCCGCTCCCTCGACTGCCTGCGGGCGCGAGACGGTGATGGTAGCTGATTCGCCGGGCCACGGTTGCCAGAGTGGAATCAGCTGATCCTCTGAAACGATGAAGACAGGGGCGAGGCCGGAGAAGGAAACATTCCAGACGGGGGATGCGACGAGGCGCCAACGTTCGGTCCAGGTGGCTTTTTCGGGAGTGGAGAGAGCGAGTTCATTGGCGGGTGAAAGCTCGCCTTCCCATGACACGCTATCGGCGTCGGGAGCGAGACGGATTTCGATCGCCCCACCCTTTACTGAGCGTCCTGCGCTGACGACTTTTTCTCCGGTCAGTAGGGGGACTCGAAGGGCGGCAGCGCGTCCTTTCGGGGAGAGTCGTGAGACCGTAGTGGTGACGCGCCAGACAAGGCCGAGTTCAATCTGTCTCTCGACGAGGATGGCGTGATTGGTGGTGGGGCGGTCGTAGTTGGCTGTTGCAGCTACGCCCCCTTCTTGTCGAACATGGGCGAACAAGACTTGATCCTCCGCGCTTCCGTCGGGACGAACGCCGCTGACGGTCCATCCCGGGGCATCGACGGAAAGGCGGCGAGGTTTCAGCGCGAAGCCCCATTCCCAGTCAGATCGGTTCCGGAGTTTGCCGCTCACGGTGATGCGGTGAATACCCGGCTCGGGAAGCAGTACCCAAAGCTGTCCGCCCTGCCGCAAAAGTGTAGCGGGAGTCCCGTCCTCAAACTGCGCGGACATCGGCTCCATCGCGCCGATGGGAAACGGAACCGGCGCGGCTGCTCTTGCTGCGGCGTGGTAGTCGAGTGCGAGTTCGACGGAGGCGTCGTCGATCGTCATCGCAGCGTTGGCGATCTCGACGGCACCGGGGAAGCCTTCGGGAACTTCAACGAGTCGACTGCGCAACTCATCCAGCAACTGAGCATTTGGAAATTGTGCCATCGTCTCGCCCGGTGCGGCAAAGAGGACCAGTCCCGCGGCAAGTAGTGCCGGAGCGATCCCGGGTTGTGCAGCGGGACCATTGGTCGGCTCGTCGGAACGCTTTTTCTTTTTCCTCCGCATCAACAGCAGTGCAGCGAGCAGCACGAGTGCTAACACCCGTATGACTCCGAGTAGTCTGGAAATGGTTGGCGGAATGAGAACGGGACGGACCACCTGTGATTGATCGACAGGTCCATCGAATCCGAACTCCACAGAACGCCAGGTCCAGGCAGGAACGCCCGGTCCCGTCTGGATGATCGCTTTCGGATCAGCTTTGAGATTCTGCGACATCTTGGCGTAGTCTTTTTTACTGGCGCGGGCAGGTGAAGAGGATAGCGCGTTCTCTGCAAAGCTCCCGGCGCGGTCGTACATTTGAGAGCCTGCTGCCGCGGCCGGATATCCCTGAAACGATGTCTTTCGTTCCAATTGGGGAAACAACGCTCCCTGGATCTGATAGGCAGCGAATGGCGCGAGGGTCGTCACAAGAATCACGATGGCTCCCCATTTCATCATCACGATCCACTTCATCCAACGGCCTGTCGTGACCGAGTCGAGAAGGGCAACAGGAATGAGCAAGAGCAGCCACGGAAAACGCGGAGCTCCCGGCTCGTGATAGGCCAGACCAAAAGCGATCAGGGCGATCAGTGCTCCGCGAAATCCTCTCATGCGGAACACTGCCAGCGTGAAGAGTAACAGCAGGAAAAGATCGAGCAGCGTCCAGGACGTCAGCCAATCGCCACGTGTGTAGTCAGCTCCGAAGAGCGCGAAGAGTCGGTATCCCGGCGAAAGATGGAGCGTTGCTTTGAGATCGTCGGCGTTGGTCTGCCACCCGGTTGCGGAAATCGCGTCGTGTATTTCGATCCGACCCGTAGCGACCGCTTCGAGGTTCGGTGCACGGACCTCGAAGCCGGGAGCACCACCATTGGGATCGTGAGTAATCAACTGCGGTTCGCCGCCGACCGTGACCGAGCCCAGTTGATGAGCCTCGGCCGCATCGAGTCGCCGAATTTCACTCAACCGACCCGAGAGCCGATCCTGGTAAGTCAGCATCTTGCCATCGTCATCGAGCCAGAGCGATCGTTGAATCGAAAGGGGTGCTGCTCCACGCTCACCCGGACCACGGACGCGTTCGACCAGTTGAAAGGCGGCGTCTGTCTCCCACCGATAAACCGGGAGCGAGCGCCACTCCTCGGGCACTTGTGTCTGTGCCACATCGATCTGGGGCAGGCCCATGATCTCGGCCTGGCGGAAGGAGGGTTGCGCTCGGAAGGCAAGGACCTGATCAGCGACCGCAGGAGTTGAACCTTCCGCGAAACCGATCTCGGCTACCTCCGAAGTCTGAAAAGCACGGAGCAGTATGCTCCACCGTCCGGCGCGAAGTTGCGCTTTCAACAGTCCGCTCTCGTCGATGGCAACAGGGATCGGTGATTGGATTTTCGCCAACTGCCAGCCCTCCGGTAAGACTGAGCCAAGAGTCTCCTCGCGGCTCTTTCCTGCTACGATTAACTCGATGCGTGTCTCGAACCAGAGAGGGATTCCGTCTTCGAGCAGTGAGTGCATCTTGATCGAGAGAAAGTCCTCATCGACCGGCTCCGATGAAGCATCGCGCTGAAGCCACAAGGTGCCATCGGAATCCCAGGAGGGCGAGTCTTGCGGGGAGCCGTTGACAGTTAGAGCGAGCAATCCGATCTCCGGCGGCAGGGCAATCTGTTGCGGAAGTTCTTTCCATAGCAATGCTCCGATGACTTCCGCACTACCCTTCGGGAGGTGAATCGCAGGTCGACCGTTGCGCTCTACGACAGGCACGGGCTTGCCATTGAGCTGAACTTCGGTTGGCCATGTTCTGCCGTTCCCCGGCAAACCCAGCCATGCCGGATCGAAGGCAGTTGCATCAAATGTGAAATCCGCTCCGTCTGCTCGAGCATTCAATTGAAGTCGTGACGTCCACAACGGCAGCCTGATTTCTGCATCTTCAAAACTCCGGGGTGTCCCGGCGTCGGGCGTGCCTTTCAGCGTCCAGTCGATCCATGGCCTGAGCGGCTCCGGGACCTCGCTTTTCCCTGACGTTTCATCAGACTCCCCATCCGG
>Ga0222633_1001321_pt1 | contig 13707 bp, 11 predicted proteins | sample AntAcemetageno48_FD_179816 | JGI IMG/M metagenome (GOLD analysis project Ga0222633, IMG submission 179816) | Saline water microbial communities from Ace Lake, Antarctica - #48 | ecosystem: Environmental > Aquatic > Non-marine Saline and Alkaline > Saline | place: Antarctica: Ace Lake | collected...
AAGATTACCCGAAGGTATCGTATTGCCGAACAAAGCTCTGCCACTGCATCGGACGCATCGCGTAGACACCCTGAGCGTGACGGCCGACACCCGGATCGAAAATTTCCCAACCAAATTCGGAGTCACGCTTGCCGAAATCGTTGCGACAGATCCACTGACCGCACTCATCCTTCCTCCACAACGCGGCATCGTTGCCACGGACTACCTCGGCAAATTCCCACACACTATCGACCAAGGCGCGGTCATAGGCACGTGAATGAGCCGCCTCATAGGCATGATCAAATTCTTTCTGGTCCGCCGAAACGTTGAGAATCAGGCCATCACGATTTCTCGCCACCCGCACCTCTTCGAATTCGGGAAATCCTTCCCATTTCGCTTCGCTTGAATCACTCTGATCGTAAATCATTAACTATTCTTTTGAACAGCTTTATTCTACGCCTGATTTTCAGGCTAGAAAAGTGAATTCGTCTCTGAAACGAAAATTTTATGCAAGCCCGTGGTATTCCTGGATCGACTTTACGCTGAGCTCGGCATTCCGCATCGAGCGGATCGCTCTGACGCTGGCCCGGGCACCACGCATCGTAGTGATCGTCGGCACGCGACTGGCCAAAGCGCCACTGCGGATGCGGACCTCATCGCGACGCGGCACACGACCGCTCGGCGTGTTGATGATCAGGGAAATCTCGCCGTTTTTGATCATGTCGAGAATGTTGGGACGGCCTTCGGCGAGTTTGTTAAGACGATTTACGGGGACGCCCTCGTCTTTCAATCTCACGGCGGTTCCCGAGGTTGAGAAAATCGTGAAACCCATCTCGCTGAATTCCCTGGCCAACTCGACAGCAGTCTCTTTGTCCTTGTCCTTCACGCTGATGAAGACATTCCCCTCCATCGGCAAAGCCGCCGACGCAGCCATCTGCGATTTCGCGAATGCCATACCGAAATCGGCGTCGATGCCCATCACTTCGCCGGTCGATTTCATTTCCGGTCCGAGGCTGATGTCGATACCGGGGAATTTCGCAAAGGGAAACACCGCTTCCTTTACCGAATAATGCTCGGGAATGATCGGAGCAGTGAAGCCGAGATCTACAAGCTTTTCGCCCGCCATCACCTTTGCAGCCAACTTAGCGAGAGGAATGCCAATCGCCTTCGAGACGAACGGCACAGTCCGCGACGCACGTGGATTGACTTCGATCACATACAGCTCCTCGCCTTTCACCGCGAACTGGATGTTCATCAGACCGAGGACCTTTAACTCGATTGCGAGGTCTTTAGCAGCCGTGGAAATCTCCTCCCGCATGTTCTCGCTGATCGAGAACGATGGAATCACACAGGCACTGTCGCCGCTGTGAATACCGGCCTGCTCAATGTGCTCCATGATGGCACCGACCACCGTCGTCTCGCCGTCGGAAATGCAGTCGACATCAATCTCGGTCGCGTCTTCGAGAAACCGGTCGATCAGCACAGGCCGTTCGGGACTCACCTCGACCGCAGTCTTCATGTAGTGCTCCAGATCGCTGTCATTGTAGACGATCATCATGGCGCGGCCACCGAGAACGAAAGACGGTCGCACCAGCACGGGGTATCCGATCCGGCCCGCGATTACAACCGCCTCTTCCGCCGACACCGCCGTCCCTGCCGGCGCTTGCTTCAGCTTGAGCTTGTCGAGTAGGACGGAGAAAAATTTACGATCTTCGGCGAGTTCGATACTTTTTGGCGAAGTCCCAATCACGTTGCAGCCGTTGTTTTCCAGATCGGCAGCCAGGTTGAGCGGGGTCTGCCCACCGAACTGGACAATGACACCCCAGCATTCTTCCTGCTCATAAATGTTGAGCACATCCTCCAATGTGAGTGGCTCGAAGTAGAGCTTGTCGCTCGTATCGTAGTCGGTGGACACCGTCTCGGGATTCGAGTTCACCATGATGGTCTCAAACCCTAATTCTTTCAGAGCAAACGACGCGTGGACACAACAGTAGTCGAACTCGATCCCCTGCCCGATTCTGTTCGGACCACCGCCGAGAATCATGACCTTGCGCTTATCACTGCTTCGAGCCTCGTTCTCGATTCCATAAGTCGAGTAGTAATAGGGCGTGTAAGCTTCGAACTCCGCCGCGCACGTGTCGACAAGGCGGTAGGTCGGAATGACGCCGGCAGCCTTCCGCTTTTCACGGACTTCGGCAGCGGTCGCCCCGGTCAGAAAAGCGAGCTGCGGATCAGAAAACCCGAGCCGCTTGGCCCGGCGAAAATCCATCGCGTCGAGATCGGTGCCGAGTTCTTTCTCCGCAGAAAGCAAGTCCTCGATGTTCTGCAAAAACCACGGATCGATCTTCGAAAGTTGAAAGATTTCCTCTAGCGAAAGACCTGCCTCGAAAGCGAGCCGGACGAAGAAAATGCGTTCGGCATTCGGCGTGGCGAGACGCTCTTTGATGTAATCGATATCGGGGTTGCCGTCTTTTCCGTCACTACCGAGTCCGGAGCGACCCGTCTCCAGCGAACGCAATGCCTTCTGCAACGCCTCTTTAAAAGTGCGCCCGATCGACATGGCCTCGCCCACGCTCTTCATCTGCGTCGTCAGCGTAGCATCGGCGTCGGCAAATTTTTCGAAAGTAAAACGCGGGATCTTCACCACGCAGTAGTCGATCGATGGTTCGAAACTGGCCGGAGTCTTGCGAGTAATGTCGTTTGGAATTTCGTCGAGCGTGTAACCGACCGCTAGCTTGGCTGCGATCTTGGCAATGGGAAACCCGGTCGCCTTCGACGCGAGCGCGGACGAACGCGAAACCCGCGGATTCATCTCGATCACGATCATACGACCGTTCTCCGGATTGACGGAGAACTGGATATTCGATCCGCCCGTTTCCACCCCGACCTCGCGGATACAGGCGAACGAAGCATCGCGCATCAGCTGATATTCGCGGTCGGTCAGAGTTTGTGCGGGCGCAACAGTGATCGAGTCGCCCGTGTGGACACCCATGGGGTCAAAATTTTCGATCGAACAAATAACGACGCAGTTGTCGGCCCGGTCGCGCATCACCTCCATCTCGTATTCCTTCCAGCCGAGCAGAGACTCGTCGATCTGCACCTCGGTGACAGGCGACATGTCGAGTCCGTGGCGCACGATCGTGCTGAGTTCCTCGCGATTGTAGGCGATTCCGCCCCCCGTACCGCCGAGCGTGTAGGCCGGGCGGATGATGAGAGGATACGTTCCGATCTCGCCCGCGATCACATAGGCTTCGTCCATCGTGTGGGCCACACCCGACTGCGGCATATCGAGACCGATTTTCAGCATCGCCTCTTTGAAAAGGAGACGGTCCTCGCCTTTTTCGATCGCCTCGGCATTCGCACCGATCAGCTTGACGCCGGATTTCTCCAAATACCCCGACCTCACCAACTCCATTGCGGTGTTGAGCGCCGTCTGTCCCCCGAGAGTTGGCAAAAGCGCGTCCGGCTTTTCCTTTTCGATAATCTTTTCCACCGTCGCCGCCGTGATCGGCTCAATATAAGTCCGCGCCGCGAACTCCGGATCCGTCATGATCGTAGCCGGATTCGAGTTCACCAGAACGACCGTATATCCTTCTTCCTGAAGCGCTTTACAGGCCTGAACGCCTGAATAATCGAATTCGCATCCCTGTCCAATAACAATGGGTCCCGACCCGATCAGCAGGATTTTTTTAATCGAAGTGTCTTTCGGCATTTTGGCGTGGCAAATTTGTCACCACTTGCATGAGCCGGGGCAGTTCGCAACGCGGGAAAACGGGTTTTCGGCACAGGATCGCCTCACAAGGCTCAAGAAGGACAATTTACGCTTGAAATGGCGGGAGTTTGTTCCGAGTATAGCGCCACAGCCACTCTCGACATGAAACTCACTCTTTCGATTCTCGCCGCCATTTTTGCCGTAGCCGCTCCCGCGACTGCTCAGGAAGTGATTGCAGTCAATCCAGTTCCCGCTCAATACCGCAATATTTCGCCGGAGTTCAGATGCCACTACAAGCTCAAGAACCGGACATTCTGCAGAAGTTTCCCTAATCTCTCCCGCAAATGGAATGTCTGCGATCCCGCCTATCTCGGCAACATCGAATGGTGCCGCGAGGACGTGACCATCACCGACCGCGACGACTGCGGCAACTACGAGACCTACGAGGCCCTCGTAGTGACCTACCGCCCGATTTACGAAAATGGTGCGTGGGGTGAAAAGTTTCGACGGACCTATCGCAAGGAGGCATTCGCCATTTCGGTCCCGCCCGTTATCTCTAAGTAAGCGCGGTCGCATTCTCCGCCACATGGAGTTCGACCTCGCGGGCGACGACGCCGGGAGTGCCTACAAACTGCTCGCCGGTCTTGTCACGCCCCGGCCCATTGCCTGGGTGACGACACAGGATGAAGAAGGCCGGGTAAATGCCGCGCCGTTTAGTTTTTTCAACGTCTTCGGGACACGACCACCGATTCTGGGATTCGCTCCCGGCGACAAAGAGCCCGGCATTCCCAAAGACACCGCCAGAAACATCCGCCGCAACGGTGAGTTCGTCGTCAATCTAGTCGACGAAGCCTGTGCCGGGGCGATGAACCGCACATCTGCCGAACTCGAATTTGGCGTCAGCGAGATCCAGCTGGCCGGACTTTCCACCCTCCCGAGTGTCGGCGTCGCCCCACCCCGCATCGCCGAGGCACCCGTTGCCCTTGAATGCCGGGAATGGTCGACCATGGAAATTGGGCAAAACCGGCTCGTCATTGGCCTGATTGACCGCGTCCATACACAAGACGGAGTGCTCGATCCCGAAACACTGCTGGTCAATCCCGACGTTTTCAAACCCATCGGCCGGATGGAAGTGCCCTCCGGATATTGCAAAACCGGCGACCGTTTTCAGATGAAACGACCGGATTGAACAGGATTAGGCCCATTTAATTTGGCAAACCGTAATAATTCGCTTCAATTCGGGTCGGGCATGGGCTTTATATAGGACGCGGCGATCCGCATCACCATCGAAGCACCACCGATTTTGGCTGAAAGCACTACAGAAACACTCGGGAAAAATTATTTCCAGACACGGGAAAAACTCGGCGAAGCCATCGACCACCTGAGCGCTCTCGGGAAGGACTGTGGCGTCAACCCGGCCCGGCTCAGCCTTTTAACGAACCTGATGGCGAATCTGGAGGATCCATTCCTCTTCGTGGTCGCGGGAGAAGTCAACGCGGGCAAGTCGACTCTGCTCAACGCGCTCTTTGGAGAAGACTTCTGTAAAGCCGACGTGGTCCCGACGACAGACAGGATCGCATTTTTCAAATACGGCGACGAAGCGCACGAGTTCGATTTCTCCGAAGAAGTCGCCGAGGTCTTCCGTCCGAACGACTTTCTGCGCGACTTCAACATCGTCGACACGCCGGGCACAAACTCGATCGAATCTCACCATCAGGAAATCACCGAGCAATTCCTCCCCATGGCGGACCTGGTGCTGTTTGTCTTTTCGGTGACCAATCCGTGGGGCTCGTCCACGTGGGATTTTCTCGACCGCATCCATCATCAGTGGAAAAAGAAAATCGTCTTCGTGTTGCAGCAGTGCGATCTGCGAACGGAGGAGGAAGTCGCCGCAATTCTGGAGCATTTACAGAAAACGGCGCACCACCGTTTCGGCCAGCATTTCCCTACCTTTGCGATCTCGGCGAAACAGGCCTTTCTCTCCAAAACGTCGGGCCTGGCCAACGAGGAACTCTCAAACTCAAGCCAGATCGCGGGACTGGAGCGCTACATTTCCGGTGTCGTCGAGTCTTCCGAGCCACGGCTGGTTAAGCTGATCCACGCCTGGCGAGCCTCGTGCTATGTGTTGAACGAGGTGAAGGAGAAGCTCGGCTCGGCGTCGGAGATCATCCGGGCGGACACGGAGTTACTCAGTGAGCTGGAGCCCGCTTGCCGGGTGCAGCAGGAACGAACGTTGAAAAAGTGCGAGCCGCTCTTCGAAGCGTTCGATCAGAGCTTCATGGCGGCAGGTTTGCAGGCAGAGCCGCTGCTGGATTCAGAGTTCCGCATCATCTCCGCGCTGATGCCACAGAAGAAGAGCGCCGACGAAATCGAAGGTCTCATTTTCGCCACGACGATGAAGTCGGTGCGCCGGAGCGTCGGAGCAGGGGCGATTGCCGTCGAGGAAGACGTGAAGCATCTCTGGGAGCGCGTCGAAGAGGAAATGGAGCAGCATTTCAATCTGGAGCTCAGCGTTGGCGAAGAAGGAGGCCCTGACTGGACGGAAGCAAACCAGCGGCTCAAAGATATGGTGGAGGAAGCAACCACCACGACTCTGCACGAAATCAAACTTAAGGAGCAACTTGCCAAGATGTTCGCCGGACGGAGCCGCCTTATCTGGGGCTGTGTTTTCTCGGCTATCTTAGCGATTCTTGCCGGTGTGATCGTCTCGATGCTCGAACTCCAGCCGTGGAATGTCGTGGCATTCGGTCTCGGGGCCGGCTTTCTCGCCCTCGGTGCGATTGTCGGCGCGCACTCCGTGAAAAAGACCCGGCAATTTTACACGGAAGCACTCGACAAACACCGTGACACTTTGGCGGAGAATCAGCGCAAAGCGTTCGGAGAGGGCACGGCAGCTTTTTACAAAGACTTCGTGGCCCTGTTCGATCCGCTTCGGAAGGTCTGCCAGGAGCACCGCTCAAAATACGAGCCGCAGTTGAGAGTCATCGAAGACGTTGAAAAATCGCTCAGCCAGTTGGAGCGTATCCTTGCTCCGGTCGAGCAGGCGATCAATTCCCGGAAATAGAAGACGTCGTATCGGCAAAGGCCCGCTCGGCCAGATCACAGATCAAATGACCGGCGATGAGGTGGCATTCCTGAACGCGGGCCGTAATCGGCGATGGCACAGCTAAAACCTTGTCAGCGTGATCACCACACGTGCCGGGATTTTCTCCGGTGAAGGCGAAAGTCGTAATCCCCTCGCTGCGGGCAAACTCGAGAGCGCGGACGATGTTTGAACTGGTTCCCGAGGTGGAAATACCGACCACGATGTCGCCCGGTTGGCAAAGGGCTTCGACCTGGCGCGCGAACACAGAGTCAAACCCAAAGTCGTTGGCACACGCCGTCAGTGTCGAGGTGTCCGTCGTCAGTGCGATGGCGGCGAGACCTTTGCGATTTTGCACAAAGCGCACGGTAAACTCAGTCGCAAAATGCTGCGAATCCGCTGCGCTTCCTCCGTTGCCGCAGAAGCAGATTTTTCCACCCGCATTGAGGCATGCAATCGTCGCGGCTGCCATTTCGGCGATGGCATCGGAGCACTGCTCTTTAAAAAGCTCCACCACCACAGTGTGCTCGGAGATGGTTTGTTCGATCAGTTCTTGGGGGGACATTGTCAGGAAAATCAAAACAGGTTTCGCAGGTAGCCGCGACCGAATCGTCGGCCCGGCGGCTCGGTCCCGCGGATGCTCTCACAGCAGAAACCGCTCTGGCGCGTCATTCTTCTCTCGAATTTTGAACCGGGAACGATGGATCGCGCGAGGCCGCGCGAACCTACCCCCGTGAACGCCAGTTTCAACCCATGGAATCGCTGCCTCAGGATATCAAAACTGTTTCCCCAAGACTCCCGACGGGTTCAGTCGACCAACGAAATCCATCCGGGAAATTCTTTCGCAATGAGATCCTGCAATTCCGGGCGCTCGATCGGAGCGGTTCCCAATTTACCAACCACAATGCTGCTGGCGAGATTGGAAATGTGGGCGGCATCGGCGGGAGTCAGCCCCGAGCAAAGGCCGAGCGTGTAGATCGCGATAGCTGTGTCGCCGGCCCCGGAAACGTCGAAGACCTCCTTCGCTTTCGCCGGTATGTGAACCGGATCGCTTTCAGCTCCAAAGACCAGCATCCCCTGCTCCCCGAGGGTCAGCAGCACGTCGCGGCATTCCCACTTATCCAAAAGCAAACGTCCTGCCTCCAACAGGGGCCCATCTTCCAGTGGCGGCACCCCTGCGTCGTGATGAATATCCTCGATCCCAGCGCAGGCGAATGCCTCGGAACGGTTCGGCTTCACCGTCGTCGCACCGGTCCACTCGATCGGGCTGCCCGGCTTAGGATCGACGGTCACAATCAGATCGCCGCCCGCCGCCTTTAAAACACCATCGACGAGCTTCTGCGAGACGAGACCTTTTCCGTAATCTTCCACAATGACGGCATCAAAATCCGGAAGCGCTTTTTCTATCGCTGCCAGCAACGCCCCGGTCGCTTCGTCCGAAAGCGGATTGCGCTTTTCGCGGTCGATTCGCACAACCTGCTGGTGACGCGCTACCACCCGGGTCTTCGTGATCGTCTGGTAATCATCGCGCTGCAAACACAGCCCGATGCCGATGCCACAATCGGCTAACGTATCGCGTAGCAGGACACCGTTGGAGTCGTTTCCAAAAATGCCAGCCAGTTCTACCGTCGCTTCAAAAGGTGTGATATTCCGCGCAACATTCGCCGCTCCTCCGGGATAACGGGATTCACTCTGCACCTCGACCACCGGCACCGGTGCCTCTGGAGAAATGCGCGAAACGCTCCCCCAGATGAACCAATCCAGCATCAGATCACCGATCACGAGCACGCGCTGTTGCGAGAATCGGTCGAGCAATGCATCCGGAGCTAAAGTCGTTTCAGCCATGAAAAATGAAGTCTACGGGGTGGGTCGCGCTTTGCAACCGCGACAGACTGCTAGGCACCACGAATTTGCCGACGAATTTCTCCCGGTCGCGTCAGAGAGCGCAGCGAAACCTCCGCCTCGCGTTCCTGACCGAGCCACTCCAGCATCACCCGAACGCGGTCCTGCCCCGAAACCAGCTTGGTGATGATTGTTTTCAGCCCCGACATCGGCCCCTCGGTCACCACCACTTCATCTCCCTCTGCTATGTCCGGCTCGATTATGCGGATGGCATTTTCCTCCTCCGGAAACTCGTCGCGCAGCTCCTGGATGTAGACATCCGCAATCTGCGGGTAGTAGTCCGCAAAGCGCATCACCCCCGACACGGCCGAGGTCGCATTCACCGTTCGCAAACCTTCCGTGAGATCAAAACGAGCGAACAAATAACCGGGGAACAGTGCCTCTACGTACCAGACGCGACCACGCGTCGTCGAGCGCTCGAATCGAATGCGCGGGCAAAAAACTTCATCCAAATTCGCAAAGCTCTGGAGATTTCGTGCGGCAATGTGCTCGCACTTTGGCTTGGCACGGACACAATACCAGCCCGCAGGGTCTTCGGCGGGATAGGGAGACTTCTGATCGGGAGACATCTTTGAAGGGAAAATTAGAGAAAGAAGGAAAACCATAAAGCCGCTCCTGCAAAGAGCAATCTGGCGCTCCCATCTTCGGGCGATCCCTCAAGAATTCCTGAAACCTTGCGGAAAAGGCCATCATCCCTTAACAATTCGCTGGTCGTCAATCTGACCGACACTATTTTTCATGTCCAGCGAATCTGCAAAGACTCCCGCGCCCCGCGAGGTCGACGTTGCCTCAGCATCCTCCGATGGCCTCGCCGAGGACCGCCGCGCCGTCTACAAGCGCCTTTTCGGCTACATCCAGCCCTACCGTGGGCGTCTCATCTCGGGAGTTCTTTGTGGCGTCGCAGCCGGTATGTTCAACGGAGTTCTCATCCTCGTGCTGAAGTCCGTTTTCACCCTCGTCCTCCCCGGCGCCAGTGGAACGGAAACCCCGGATGTGTTCAAGCCATTCGACGGCTTTCCCATCTTCTCAAACTTCGAGATCCATGTGCCCGACATCCCGGAGTGGATCTTCGTGCTCGGCGTCTGCCTCAGCATCCCCGTCTTGCTCCTCATTCGCGGTCTCTTCGAGTTCCTCCACAAATATTACATGCTGTGGATCAACATGAAGGTACTCCACCGGCTCCGCGACGAGACCTTCGGCAGCCTCATGCAGCAGTCCCTCTCCTTTTACAATCATGTGAAACAAGGCGAGCTCATTCAAACCGTTGCCAACCAGACCAAGACGACCGCAGACGCCGGAAGTCAGATGCTCAGCGCCCTCATTCAGCACCCCGTTTCCATCGTCGTCATCTTCACCACGCTCCTGATGATAAACTGGGTTTACACGCTCGGCGCGCTGATCGTATTCCCTCTGTGCATCGTCCCCGTCGCCCTCATCAGCCGAAAAGTTCGCAAAGCAGGCGGAAAGGAAGAAGAGGAATCCGAGAGCCTCATGGTGACCCTGCACGAGAGCTTCGGCGGGATCCGCCTCGTTAAAGCCCACGGTCGTGAGGACTACCAGCGCGAACGTTTTAACGAAGGTAGCCTGCGCATCATCAAATTCATCATGCGCTGGCGCAAGGCCATGGAAATCTCCAGCCCGTTTGTCGAGATCGTTGGCTCCATCGGCATCGCCATCGGCATGGCCTACGCCTGGTGGCAACAGATCGATTCTGCACAGTTTTTCGTGCTCAACTTCGGCCTGATGAGCATCTACCCGCATGCCAAGGTACTCAGCCGCATGCAGGTGCAAATGCAAAAATGCTACGTCGCCGCTCACAAAGTCTTTTCCTACATCGACGCAGTCCCCGACGTACGGGACAAGCCTGATGCTACCAAGCTTGTCGATGTCAAGGGTGCGATCGAGATGCAGAATGTCGGCTTCTCCTACATCGAAGACAGACCTGCACTCAACGACGTGAGCCTCGTTTTCGAACCTGGAAAAAAATACGCCCTCGTCGGCCAGAGCGGTTCAGGCAAGTCCACCATCCTCTCTCTCATCCTGCGATTTTACGACGTCAACTCCGGTCGTATTGTGATCGACGGACATGACATCCGCGACTACACCCAACAATCGCTCCGCGATCAGATCGGCCTTGTCAGTCAGGAAACTTTTCTGTTTCACGACAGCATCTACAACAATATCCGCTACGGCAATCTCGACGCCACCGAAGAGCAGATTATTGCAGCTGCCAAACTCGCTCACGCCCACGAGTTTATCATCGAGCAAGCCGACAGCTACCAGACCATGCTCGGCGACAAAGGGTGCACCCTCTCCGGCGGCCAGCAACAACGCCTCTCGATCGCCCGCGCCATCCTCCGCGACGCGCCTATTCTGTTCCTCGACGAAGCCACTTCAGCACTCGACACCGAATCAGAGCGCGCCATCCAAAGCGCCATTGAAGAGCTCTCCAAAGGCAAAACAGTCATCGCCATCGCTCACCGCTTGTCGACCGTTCTCGACTCTGACGAGATCGTCGTCATGAGCGAAGGCCGTGTCATCGACAAGGCTCCCCACGACGTGCTTGTAGAGCGCTGCAAAGAATACGAGAAGCTGTATCGACTGCAGTTTACGGAGAGTTAAGCGCTGAGCTTTACTAAACCGCTACGGGTTCCTCGACGTCCTCTATCATCGCTTCGCCGTGTTCCCGCTTGGTTGCCTCTATTTCACCTCGCGGGAAGCTTTTTGAAAAGTGTTGGTGATGGAGTCAACAGGGCTGAGCCGGGAAAACTCCAACCTACTCGTCCAGAAGATCAGCCAGATTCAGCTCAAAACCCGGAAGCGCAGTGGACGGAAGCAGCTCGTTCGCGTCGACCGTTACTCGTTCCGAATACTCGCCGTCGACCGGATTTCGGAAAACTTCGGTGACCCGCTGCTCGGGGCGGACGATCCAGTATTCCTCCACTCCCGCGGTGGCGTAGATGCCGGACTTTGCGAGATCGACGTTGGCGGAACTGATCGCTACTTCGACCACGAACTGGGCGGCGCTCGGGTGCTCGAATTTGAAGTCGCTGTCTTGCCCTAACACCACCGAAATGTCGGGTTCCGGTTGCGAATCCCGATCCGGAAACGGAACCGATACCGGGTTCTCTTGGCGGACGATCATGCGCTCCAAGTCGCAATGCTCTTCCAGAAGATCGGCGATAGAGCGGACGAGAAATACGCGAAGCGCGGACTTGGTCATCTTTTCTACGAGAATTCCGTTTAAGAGTTCCACCTTCCGATCACCGAAATCACCGGCGTCGATCATTCCGTGGTATCGGTCGAGCGAAACCGTCGCGACGCGCGCTCTCACTTCGGATATGTCGAGCATTTCGACCATGACCAATGGTATTCGGCGTGCGCTGCCCTTGCAAGCCAATTGAATCACCCCGCCAGCGCCACACTTCTAACTGCGCTGATCTCTTCGTAAAGCGCGCGACCGCGATCCTCCCATTGGAAAGCAGCCTGGCAGATGCGTAGCGATTCGCTCTGCATCGCATTGAGCCGATCGAAGTCGTCTATCGTGGCGACGATGCTTTCGATCAGCGATTCGGTCGTCGGCGTGAGGAGAACTTGTTCCGGGCTTTGGAGAGGCAACCCATCAACAGCATGAGTCAGCCCGGCGAGCGGAAGCCCGTGAAAGATGTAGTCGAGAGCCTTGAGTTTAAAGCCTCCGCCAAATTCTTCGACAATCAATCCCATGCGCGCGTCAAGCAGGTAGGGCTCCATCTCGGGGACGCTTCCCACGAAATCGACTCCGGGAAATTGGCTCAGCATTTTCTGGCGAAAGCCTTCCTCTGTTTTGCCAACGATTTGCAATTCGATCCCCGCTTCACCAAGAGGGCCGGCTGCTTTTTTGAGAAAAATTTCTAGATTGATGCGTTTCGCGATCCATTCGAACGAGCCCGACATGATGACACGGCGCGGCGTTGACTCCGTGATCTCGCGAGACTCGTGTGCGACGCCGTCGTAACCCGGCGTAAGACAGAGGTAGCTCTGACGGGGGAATTTCTCGCGATAGGCTTCGACTTCTGTTTCGGTAATGGCGGTGACGAGATCGACCTCGCGGCAGAGTTCTTCTTCCTGCCGGGCATATTTTTCGGCATCGAGGCGGAGAGCCAGTTTCTTCGGCAGAATGTCAGTGGAGTTCCTCGCGATCTCGCGTCGGATTTTCGCTTCATGGTTGTGCGAGACGTAGACGACGACGGGATCGTTTTGAATACCCGCAATGCGGCGTTGATCGCGAATCGTCTTGAGCGCCCATCCAATCGCGGCGTGGTCGATCACGATGGCATCCCACGATTCCGTGGCAAGGGCTTCGGCGAGTGCGCGTTCCGGGCCGCCGTTCTTCAACCGCCACGAATCGCTCGGGTATTTAGTGAAAAGACTAGTGAGTCGCCCGCCGAGAGCAGGACTGCCGAGTCGCCATTCGACCTGATCTTCGTCGGTATGAGCACTGGACTCGCTGCCGTCGCCGACCGGGAATTCATCATTGTCGTGGGCCAGGACAGTGAGCTCGGCGTCAGTTTTGGCAAACGCACGAATGAGACCGTTGGAGTAGATCAACTCACCACTGTTGGTGGGACGAGGGTATTTGCGGGTCAGCCAGAGAGTTTTCATCACAGTAGGGGCAGGTCACCTTCGAAAGGAAGACAGGCTTTTTCGCAGGATTGCCAGCGTTCCGGGAGGTGGTAGTGGAGGATCGATTCGCGGCGCAGGCCGCCGCCATGCGGACGATTTTCTTCGCCGATGGCCGACCAGGTGAGCAGATTGGCGTCGGGGGCCGCATCGTCGTCGGCTATTTTTCGAATGAGTCGAGCGAGCCCGTCGCCGTTCTCTGAAAAATCGGCATAGTCCATGAGGAGGCAGGCCCGCAGACCGCAACGCTGTTTGTAGAGACCGATCGCGTAGGAGACGAGCGTGCCATAGCGATCGCAGAGCCCGAAAAAACGGCGTTCATCACTGCCGACATCGCAAAGCCAGGCGAGAGATTCACGAGTAACCTTCCGAT
>Ga0222633_1001323_pt1 | contig 13686 bp, 9 predicted proteins | sample AntAcemetageno48_FD_179816 | JGI IMG/M metagenome (GOLD analysis project Ga0222633, IMG submission 179816) | Saline water microbial communities from Ace Lake, Antarctica - #48 | ecosystem: Environmental > Aquatic > Non-marine Saline and Alkaline > Saline | place: Antarctica: Ace Lake | collected...
CCCGATCCAAATCGTCGGAACCCGGTGCGAGAGTGGATGCGCTACGCCACGCCCACAGAGCCACAAAGAAAAGTAACCCGAGGAAGACTCCATGCAGCCGGTAGCGACGGATCAGCTTCATCGCTCCGCCCGTCTCCTGGCTGCCATGGATCGTCTCGTCAAACACGACCTTGGCCTTGTCGCCGACCAGCCAAAGTAAGAACTCGGGATCGGCTCCGGCATGAAGCGCTTCGTTGCTAACAAAAAAGGTATCGCTCGCAAAGACGATGCTGCCCTTTCCAAACTTCCGCTCGATCACGACCGGCTTGTCTTCAACAAGGACAGCAATTTTCCACTTCCTGTCCTCGATCTCGAAATGAAATTGCGAATGCCAGTCAGGCAACGCAGCTGGCACATCCTCCGCTGTGATGCTGTCGCCCGGTTGAGTTTTCCACCCTTCCTCCGGCCTCTCAAATCCTTCAACTTCAGCAACGTCGAATCCCAACTTTGCGGTCAACCGGGGTCCCAATGAGTCCGCCATTCGTTCCTCAAATTCCTCCTCCTCTTCGTCCTCCTGAGCATCCGTGTCCGAGTCGTCCTTTTTCGGCTTACCTCCTCGCCTCTTGATCCTCTCGTCGCGGAATTTCCGACGGCGCTCCATCCAGTCGTCCTCCTCATCGGTGGTGGCAGGTCGAAAGATTTCCGGCACGAGTCCGGGATTCAAGGTCACAATGAGACGAGCACCGCCCTCGACTGCGGCCATCACGGGCGAGTCTTTGGGAGCCCGAAGGTCTTCGATCCCATCGCGTGGATAGCCCAGCAAAAAGAGTGCGGTGTCTTCGTCGATACCTTTGACCGAATTCAGATGCCCAAGGTTCCGGCTGACTTGAATTCGCTCCATCCTGTCGAACGTCTCAAAGAGTGCGCTCGTTCCCAACGGGTCGCTCCGAAAACTGGCGTAAGCGGGATAAATTCCCCCTTCAGATAGGCGGCGGTCCAGAATCTCGCCAAAAGCGAACGCCAGCACCCCTCCAAGAATGAGGAGCCCCAAAATCGACAATGTCCGTGGCGTCACTTTCATTTCTGCGCATTCGCCAGAACAGAAACGCCAGCAGATTCTTTGGCGATCCTTTCGTAGTTACACATGAATTGCTCGACCGTCCCCTCACCCAACTGATGCAACCCGTACCAGGCTCTTTCAAACACAGTCGTATTCTCGGTAAACGCCTCTCGAAGCACGATCTCCTGACGTGCCCGCATTTCCAGCTCGCGGCTGTAGTCGCGATTCGATTTGAAGCGGGCGATCCGGAGCAGCCCGCGATCCCCGAGATTTGCCAGTGTCGCGAGAAACAAGGCACGGATTGCAAGTCGGCTTTCCCCTTTTGCCATCTGTTCCTGCGCGAGCCGCATCCACTCGTCCTCCGGCAACTGAGTAGCCACGATATCCTCGCTCTCCAGATCGATCGGCCCCGAGCTTCCGGCATCAGTGACCCGTGCCTTCTCAGATCCCCGATACTTTCGATAAGCGATGAACCCTAACCAGACTAACAAACCGGCCACGACAACCATCAAAGATATCGACAACGTTGAACCGAGATTCTTGAAAAATCCGGAATCGAATTGAGAACTCTTGTCACTTTGCTCCGGCGTCTGCTTCGACAACTTGTCCAGCATCTCCTTGATCCAATCCCCTGCCTTCTCCACTGCGGTCCGCACCGAGAGTGCGATGCCATTGAGTTGTTCGGCTACCCAGCCTTTCTCCTCAGAATCTTCATCCCGCAAATGACGTGGCAGTTTCCACCGATACTTCGGCTGCTGCAAGGTCTGGCCGATTTCCTCTCTCAATTCATCGGCACTGGCGACCTGCACATCCTCCGCCGCCACGGCTGAAGTCGCAGTCGGCATCTGCAACACAAAAGCCAATCCGATCAGCGCAACCTTGCTCAAGGCATCACGATTTTTTTCACGGCTCTTACTTTTCTGACAAGCTGCCAACCGGCTGAGAATGTCGGCCCCGGTCGAACGCGATTCCGCATAAAAGCACCTCAATGTGTAGGCCGCCATCATCATCGGTGAAATGACCATCCAGGTGAGTAACACGGAACCGAGCACAAACGTTGTGTTCGCGATGGCTGCGATAGGATTAAGGGAAAAGATACTATCGATTCCAAAAATCGACTTCGCGAACATCGGAATCATGAGACATGTGCCGACCAGATTCATCCACGAGAAAAGGGAGACGAAGAAAAACGTTAGCAAAATCCCGTGGTTCTGCGCCCACTGGTAGTTGGAATAGCGCAGACTGTCGTTCACAAGACTCCGAAACGGACGGTCGCCGCCGTCCCGCGTCAAGACCAGCACGGAACTGTTCTCCAGCGCAGCGATGATCCAGCCGAAGGGAATCGCAAGAAACAGTCCAACGAGCACGAGAGGCCCGTGAAACGCCTGAATACACCAATAGGCAGCGAGTCGCGGTAGTCTTCGTCCCGGCTTAAGCGGTTCGATGATTCCCGGGCTAATCGTTTCCCAAAGTCCGGAGCAAAATTTGGCCTGACAATAGCGCAGCCAGAAATAGGAAAGGACTAGAATTGCCGAGATAATCGCTGCGGTTCCATCCTCTCCGCTCCGTCGACTCATTTCGGCCACCAAAACCATCAAGGTGATCGAGAACGGCACCATCCCGAGATACAACATCCAGTAGTTGCGGAGATCCGTGGTTCGCAGCAGATGGAATGCCTCCTCCAAAATCTGAAGCGCCCCGGTCTCACTATGCCGACGCTTTTTCCTGCGGTTGAACTTGCTCATTCCCACGCTGTGCCGTCGTGAAACTCGTCCGGGATGTCCCCGAGGAACTGAGCGATGAACATGAATACAAGCCAACAAACCGCGAGAGCAACCAGCATCTGAACGACCGGCGCAACAAAACGCCCCATGCCCGAACCCTTTTCGACCTCCGGCTCTGCTGCGCCTTCGAGACACGATGCACACGTCAATTTCCCTTCGTGCTCAGTGATGCACTCTGAACAGTAGAAACGATGGCACGACGGACAGCGTGCAGCTGCCGGGCGCTCATGGTGCACAGAGCAAATTGTTGCCGAAAGTGCATCACTCATTTTCGTCGACTTCGGTCACATCAGGCAGCGTGTTTTTTGCCCGGAACTTCCTGTTCCAACGGATCGCCGCAATAACACCGACAGAGCCGGCAAGAAAAAGCCCAAGCCCCAGGCTTATAAACAACAGATAGAAAACAAGCCACTCCCCGCGAGTGATATTGGAGAAAGCCCTTAGCGGCCCTTCGATCCCCAGCGTGTAGGCTGGATTCAGGGTCGCTGCGATCATGTAATAGATCACACCCGTCCCGAGAAGGAGGAAAAGGATGCCCAACGAAGACCACAAGGTCGTGCGTATCGCGCGTGGAGTTGCTCGCCTGACTACATGCACCAATGCTACGAGCAGCAGCACGCTCACAGCAAACAGCAGTAGCAGTGAAATTCCGGCCACGGCGATACTTCCCAAATGCAGCGAGGCAATGCACGCGCCCCCTGCCAACGCTGTGAAGGCAAACGTGGGTAGCGCAGAGCGCGGAATCGAGTAGCGCTCCGACACCGCCGTGCTCGCCAAAGCCGTCCCGGCAGTTCCCCCTGAGTCAACGAGACCACTCTGCGCCCTGTCAATTTTGACGCCGATCTCGTCGATGATTTGCCTCGCACGATGATAGCGGGCGAGCGGCCGAATTCGCTCCTGGGACAAACTTGTTTGAATATCACACAGACACGTCGGCCCGAGAATGAGGTGTCTTAGCAGCAACGCTAACAGGGTCAGCCCAACAAGAGAAAACACGATCGCTGTCACTGCGATCGCCGGCCCGAATGAATCCCCGCGACCGAATATCGCGAGTAACACGAGAACTCCGACAACCAACGACAAGCCAAATGAATAGAGCAGGCCCAGCGCAAGCCGACTTGTCTTCACCAAAGAGAATGCCTGAATATCCCCGTAGCGGTAGCGACGATATTCCTCACTGAATGGAAGCAGGAATCCACGACCCTTTGCATAAACCAAATGGTCCTGACCGAGCCAAAGACTCGACATCCCGAAAAGTCCCTTGGCGAGGCGCGTGTAGTTGTCGAAGGATGATTTCAAAATCCGCTCACAGTGAACACGCGGAGACGGGGGGCGGTCAAGTACGGTCGTGGTCAATTCCGTCCTTCTCGACAGAAATCGGATACGCAGCCATGAGAACGAGCATATCCTTCACCGATCTTGCCAAACCGGTGAAAACTGCCCGGGCCACGAGATGATGGCCAACATTCAGTTCCGACAGGTTCGGGATACGCATCAGCTTCGCCAAATTGCTGAGAGTGATTCCGTGCCCGGCGTTCACCTGCAGACCAAGGTCGCTGCCAATCCTCGCAGCTTCTTTCAGGGCGGTAAATTCAGCATCGCCTCCATCAGGAGCAGCATTGGCAAATGCACCCGTATGCAGTTCGATCATGTCAGCGTTCAATCCGGCCGCCGCTTCCACCTGACGCGGTTCCGGATCAATGAAAAGGCTCACTAGCGTTCCCTTGTCCTGCAGGGATCGGATCGTCCGCTGCAGCGATGTATCGGCGTTGAGCACATTTAGCCCTCCTTCCGTGGTGATCTCGCGGCGATTTTCCGGGACCAGGCAGGCGAACGCGGGCTTCGTCTTCAGAGCGATCTGGAGAATTTCTTCCGTGTTTCCCATTTCCAAATTGAGCTTCGTGTGAATTTTTTCCCTCAACTCGAAGACATCGCGGTCTTGAATATGCCGCCGATCCAACCGGAGGTGTAATGTGATGGAATCAGCCCCTGCCGCTTCCACCTCGTGTGCCGCAGCGAGCAACGAGGGTTCAGCATTGTGCGAGTCCAACATCGGTGCGTAGCGTGCCTGCCGCAGCGTCGCGACGTGATCGATGTTAACGCCTAGTTTGAGAGTTCGTGGGGGGAGCTCGCTCATTTCAGATAGAATAGACGCTTTTTGAAAAACGACAAAACGCCGTTCGCGTCATAGCGCAGGTAGAAACGAGCGGCCTCGCTTGTTTTCCGTCCTCGGGCGGCAGATCATCCAGCACGAGAAACGTCTCGAAGCCTGTAACGACGGGGCCCGCAGGGCCGACGAATCGGTCACTGCTACCTGGGAACTGAGTAAACAGATTCAGGCGCAACAAGTCCCAGAGGGACGAAAGATCGTAGCCAGTGGTGAAGCGCAGCGGAACCACCGGAATCTTCCCGAAAACGGAGCGCCCCGGAGGGGCAGCGTGCAGCGAACGAATTCCAACAACAATGGATACAATCGCAGGCTTCAAGCGGCCCTTCCGGGACGCTGCGTCAGATGGAACCGAAGTTCCGGTGGTTGCACACGTTCCTCACTCCACCGACCGGCTAGTTTCCGCAGTCCCTTCGGGACTTTTTGCGCTCGCATCCGGACAGGGTCAGGCCAATGACTCAACCCTGATAGATGAGCTCTGCTCAGTATTGAATCGTGACCGAAGTACCAACTCCCACTTTCGAGAAGATGAGTGGCTGAATCTCTGCCGGCACACGAATGCAACCGTGGCTGGCGGGGTAATCCGGAACGTAGCCGATGTGCATTCCGATGCCGCCTGTGATGCGCATCCAATAAGGCATCGACGCGCCGACAAAACCAGAGGCTCCACCCGGACGACGGTAGCTGTCACCATCGCTTTGGATGGTAGCTCCAGAGGAATTCACCCAACGTCCATATCGGGTCGAACGCTTCGCAACCAGCTTCTCCTGAAGGCGGTAGGAACCGGTAGGAGTGGAATGGCCGGACTTACCCGTGGAAACGTTGCTCTCGATCACAAGATGCTTGTGCCCTTCAGCTGACTTAAAAATCCGAACCTTCTGCTCACTGATGTCGATCTCGATCTTGGCATTGGAAGGGCTAAGCGAGCTAAGGAGACCTTTGTTAACGTAAATGTCCTGTCCCGCGCTGCGATACTTCGACGATCCCCCACCACCAAACAATGGTCGGCGTTCGCGGCTGCTGCCTGACTCGGCCAGCTCGCGCACCTTTTCTGCCTTCTTACGAGCTTCGCGGTCCTGCTCTGATTTTTCGCGAGCAGCAATCTTCGCAGCTTTCTCGTCTTCTTTGGCCTTATTTTTCGCAGCAAGCTCGGCTTCGCGGGCCTTCGTTTCCGCCAACTCACGCTTCTCCTTGTCACGCTCTTCGCGTGCTGCAATTTCCTTCTCGAGGTCCTTTTCCGCCTCCTTACGAGCGTCTTCCTTCTTCTCGGCGGACTCTTTCAAAGCGAGTGCCTTTTTGTCTGCCGCTTCTTTGGCTGCCAGTTCTTTCGACTTGGCTTTCTCCGCCTCTTCCCGGCGTTCTTCGCGCTCGGATTTTGCAGCGTCTCTCTTCTCTTTCCAGGAAGTGGAATCGGTGTCGGTTTGGACCGACGACTTTTTAGTTTTTGCTGCACCACCTGATGTCGTATAGCCAGCTTCCTGATCTACGGTGCACGATGTCAGGAGTGAGAATCCTCCGACCAGGGCGATGGTCAGAAAAGCGGATCGAGCGATGTTGTAAATCATTGAGCGGATGAGAAGTGGTTCTAAGAGATTCCGTCGGAAATCCCTTACGTCAACGGGATTCCGGAAATTTCCGCTAAGTATCCCACCGCGAAAACGTTAGCCGTTTCCGCTTCCTATTCCCAAAACCTCTAGAATTCTCGTATTTTCAAAACGACGCCTCGCCATCCGAGTCGAGGGTAGAAACCTCATCCGCAGGCGAATCACCTTCGGGAAGAATGTGATTGATCAGGCGACCTATGCCCTCTTCAGCAAACTCACTCTGTGGATAAACCTGTCTGGCATTGAGGAACCAGGCAAGTCCGGAGCCGTATTGCTTGCGCTGCTCAAGATTTTCTGCCGTCTTGAGTGACTTTACGAATGGTGCCACTTCCGTGGACAAATCGGACCGCTTCGCGCTCAGGGCCACGTCGTCGGGGAAGCGCTTGAACGTTTTTTCCACGATCTCCCATGCGGCATGAGTGTTGCCGGCTTTCTTGAGCGTATCAGCCTGTTTCATCACTGTCTCGATTTCCTGGACATTCCCGATGATCTCGTTGAGCGCCTCCTGGCGCTCAAGATCGTCGACAGTGGAGGCAATGAACCGCGCCTTGTTGTTGAAAATCTGGCGGTAGCTCTGTGTCGCCAGTAATCTGTCGAATTCCAGCTTTGCCTGTTCCTGCACATCGGCCGAATCGGCGATGAGATTGAATTGCTCTTTCAGCATCGGATTGGTCGGCCACATCTGGGCAGCCTCCATGATGTTCTCCTGATAAGCGTCCTCGTCACCTCTGAGTGCGGCGTTCTTCGCGGAGCGAATCCGCATATTGCTCGCGAGCTTGGTACCCTCGATGGCAGCGAGAGGTTTCGAATGGTCGAAGTCGGAGGCTTGCGCCCGCATCTTGTTAACGAGCTCTTCGGCGAGCGTGTAGTCCTTCACTTCGATCGCGTTGACGAGCTGAAATGCGTTCTGCGAATAGCCGAGCACCTCGCGTTTGCGATCGCGTGGAACGCTCTGAACCGACGGCAGATACTCGCCGGTCACAAATGCCTGCTGCAACTGACGCATGGCACCATCGACCTCGCCTTGGTCCAAAAGAAAGCCGAATGACTCAACCGACTGGTTAACGTCGCGGATCGCTTCATTGGCAAAAGCGTCCAGAGTCGTGATCGTAGGATTGAACCCGATTGTCTTGCTGAACGATTGCTCGACTTCCGAGCCTTCTTCGAACTCCAACTTTCCGGCTCCGTCCTGGAAAAATTCCGTGTAGAATCGAGCTGCCATGATGACATGCTCAAAACGGCGCTGGAGGAAAAATTGCACGACAAGTGCCTGGAACTCGAGCTTTGCCTCGACTTCCGAAAGCTGAATCTGCGCTTTGTTCGCGACTCGTTCCGCCTCAACCTCGGCAATACGCTGGATGTAGCGTTGAATTCGCCCTGCTTTTGCGGGTTCGGTTTGGCCTTTCCCTTTTTCCTTCTCAGGATCATCTCTCAGCTTACGGAAATTCGTATTGGAAACCGTGGTCTGCGGCATGTCGAAATTCCAGTCGAGCTTTTTGCGTTCTTCGTCGAGTTGCTCGTTGATCTGGCTGAGTTGTTGCTGGTTCTTTGCCGCCAAAAAGACTCGATATACTGCGTTCGCCAGCGATTCGCAAAGACGGGCATCTTGAGGGTATTCAGCTGCGTTCTGCAGTTGTGCCACGGCTTTGGGAAATTTCGCTGACTCACGATTGTGCGGCGATAAGGTGTCCAGAATCGACCGTATCGCAGCACGATAGGCGAGATCGTTCTCCGATGTAGATGCCTCGGCGTTGATGTATTTCTCAAATCGAGCTCGAAAAATGCGATTGTCATTTACGTTGAATTGCTTTCCATCGAAAGAAAACGTGTCGGTTGTCGGATCGAAATAGGGAACGTCGTTTCCTACTGTCTGGTTGTTCCCCGACTGTTGAGGACTCTTGTTTACGATGGTCGTGTTGTTAGACTGGGGCGCACTACCACCACCGCCCGGTTGGGTCGGAGCCGTGTAAACCTGTGCAATCGCTGAAGACCCGAAAGCAAGAGTCAGCGCAGAAACGATAAGATACCGATCAATTTTCATGGGGGAGTTTTTTAGGGTGGGCGCTCTATTCGTCAATGGCTTCGGCGACCAGAGTTCCATCCCGGTCCACGCGGACGACCATCGACATCTCTGATCCGCGTTCAATATTCACATTACTAAAAGCTTCCGGGACTAAAACCGGAACGGGCATGGAGACCATGGTGTCATCTGCCTCAAAACTGATCAAGCGCCCGCGATCAGGGGTCCACCGCAGTGTTTCCTCCACCTGCCCCTCGACGCGGTAAACGTTCCCGCGCAAGCTGTTGCCGTTGTCGCGGTAGGTCGTCAGACTCAGCATTGATGCACTGGCAGCAGATCTCTTTTTCCCTGATCCCCCGCTCCCGCCGATCAAGTCGCCCGCGATTAATTTGAACAACAAGGCCGCAATGACCAAAAACCCGATGATGGCGACTGCGATCCCCGCAATCTGTCCCACGTTAACTCCCGAACTGGCTCTTCTCGGCATAGCAAAAAATTGACGGAATCCCGTCTACGAAAAAAGGTAGCACAGGGAAAGATGGAACGTAGAAAAAAAACAGCCCCCTGCATTGCAGAACGTTCATCTTCATCTGCAGCAGATCTATTCGACTGCGTCCCGTGAGCTATTGCCAGCAGGGGATTTTGAAGAGTTGCCTCACGCCGAGACGGAAACACGCTTCATTACAAAACTGTAATGAAGCGCCGAATGCCCGCAGTGTTGCAACGCTCACTGATCGTTCTTCGCCAGTGTGCCATGCATGATGTGGAATCCAGGCTGGCTCTTCGTCGCTTTGGAAATTGAGTCTTCCGTCATGATAAGAGCCGTGCCCGGGGCGATGACCGCATCCAGCACATGCTTCATTCTCGGATCCATCTTGAGATGGGAAAATTCTTTGAGCATGTGGGAATCGGCAGGCCCGCCGACCTGGTGCCAGGAGGCATAAGGAACACCTGTTTTTTCGTCTTTCGCCCATCCCTCGCAAACAAACGCGTAGGTTCCTTTGGGCTTCTTGGCGAAGGTCGTCAACTCAGCTACCCCTTGACCGACCACGACTCCATTACGGACTACGACAACCTCTTTGTCTGCAGCACTGAAAAGAATGGAGACGGGCCCCGAGGGGGAATCATGAGGCGCCCATGACATATCCGAATCTTCACCGGAAAGGAATTCGACGCGATGGCCGCCTGTCAAATCACCGGCTGGACTATCTTTAGAAATAACGACGGTTGCTCCAACCTGGGTGACCGCAAAAAGCCGCTCTGCGAATGCATACGGAAGGTGAATACAACCGTGAGAGGACGGGTATCCCGGCAACCCTCCTGCATGAAGAGCAACGCCTCCCCACGTGAGTCGCTCAGTGAAAGGCATCGAAGCGTTGTTGTAGGTGGAAGAATGGTGGTCAGCATCTTTCTGGAGAATCTGAAACGTACCGGTCGGCGTTTCATATCCCTTTCGTCCTGTGCTAACCAAACATGACCCGATCTCAATTCCATTGCGATAGACCCCTGCCGTCTGGGAGGTAAGGTTCACCGCAACGACGACCGCACCATCAGGAGAAAGAGCCGGATTCCAGGTGAACGAAGACTCGTCGTTCTCGCGGTCCTGACTGTTCGAAATGAGAGGAAAGCCGAGAAGGACAGTGGTGGCCACCGAGAGTAAAAATTTTGAATTTGGCATCGGGGAGATTCGCTCAAACAGTTTTGAATGTCCAGAGCAAGATGTTGCGCTTTTGATGCAAGAAAGGCTGTGACCCCAGCCTTGACGGCACCCCCCTTTTTTTGATCGTGACCTCGATTGTATCTCGCTTTACAATTCACCCAATGATCACGGTTGGCCACTACAGCAAGCCCGAGGACGCACACTTGCTGCGGATGAAACTCGGCGCGGGCGGAGTGCCCGCTTATCTCAGGGACGAATTCACCACTCAAATGTATTGGTTCTATTCCAATGCCATCGGCGGAGTGAAAGTCGATATTTTCGAGGAAGACGAGCAACGCGCCAAAGAGATTCTGGACGCTGGCGATGTAGAGGCACCGACAACGATCCCCTGCCCTGCATGTGCATCACAGTCGACCCGGACAAATGAAACCGGACGCCGGTTGTCATTCCTTTCTATATTGCTGCTGAGCTTTCCGCTGCCGGTGTCACGATTCAAATTTGTCTGTGACGACTGTGGACATCACTGGAAGGAGTGACGGCCCCTAACGCTGGGGCGGATCGACTTCGCGCACCAGAGAACCATGCTCCTCACTCATCACGAGGAGACTGAGTTCGTCGACGTTGTCGAGTTCATTCGTGTTCAGACTGACGTAGTCGAATCTTCCGCGCAGGTCAGTGTAGCCGTCTTTAAAAAAGCGAACATTCCCGTCATCCATGCGGGCGTAGACCTTGACGTAAGTTTTCGGAAGTGGCTTGCCTGTTGTTTCGTCCATTACCTCAAGACGACCGTAGCTGCCGGAGAGCTGAACTTTGAGATCATTCGAGTAAACGGCGACTGAGTCGGTGCGTCCTCCACCAATAACTTCGACGAGGACGTTCTTACTCGCGAAACGCTCAGGCACGATGAACTTCAGATCTGCACCGTCGTCGGGAAGTTGCTTCTTCTCCGAAAAGTTTGGCTGCACGAAACTAAACTGCCCGCTCTCGCCGGAGACAAACGGTTTGCTGGAGAAGAGAAATTCCAGGTCCATCTCATAGTAGTTCACCGTCACCGCATCGAGATTGCGATGGTTCAATTTAGCTTCGCGGCCGATAGCCGATAGTTCGAGGAACGGGTCCTTCTCGCCGAGTTTCTCCATCTGACCGTCGCGGGTTTCCTCGTCGGTGAGAGCGTCACCGGCTCCGCGGATTTCTTTCACCTGCGCATCGACGGCGGCGAATCTTTCGCGCCAGCGGTCGACGGGATGTTCGAGTCGTGCGGTGGAGATGCGTCCGGCTTCAGCGACATCTCCGCGATAGAGCGCGGCATAGGCGGCGAGGTAATCGTATTGCAGCCGCGTCGTCAACTGGTTGGCGTCGACTTTTTCGAGCCAGGCGAGCGCTTCGTCAATGCGGTCTTGGAGGAAAAGGTAGGCCGCCACGGCGAGTTGATCCTCGTCGTTCAGCTCAGGCTTGTAGGCGGAGAGCCAGAGAAAGCCGTCATATTGCGAGCGGAAGCGATCATTGAGGATGCTTCGCTCGCGGCCAAGTTGGTGAGTGCGGGCATTGACCAGCGGCGCGTATTCGAGGTGCTGATACCAATGCCGCTCGACGGGATCGAGACTGACCAACTCGCAATCGATCCACCGACCGCATTGACTCAGAAAATCTTCGCGGTGCTTGAGATATTCGCGGACGACGCCGGTGACGTTGTGATAAATACCGTAGCTCCATAGAGTCGAATCATAGCCGTGGCGTGCTCCGATCAATTGTGTGACGGAACGGAAAAAATCGACATTCTCCCGCGTGCGCCAGGCAATGCGGGCGAGATCGATGCGATGCAAATTCGCCGTGGAAAGATAATCGAGGACTTCCTTCCCGGTTCCGTATTGGGAAATATGATCCCATGATTTCTCGTCGAAATTGGTCGGCGAATCGACGACTTTGAACTCCGCCTCGCCGCCGGTGGCGATGACCTGTTCGTTTTTCGAAACACGGACCGGATAAACAGCGAACGGCTCGTCTCCGGAGGGTTTTGGAAAGTAGAAATACACCTCCTGACGCTCGGTCGAGAAAGGGGCGAGGCCGATGGGAAACGAGCGCGTGTAGTCGCTCCCGGCGACGGGAATGGATCCACTCGGAATCTGGACGAGCAGATCGAGGCGGTGGTTCGAAGAAGTCGGATTCGTGACCACGATCTGGCTGCCGTAGACAACGCCGGTAAGGAATTCACCGGTCACGAACTTGTCGTTGGTCTCGCCGTCGTCTTCGTATTCGTAGCGGTCGTCGCTGCGGAAGAAATTCTGACTCACAAGAATGGGCGTCTCGCCGTCGGCCTTCTCCGCTATCTGGATTTCTTCGTGGAAGACAACCACGGGCGACTTGGCAGTGAGTCGCAGTTCGTTATCGTCGACGGTGAAGTCATGCTCCTCCGCCGAAAACGGGAGATCGACAACGCTGAGCGCGAACATCATCTCGGTGAAGTTGCCCGTCGCGGCGGGGAACTCGCGCGAGTAGAAACCGCCTTTGCCATCCCATGCCGCGAAGTCTTTCCAGAACGCGTTGACCGTGACGAGATCGGCATTCTGCGCCTCGATGGGGAGTTCGTAATAATTGTTCTCGGCCCACTCCCTGGTCGTTTCGAGTTTGCGGTAGAGAGCGCGGGTGAGGGCGAGGTCTTCGAGTTCGGATAGGTCTTTCTCCATAGCTTCCCCGAATTGCATTTGGGAAGGAAGCCCGATGGACAATGACGGGCTGAATTTCACCTCTCCGCCACTTTGCACTTTCTGATTCTCGACGAGCATCGGGCGACCAGCACGCCGACTCATAACGGATCCTGCCGTTTGAACAGGAGCGTTGATCGGAGTGTCGGACGATGCGGCAACGTTGATAAATCCATCGAACTCAACCACTCCAGGATTCGCATCAAGATCTATTCCAAACCCTCCTTCCGCATCCGACCGCCTCCCCCGCAGCGCTTGCCGAAAGAAAAACGCGTCCTGCTCCTGATTCTTTGGTATCAACTCCTGCAAACTCGCGACGTGTTTCTCCGTGCGCTCCCGCTCATCGTCGCCGATGCGGCGACCTAGCAGAATGCGCTCGACGATGTTGAGGCGTCCGTATTCCCACGGCTGCAAGTAGCGGTCGAGCGGGTTTCCGATCAGGTAGTGGTCGAGGAAGGTCTTGTCCTTTTTGTTCTCCAAATACGGCTGGACGACCGTTTCGAAAAAGTCTTCATCCTTGCGCGAGAGGAAGAAATTCAACTCGTGCGAAGCGTGTTCGGAATAGAGCGAACGCTTCCGCTTTTCGTCGAGCTCGTTCCACCCTGACAAAAATCTAAACTTTGCTAATCCTGCATCGGGATTGATCCCCGCGAGCGTGACGAAAATTCCGCCGATGGTGTCGTAACTCTCCAGCTCGGACGAGCGCAGAT
>Ga0222633_1001324_pt1 | contig 13648 bp, 14 predicted proteins | sample AntAcemetageno48_FD_179816 | JGI IMG/M metagenome (GOLD analysis project Ga0222633, IMG submission 179816) | Saline water microbial communities from Ace Lake, Antarctica - #48 | ecosystem: Environmental > Aquatic > Non-marine Saline and Alkaline > Saline | place: Antarctica: Ace Lake | collected...
CGGCAGTATTTTTTGCGTCACCGGCGGCGCGCTGGATCACCGGGCAGTATCTTGACGTTGCCGGTGGGCAACCCACTTAGCCTTTAACCTTAATAAAGAAGGAGCACAGACATGGAACTAGGACTAGAGGGAGCAAGAGCGGTCATTTCCGGCGGTAGTCAGGGTATTGGGCTTTCCGTGGCGCAACACCTTGTGAAAGAAGGTGCGAGCGTCTGCATTGCAGCGCGTCGTAAAGATATCCTGGATGAAGCCGTTGCGGCACTGTCGAAGCATGGTACCGCCTTTGGTTACGTGTGCGATGTCGCTGACTATGATGCGACGGTCCAGTGGATGAAGGACGCGGCAGAGCTCATGGGTGGCATCGATATTGTGGTGCATAATGCGACAGGCAGCGGCCAGCCAGATGGTGGTCCTGAATCATGGCGCAAGAATTTCGAGATCGATGTGCTTGGCATGGTCGGCATGAGCGAAGGCGCGCTACCGTTCCTTGAGCAGTCTGACAGGGCAGCCATGGTGCAGATTGCATCAATTACCGGTGTAGAACATCACGATGTGCCTATCAGCCCGAGCTACGGTGCCATGAAGGCAGCATCGATTCGCCATATGGCCCAGCGGGCGCAGCAATGGGGTCCGAAAGGAATTCGCTGTAACACCGTGCTGCCCGGTCCTATCTACATTGAAGGGGGTGCCTGGAACAACATCAAGGATAACGCAACCGCGCTCTACGAGCGCGATCGTGACTGGCATCCTACAAAACGGATGGGCACTGCTGAAGAAGTAGCGCGGGTCGTAACATTTCTGGCAAGTTCCGCCGCCAGCTGGGTAAACGGTACGACCGTTCGGGTTGACGGAGCATTTACCCGTGGTGTTGATTTCTAGATTTTATCCAGCGGTTGCCGAGGGCGTCCATCAGTGTGACACTCGGCTAACTTAAGTTAGCTAACTTGGGGCCAGAATCAGGATCAGGGAGATCATCATGGTCGATAAGCTTGGTACCGGAGATGCTTTTCCATCTCTGTCGTTAAAAATTGCAGGTGGAGACACTTTTCGCCTGCCTGAAGACCTGGAGACGCCGCTCACCATCGTCCTTTTTTATCGGGGCCACTGGTGAACCTTCTGTCGTCGCCTGCTTGCAGGCTTTGAGGAGCGCCGTGCAGCGTTCGCCGAAGAAGGTGTCAGTATCATTGCCGGTACCGTGGACAGTGAAGTACAAACCGAAGAAGTCGCTGACACACTTGGATTCCCGATTGCCTATGGGATGACAAGGGAAGATGGTGACGCGATGGGCGCCTGGTGGGACGAGCGTCGCAATCATATCCAGCCCAGTGAGTTCGTCTTGAGCAAAAGCGGCAAAGTGCTGATGTCGACTTACAGTAATTCGCCCCTGGGTCGAATGGATCCAGGCGAAACGTTAACACTCGTCAGGTTTCTGAACGCTCAACGAGCCAAATCAGGCTAGCGACTCGCAAACCTCGCCACAAAACTCCAGTCGCCCCTGATCTGCCCAGGTTTAATAGCAGGTCACCGGGGCGTTCAGTTTGGTACACTTCCGCCTTTAATTTGCTGGAGAAACCACACGTCATGCTGGCCCGTTCATTTACAGAAGAGCAGGTAATCTTTCGAGATGCCTATAGAAAATTCCTTGCACAGGAAATAGTCCCGAATATGGAAGCCTGGCGTGAACAGGGCAGGGTAGATCGCGAGGCATTCACCGCCGCTGGCAAGCATGGGTTTCTGATGGTGTGGCCATCCGAAAAGCATGGCGGGATGGGAGATAATGACTTCCGGTTTGAGCAGGTCATCATTGAAGAGACCGCATACGCCCGATGTTCGGACTGGTTTAATACGCTGCATAGTCGGCTGGTTGGTCCCTACCTGACACGATTTGGTTCCAGCGCCCAGCAGGATCAGTTCCTGCCTAAATGTTCCAGTGGTGAGTACATTCTGGCGATCGCAATGACCGAACCCGATGCGGGAAGCGACCTGGCAGGTATGCGCAGCAGGGCAAAAAAGGACGGTGACGACTGGATACTGAATGGTCAGAAGACTTATATCTCAAATGGTATCAACGCCGATCTTGTCGTTGTAGCGGCGAAGACCGGGGCAGACGATAAACCTCATGAGATGACCCTGTTCCTGATTGAGCAGGGCATGGAAGGGTTTGAGCGGGGTCGCAACCTGAAGAAGATGGGGCTGAAGGCGCAGGATACGGCTGAGCTTTTTTTCAACAATGTGCGCGTGCCGGCATCTCACGTCCTCGGTGAACCCGGCAAGGGCTTTTACTACCTGATGGAAGGACTGGCAGAAGAACGTCTTATTGGTGCCTGCCAATATCTTTCGCAGGCGCAGCTGTCTTTTGACCTGACATTGCAGTTCGTTAAAGAGCGAAATATTTTTGGCAAGAAGGTGGCGGATTTCCAGAACACCCAATTTAAGCTGGCTGAACTCCGAACAGAGCTCGATATCGCCCAGACATTTGTTGATCAATGTGTCGCAGCGCAAAACGCTGAGCAGCTGACGCCGGTAGATGCAGCGAAAGCGAAATATTACACGAGTGAACTGCAGGTAAGAGCCGCGGCGCTCGGCGTCCAGCTGCACGGCGGCGCGGGCTTCATGGACGAGTATGCGATCTCCCGTCAGTATACTGATGCAGCCATTGCACCCATCTATGCAGGCTCTTCGGAAGTGATGAAGCTGTTAATCAGCCGTGACTTCCTCAAGGACGACTACCACTCGTTCAATACCAGGAATTTTTAGTCACCACCAGTAGTCACCACCAGCGAGTATCAGTCACAGCGACTGCTACTGGCTGCAACTACTTTTGTTGTTGATCCCGGTAAGCATCGATGTTGTCCATGGTTTCCCGGGCAGCATTGTGCGCCCCTGTGGTACCTCGTCTGCGGCGCAGAGACTTGTCGTCTATCTCGGGTGCAACGTACCCGTCATCGTCATGGCTGATGTTAGTGCCCGGCGGAATAATGTCATCGATGGCGTCAAGGGTAGCATCCTCCAGCGTCACATCCGCGCCTTCAAGCAATCCCTCCAGCTGTTCCAATGTTCTGGGACCAATGATGGCTGAGGTCACTGCGGGATGTGCACAGACAAAAGCCAGCGCCATATGCATGATGGAGATACCCGCGTCGGTTGCGATGACGTCAAGTTGGTCGATCAGGTCAAGCTTTCGAATGTTGTCCGGGCGATCCATCTGGTAAAGGTGAGGCTGCAGGTTTTGGCGCTGGGTATCGTTCGGCTTCTGGCCGTGACGCCATTTTCCGGTTAACCAACCCTGGGAAAGGGGGCTCCAGACCACAACGCCCATATCGTAGCGCTGGCAAGTTGGCAGAATGTCCGCTTCGATTCTGCGGGCGAAAATAGAATAGGGCGGTTGTTCAGTTCGAAACCGTTCCCGGTTTCGTTTTTCGGAACACCAGTGAGCTTCAACCAACTGCTCGGCAGGAAAAGTTGATGTACCGATCATCCGTACCTTGCCCTGTTGCACCAGGTCAGAAAGCGCGCCAAGGGTTTCGTCAATGTCGACTGTTACATCCGGTCGGTGTACCTGGTAAAGGTCAATATAGTCGGTATCCAGTCTCCGCAGGCTGTTCTCCACTTCTTCCATGATCCAGCGTCGGGAAGTGCCGCGGTGATTGGGATTGTCATCCATGGGCAGTGCAAACTTTGTGGCAAGGATTACGTCTTCGCGTTTTCCCTTCAGTGCCTTGCCGAGAATGGTTTCTGACTCGCCGTGTGAGTAGACATCCGACGTATCAAAATAATTGATGCCGGCATCGAAGGCCCGATCGACCATGCGGATACATTCTTTCTCGTCACTGTTACCAAAATAGCCAAACATCCCGGCACCAAAACAGAACTTGCTGACGGTGACACCGGTGCCACCCAGAATTCGGTATTCCACGTTAATCCTCCAGGCTGATGGCTACAGCCGGGCAGACTTCCGCAGCTTCTTCGGCATGTTGACGAAGCGCGGCGTCAGCGATGTCGTCTACGAGTACGACGGGAAACCCGTCATCATCCATTTTGAACAGTTCCGGATGGTTGTAATAACACTCTCCGGACATGAAACACTTTTCCTTATCGATCTTTACTTTCATTGGCTTTTCTCTTTGGACGTCTACTTATCTTCTTTATCCTGCTTGCCTTGATCAGGTCCCATCAGCAGTTACACAAGTAACGCTGAGGGCTTTTTATTGTCGTCTACTGGTCTTGTTTATCCCGCTTGCCCTGATCAGGTCCCAATAGCAGTTACACAAGTAACGCTGAAGGCTTTTTATGGTCGTCTACTGGTCTTGTTTATCCTGCTTGCCTTGATCAGGTCCCATTGGCAGTTACACAAGTAACGCTGAGGGCTTTTTATTGTCGTCTACTGGTCTTGTTTATCCCGCTTGCCTTGATCAGGTCCCATTAGCAGTTACACAAGTAACGCTGAAGGCTTTTTATGGTCGTCTACTGGTCTTGTTTATCCTGCTTGCCTTGATCAGGTCCCACTAGAGTTACACAAGCAGTGCTGAGGGCTCATGTATCAAATGTCATCCATAGTTCTTCGGGGGTTCTGAAGCCGCCGGAGTCGATTGATGGGGACGAAATGCCTTCGTGCTCGGCGAATTTGGGTCGCGGGTTCTTGATGCGCGCGGCCAGCTTTGAACAGGCGATCGCCGATTCCTGCCTTGCCATGGCGTAGCCCATGCAAAAGTGCTGACCGATACCAAAACCAAGGTGGCCGTTCTTTCCGTCTTTGTACCGGCCGGATCGGTTTTCCTTGCCCATATGCAGGTCATCGCGATGAATGTCGAAGGTGTCAGGGTCTTTGAATGCACGTTCATCCCTGTTGCCTGCGCCAAGATAAAGAATGACACCGGCGCGTTCCGGAATAACATCACCGTGTATCTCGATCTCGCGGGTGGTGTGTCGGAACTGGGCATGCACGACAGGGTCGTATCGCATCATTTCGGTAAAGGTATTCTCCCACATGTCTTCATTATCGATGACATCCTGCAACTGGTCAGGTCGTGTATACATCAGGTGATACCACATGTTGGCGATGGCCTTTTCAGTGGTATCTCCGCCTGCGGCGAGCAGCAGGGCAACAAACCCCTTTACTTCATCGGGTGTCATTCGGCTGCCGTCCATCTCGGCAACGCAGATCCGCGACAACAGGTCTTCGCCGGGGTTCTTTGATCTTTCTGTGATCAGCGGGTCGATATAGCCCCACATGTCATTGCGTGCCTCCATGCCCGCTGCGAGGTGTTCACCGCCGAAACCGAGCCCTGCGATCAGGGCCTGGTACCATTCGACAAAGGTATCTTCGTCTTCGCGGGGTAGGCCAAGCATGTTGGAAATGACGCGGATAGGCACCTGGCTGGCGAACTGTTTGACAATCTCTACTTCGCCGTCATCGATGAACTTGTCGATCACCTCATCCGAGATCTGGTGAATCATCGGCATGAAATCCTGCAACTTCTGGCCGACAAACTGTCCCGCGACAATATTACGAAGCCGGCGATGTTCGCCGCTGTTGCCGTATTCAAGAATATTGGGACCAAATATGTGCCGGGATCCAAACTCATAGGGACCATCCGGTTTGTACACGGCCCTGTCATAACTCTCGTTGTCCTGGAAGGCGCCGTCTACATCCCAGTACCGTGAAATAATCCAGCGATTGTGGAAGCGGTCGTGATAAATCGGGTGGTGATCGCGAAGCTGCTGGTAAATCGGGAACGGATTTTTCTGGAACTCTGGCGTATCGAATACCCTGGGGTCAATTTCTGCGCCAGGGGTTTTAATTGCTTCAGACATACAACCTCCTAAATTATTTTTTTGAGTATGTAACCGGTAGTTTCCAGCAGGTGTGCATTTCGCCAACCGTCAGTGCTGACAAATGCGGTGATGCACCTTTTGCCAGTTGAATATTGTCGAGGTGCGAGACCAGCGCCTGTGAGGCGGCGACCGCAGTGTCCCGGGTCAGTGCATAGCGGGACCTGGGTCTGTCTTCCGGAATAGCCGGATGTATAGAGGGCTTGCCCAAACCAAAGGCAATACCGGTTGCCAGCCCATCAGCCCGGTATTGGCCGCGGGATTCGCGTTGGCACATGTCTCGCCTGTCAACAATGAACCTGTCCGGCTCATTGAATATTTTAGGATCTCTGTTCGCCGCAGCGGCCGAGCAAACCAGTTGGGCGCCTTCAGGAATCAGACGTCCGAACCGCTCAACTTCATCTATGGCGAACCGATGTGCAGACAGGACGGGTGTCGAATGCCGCAGTGTTTCCAGGTAAGCCAGTTTCATCAGGCGTCGATCCGATATTGCTTTTTCATGCTCCCCCGGATGCGTTAGCAGCAGAAACCAGAGGTTGGCCAGCGCGCCATGCAGGGTCTCGTGATCGCGTTCCAGTAATGTGACAACGATATCCCTGACAGTGACCGGGTTGTTATCCGGTGCTAATTGAACCATTACTGAGATCAGGTCTTCGCCGGGCTCTTTTTTTCTTAGCCCTACGATAGGTTCAAGATAATGGGTGAGCTCATCCATCGCCTTGATGCCATCTTCCCGCAGGGCAGGGTTCCATGATGTGCCGCGCTGCATTCGCCAGAAAAGAGAAGTGAACTGGCCAGCGTCCTTATCGGGTATGTCCAGGGATTTGAGTAACAGGTCCATTGCAAAGCGCGCAGCGAACCCGGTGGCAAGGTCGCCATGACCGTTTTGCGCGAGCCCGGAGGCAATGCTTGATGCGATTTCCTCCGCCTGGGTATCGACGAATATTTCCTCGGCTTCCAGTAAAGGCAGTTCGTCGTTCAGGTTGCGTCCCGGATTTTCAAGACCATAGATCCATGTCTTGGGTCGCGTTTCGAAATTTGCGTCATCGGTGAAGATTGAGGTGACGTCATTGTATTCCGAGATCCAGTAGCTGTTGGACAGCCAATCACGGTAGCAGGGATAATGTTCGCGGAGCACAGCGACGATGGGGTAAGGGTCCAGCCGATAATCTTCCGAGATCAATTGTCCCGGTTTGATTTTCTCGGTGCTTTCGCCAACACGCTCCCGCTGGTATACCTCATAAGTACGGTACTTGGGCGGGCCGTCGGATCTTTGAGGGCGCTTGCTGATAACAACGCCATTCCTGCCTACTACCTGATCTTCTTTAATTACTGAAGCCATTACTTGTTCCTTACCTCTTTCCTGTGCGCTTTAAGACAGATCGTATTCGAGCCATAGCTGACGAACTGAAACGACGCCCATGGGGGCGGGGCTCTTTCCATCAATATCTTTGGGCATTTTACTTTCATTGATGCGAGGGTTCTTCATTCTGCTTAAAAGAATCTTCGAGCCAACGACAGCCTCCTGGTGCGAGATCCATGCACCCGGGCAAAGATGCGGGCCGACGCCGAATGCCATATGGCTGCAACGTCCTTCCTTGCGATAACCGGACCGAAGCAGCTTGCCGTAGTAAAGGTCATCCCTGAATATGTTGAAGGTTTCCGGGTCCTTGAATATTCGCTCATCGTGATTGGCGGAAAAGTCGACCATCTGCATCAGTGAACCTGCGGGTACGTTGACCCCATGCATCTCAACATCGAACGTGTTGTGACGGGGTTGCCCACCAATTGAGGATGAATGCCTGAGTGTTTCGTGAAATGCCTTGTCCCAGTTTTCACCATCTTCAATGACAGCATCGAACTGTTCCGGATGCCGGAGCAGGAGCGCCCACATATTCATAATGGCGCCACGGGTAGTTTCACCGCCGGCGCCAACAATCAACGCGATGTTGGATGTGATCTCTTCGGTTGAAAGAAAATCACCATCAACTTTTGTCTCGCATAACTTGGTAATGATGTCCTTGCTCGTGGGATTGCCGTCCTGGTCAATCAGGTAAGTCGGATTCTTTCTTCTTTGTTCAACGATGCCTGCAACGTAGTCTTCCAGGTCCTGTCTCGCTTCAACCCCTTGTTTGTGTGTGGCCGATCCGCCCAGCCCACTCATCATTGAGTTGTACCAGTAGTAGAACTGGGACTGGGCTTCTTTTGGAAACCCGAGGACCTCACAGACCACTCGAATCGGAAATTCATTGGCAAACATGGTGGAGAGTTCAAGCTGTCGGGTGTTGCCATCATCCGAGCAGAACTCAGAGTTATCTTTGGCGGCCGCGTCCCAGGCGTCGATCATTTCATTGGCCAGACTCTCAATAGCCGGAATCCGGGCCTGCAGGGATTGACCCACCAGGTGTTGGCCATAAAGGTTACGCCGTCGACGGTGTTCTACCCCGGAGAGTTCAAGCTGGGTGTTACCCAATACACCGCTGGATGATCCCTTGGGAATAGTATTGAAGCCTTCATCATCGAAGTAGCATTCTGTGATGTCGTCGTATCGCGTTACCCAGTAGCAGTTGTGAAGCTTGTCATGGAACACAGGATAGTGATCACGCATGATGCGGTAATACGGATAGGGGTTCCTGAAGAATTCAGGTGAATCAAGTATACGTGGGTCCAGCAATGGCGTGCCGTCTGCTGCGTGCCCCATATCAACCGCTTCGCCCTCTGGCATTAACGGGAATTCCTTGACGGATGCAAAGTCGTCATCCGTTGATGAAGCAAGGTCTTCAATAAAACTTTCTACACTATTTATTACGGTACTCATCAAACATTCTCCTTTTCGAAGTTCCTGAAGCCGGTGTACTGCCTTTTAGGCCAGAGGAAATCTATCTTGGTTCTTTGGATAAGCCACTTGCCGAATACTTTCTTATAGACGTCATCGTAGATCCCGTAAAGTATCAGCGGGTTGTCGACACCTTCCTGGGTGTTTAGATCATGAAGGTACCACCTGCCACTCGCCGTTGTTGAGTCGAGCAGCGTGATCAACGGGTTGGTGACGGCGTGCAAAACGCCAAAGGGTGGTCCTTCGCGTTCAGCATAAGTGGCGAAGTTGGCTCTGATGGTTTCCTTTCCTACCCAGTCGCCCCCGTAGTCGGGTCCGAATTCGCAGACGGCGTCCTCACAAAAAAGGTCAGCCAGGTCGTCAACCATCTTTCCGTCGAAGTAATGGCTATACTTGATCCGGAGTTCCTTGATGGTTTCTTTTTCTAAAAGTTCTTCAAGTGTCATTTCAATACCTGTAAAGGGTTGTCCAGGCCGCTGGAAATGGTTTGTGACCTGTTGGTTTTGGAACTTGTAGTCAAGTACAATAATCTCAATTAGACTACTCTCTCGGCATCGTCGGTGCAAACAGGTTTGCATAAGTTTGCGGTGCTGATGCCTACATTTAATTTTTGACGAGGATGATCGTCTTCATGACCTTTGTAATAGCGAACGCCTGTATCGATGTAATGGATAAATCCTGCATAGAAGTCTGCCCGGTTGACTGTATTTTGATCGAAGAAGACGACCGGATGTGTTACATCGAGCCGAATGATTGTATAGATTGTGGGGTCTGCGAGGGTGCGTGCCCCGTGGGTGCGATATTTGAAGAAGCGGCAGTGCCTAAAGAGTCCGTTGTGTTTACCGAGATCAACGCACTCTGGTTTGAGGACAAAACGGCTGCCAGGGCAAGGGTAGATGCCTTTATGGAGGGCAATACTTCGATTACCTAGGCCAGCCCATCGGGGCCGTCCCACAGGACATATCCACAGGACATTGCCACAGGACCATGGAATGAGCGACCCAAAGTCATTAACACCGCGACAGGAAGACCGGCGCCATCGAATTCTGGCAGCGGCCAGGCAAATGGTTGCTGACCACGGCTATGACGGGATGGTGATGAGCCAGGTTGCCGACCGCGCCGAAGTTTCACCCACCACGCTATACAACCTCTACAACACGAAAGATGAACTGCTGCTCGAAGCGCTGCGTGAACTGCTGGTGATCAGCTACCAACGGGTCGGTGAAATGTCGGACGTTGGTCCGGGCTGGAAGTATTTACTTAACCTGATGGAATATGGCGCGACACTTAGAGCGTCTGAACCCGCTTATGCGGAGGCGATTACCGACGCATTGTTGAGGGCTGTTCAAGGCGATGCGCTGACCGAGTTGCTCCTGCACTCTGTCCGACAGGATTTTCTGCACTCGTTGACTAAAATGGCAGAGCGAGGTGAGTTAAGGGAAGAGGTCGATATAGAGCAGATGTCGACCATGCTTCTGGGTAATTATTGGTCAACATTTCTGTTGATAAACAAGGGTTTGGAGGAGATATCTCGAATGCGGTTTAGTCTTATTATTGATATGTTATCGGCGTTGATTGCGGCCAGTCAGGGCGCGGCAAGGGAAGAAATGGAGACAGCCCTTTTGACCATAAGGCGAGAGGCAAATACACATGCCTGAATCCTATGAGCCGATCGTTCCGGGTAGCCTGGAAGAGATTAACTTTCTTGATGTCAAGCTGCAGAACTGCCCTTACCATGCCTACGAGATGCTTCGCGATGATGCGCCAGTCTGGATAGATCCCATCACCGGGTTCTACGTCATCACCCGTTTTGAAGATATACGTAAGCTTCTCCTCGATACGAAGAATTTCTCGAATAACATGAGCGGCGGCCAGGGTGGCAGCCGGGAACAATTGGATTCAGCGCGCGCTGTTCGAATGAAAGCGCTGTACGAAGAAAAAGGCTGGGTGCCTGGTGCAACGCTGGCGGGTCGGGATGATCCGAATCATAAACAGATGCGGACAATGTTTAATGAGGCGTTCAAACCCAAAAAGATAGAAGGGATGGATTCCTTCGTCAGGGATACCGCTTATAAGCTAATTGATGCTTTCATAGACGATGGCAAGTGTGAATGGATCAATCAGTATTCCGTGCCGTTGCCCCTGATTGTCATTGGCCAGCAGATGGGCGTGCCAGAAGAAGACATCTGGAAGATCAAGGCCTGGACGGATGCCTGGGTGCAGCGTCTTGGCATGATGCAGACAGAGGAAGAGGAACAGTGGTCTGTAGAAATGGAGATCGAAGCGCAGCATTACTTCCAGCCGATATTTGAGCGCCTTCGAAAAGAACCGGACGATACCTTGTTGTCAGACATGGTTAATCGCGTCATTCCCGAGTGGGAACGACCCCTGACCGATAATGAACTGCACGCAGAGATGATGGCGGATACGTTTGTCGGAGGTTCAGAAACCACCACCAATGCCATTGGCTATGGCCTGAAGCTGCTGATTGAGAATCCTGCCGTTTGGCAGAAGCTTCGGTCAGACCCTGATAAGTACCTGCGGACTTTTTGCGAAGAGGTGGTTCGCCTTGAAGGCCCGGTGCAGGGACTGTTCCGACTGGCGGCGAACGATATTGAAATGCATGGTGTTGTGATCCCTAAAGGTGCAATGATCAATGTTCGATACGCAGCCGCCAATCGGGATGAACGAGAGTTTGAATGCCCGGCGGATCTGGATCTGGAACGCGAAAAGCCTGGCCGTCACATTGGATTCGGTTCCGGTATTCATCACTGTCTGGGTGCGCCGCTTGCAAGAAGAGAGCTGTTCTGGGCATTTCAGGCCCTGATTGACCGTGTTGATGACATGCGATTTACGCCGGGAGCAAACAGCTTTGAAGTCGCGCCGAACTTCTCACTGCGGGCTATGCAGGAACTGCACATTGAATTTGACGCAAAACCGCCGGAAGATCGGATTGACCCGGCAAGCGTGGACATTGATTCCAACGCCACGGCGATAGACAATCCAGCCAATACTTAATAAGTAACAATTAGCGAACAATAATTAATGAATAACAATTTCAGGAGTTAGAACAATGGCAGAAATGTTTAAAGACCTAGACCCGGATACAATGCCCCGCTCACCCGGTCTGACGTACCAGGACCTTTTGGACCAGGATACGCACGAGGTGCCTGATGTGCTCCGCCTTCAGTCGCCCAAAGACGTGGGCCTGAACGAATTTGCCAAAGAAAGGTTTACCAGCCGGGATTATCATGAGAAGGAAGTCAAGAACCTCTGGATGAAGGTGTGGCAATTTGCCGCACGGGAAGAAGAGATCCCAGAACCAGGCGACCACATTCGTTATGACATTGCAGGGACTTCGTTCCTGATCGTTCGCCAGGAAAATCGTGAGATCAAGGCCTATCCCAATGCCTGTTTGCACCGGGGTCGAATGCTCAAGGAATTTGACGGGCACGCTTCAGAACTTCGCTGCCCCTTTCATGGTTTTGCATGGAACCTTGATGGCTGTTTAAAGGATATTCCTGCTCGTTGGGATTTCCCACAAATTAAAGATGAAGAATTTTCTCTTCCAGAGATTCCTGTTGCAACCTGGGCCGGCTTCATCTTCATCAACCCTGACCAGAGCTGTGAGCCCTTTGAGCCTTTCATTAAGGATCTTGCGGACCAGTTCGAACGATGGGACCTGGGCGCACTTTATATACAGGCGCATGTGGCAAGGATCATGCCCTGCAACTGGAAGATCGCGCAGGAAGCGTTCTGCGAGGCTTACCATGTCAATGGTACCCACCCACAGATTATGCGAAGCCTTGGCGACGTGAACAGTCAGGTTGATGTCTGGGAAAACTGCTCCCGGGTAATCACACCCGGTGGCACGCCCAGCCCGTTGCTGGACTACGAGTTGTCAGACGAAGATATGCTTCGCGCGATGATGGATATCCCCCTTGAGGCAGAAGCGCCGACCATCCCTGAAGGAATGAACGCACGAGGTTTTCTGGCGGCGATGAGCAGGGAAGGGTTGCGCGCCGATGCTGGTGATAAGGTTGATGTGTATTGCGATGCTGAAATCGTCGATTCGATTGACTACACCCAGTTTCCCAATTTCCATCCCTGGGGCGCGTTTAACAAGATTGTCTACCGGTTCCGTCCCAACGGGGATGACCACCGAACGTCGATTATGGAGTGCTACCAGTTGATGCCATTCCAGGGTGAACGACCACCGGCCGCGCCCATTTTCTGGCTGGGCAATGACGAGAAATGGTCATCGGCGCTTGGCTTCCTGGGCCGTGTCTTCGACCAGGATGTCTTTAACATGCCCAAGGTTCAGATGGGGCTGGAATCAACCTATAAGCCGGGTGTCACGATGTCCGGATACCAGGAATCAAAGGTTCGATGGTTACATCAAAAACTGACTGAATGGGTAGGTGAATAATATGAGCATGACGCATCCGTTTGATACTGACACAACTTACGAGTTGCTCGCTGATGGCAATGTTCGGGTAAGCCGGGAAGGCAAGGCCGGAATATTTACCGGGGAAGGCATCTATGTGTCGGGCGATATTCGCGAGGCAGATCCGCAGGTGTGTAACTGGGTTAACAATGTACCGAACCCCGATACGCAACAATCCGTTTCCCGCATCGCGGGAAGGGATGATGCCGGGGCCAAATTGGTTTCACACTTGAGCTAGGAGAAACGCATGCCACGCTATGTACTGATAGGTCTTTGTGAACCCCTGGGTGATGAAGACCAAGCGGCTTTTGATGAATGGTTTGTAGACCAGCACATTGAAGACACGACGAAGTGTCCCAACTTTGTGCGTGGCAGGGTTTACAAGTTGGCGGGTCCGCACCTGGAGCTGGAAACGAAAGCCGGCTATCTGTCGTTATATGAGGTAGAAGCCCCCAGTTATGAAGAGGCGGAGAAAGTTCTCAATGCCTGGCAGGGGGATCCGAAAGCCTGGGAGGGGCGCCGAAAGCACATGG
>Ga0222633_1001325_pt1 | contig 13642 bp, 11 predicted proteins | sample AntAcemetageno48_FD_179816 | JGI IMG/M metagenome (GOLD analysis project Ga0222633, IMG submission 179816) | Saline water microbial communities from Ace Lake, Antarctica - #48 | ecosystem: Environmental > Aquatic > Non-marine Saline and Alkaline > Saline | place: Antarctica: Ace Lake | collected...
ATCATCTACGGGCTCGTCTTCGGGCAAATGTTCGCCCCGTGTCGGTGCCCGGTAGACCACTCCGAGTCCATTGCCCTTCTTGTTCACGAAATAATAGACCTTCAGACTAACCGCCGGGTCGCGGACATCGGAATCAAACAGGCTGGGGCCTTCTCCCATCCTCACCCGGAAATCAGGATACGATGACGAGATTGTCCGAGCCGAACCGATCCAGTGGAACGGTCCTTCGGTATCGCCAAACTCTGCGTGAAATTTCGCACCTTCCGTTTCGCCCAGTTCCCGGGCTTCATCTAAGCTGTAAGGGTATTCGAAGTCTGCGCCATGGAGCACGAACCCCGACGCGGTGAGCAGCGGTAGAAGGAGGCAGCGCAGTGAAATCTTCATCGTATCTTTTCCCATCCTACCCAATCGCCCGATTCAATAGATTCCGCGTGATTCGCTGCACTCGCTTGTCCGGTCCGTGAGGTCGGGACCAATGCGACCAGGGGATCATGTGGCCGGGAGGGGACGCCAGATCCTGGCACCAGAAAATCGTGGAGGCGTTGAAAACAAAGTTGTCTTTCGGGCCGGGATAGATGGTGGCGGCCCATTGCTGTGGATTCACTCCGCCTTGTAAGGCAGTCCCTCCCGCGACGACTTCGAGCCCGGGGATGTCGTCAGGCGGGTCACCGTGGTATTCCCATCCGATCAAACCGGGGATGGAGTCACCTTTTTTCATTCCGGTTCCCTCGAACATCCAGTGATCCGGTTTTTCACAAACCCAATCCCCGCCTCCGTTCACTGGCTCGACATTGCGCGCGCCCATCAGATAGCCCTCGTCAGGTCCGCGGTGGGGAAATGGCCCGTTCTTTTCTTCGCGATCCACGGCGTATTTGTAGTCGCCGCCATAGGGGCCACCACGCAGGATGATGCGGTTGTCTCGACCGTCGGTTGATGGAGTAAATGGCGACACCCAGCAGACGGAATTTCCCGAGAAAAAGAGCAGGTTCGTCCCGGTGTCGCGCAAGTTCACAACATTCTCATATTGGCGGATGTCCCAATATTCGTCGTGACCGTTGCTGAGAAATGCATTGAACCGATCCGGTCGCGCATACTCCGGATCGATCATGTCAGCGTTAGAACAATAGGTCACATTGTAGCCTTCTTTCTCCAGCCAATAGGCCATGGGGAACTCGAAGCAGAGCCATTCTCCTGAGCCTACCGACTGCGGGTTCTCGTAGATTTGCGCATATTTGGCATAGGGTCGATCAAAGCTGACATCGGCCCACGGCCCCTGGTTTCCTTTAGGGTGAGTGTAGATGGAGAAATCGTTCGGCCAGCGATTGTAGGCCTGCCACGTATTATCCGAGCACTGCAGACAGACATCAGCGGGGCGATCATCTTTGACAATGAACACAACGTAGCTCTGCCAATAGCCATGCCCGGTCTCGTCGGTCGTCGTGAGCCGCCCGAGATAAACTCCGCTGACCCAGTCTTCCGGAATGGTGACCGAAGCGGAAACATCCCAGCGGCATTCGTGCAGATGCCGGTCTCCGCGCGTTGACTCCGGCACTGGTTGCGGTCCCACCGGAAGGGGCCCGAGGGTTTTCATCAAGCGGGCTCCGCAACCGTCGTAGTAGCCTGTGCGGAAGATCTCGAGCGTGAACTCCCCTTCCAGTTTCGCGCTCACGAAAAAATCGAGAACCTCCCCTGCCGCGACCGACTGCGCGGAGCAATAGCCCTCGATGTCTGCGGCTCGAAATCCGCCACGCGAATCTAGCCGGACGCGCGTGAGCTGCCAGTCGGTCGATCCTGGACGAGCGTTCTCGGCGGCGATAAGATTAGGCTTGTCCGATTCCGCAGCGCTGGCAGACCCGGCTCCCGCAGCGACGGCAGCGGGAATAACTGCGGCATCCTTGATGAATTGGCGACGACTCTCGTTCATGCCTCTATTTATGAAGGGATTACGAAATCTTCTCAATTCCAATCTCCTTCAAGACAACTCTCAACCCCAAAAATCCCGCTTGACTATTATAATTTTCATAATTATAATATTAATTATAGGTGGATCGTGATGTGGTTTGTCTTGGGAAGACGAATCTATTCTCCTCATGCCTGCTGGTAGCAGCTTCATGCTCAGAACATAAGACGCCACAGCAGACGGCGGCGAGTCGGGCTTCCATAAATTCACACTGGAAAAACACTAAGAAACAACTGAAATTAAAAAACTATGAAAGGTATCCTCCCCTTCCAAACTGGTATATCCCTCCTGACAATCGTCATGTGTCTATCGGCGCTCTTCGTTGGCACGGCTTCAATCTCTCAGGTCGACACGGCCAGGGCGGGCAACCCCACAAAAAAACTTCTTAAGCTTCACAATCGTGAGCGTAAAAAGAAAAACAGGCCGAAATTGCGTCTCGACTCATCGTTGAAACGCTCGGCTCAGGGATATGCCCAGGCAATGGCTGTGTCAGGAGTTCTTTCGCACGTCGGTACTGACGGATCGACTTTCGACCAGCGCATCCGGGCAAAAGGTGGCAGCTTTTCCTACATGGGGGAAAACATCGCACAGGGGCCGTCCACAGCAACAATCGTCCACAAAGGTTGGATGGGTTCGCCCAGCCACAAAAAAAATATTCTCAACAGGAGATTTCGCACAGTCGGATTTGGCAAAGCGGGAAATGCCAACTTCTGGGCGGTCAACTTCGGGGACTGATCACACGGAACACGGGGCTCAAGCGTCGACCGGCCATGGTAAGCCTTGAAGTGAAAACCAGCGTGGGGAAACTTCAGGTCTCTTCGCTGCTTGCGCCCTAAGGAGCCTATGCTTCCGCGACCTTTTTGCTCGAAACTTTTCTCCATCGAAGCCAAGTTTCAGACCTATGAGCCGAAATTCCCCCTTCCAAACCGGAGCTTCCCTACTCGCCGTTGCCATTTGCCTATCGGCATTTTTTATTGGCTCGGCCACGATTACACAGGTCGATACTGCTGAAGCAGCCAGCTTTCAGAAGAAGCTTCTCAAGCTCCACAACAAAGAGCGTAAAAAAAGGAATAAGCCAAAGTTGCGTCTCAATTCATCCCTCAAGCGTTCTGCACAGGCTTACGCTCAAGATTTGGCCGCATCGGGAATTCTTTCACACGTCGGAGTCGACGGGTCGACTTTTGACCAACGCATTCGAGCACAGGGCGGCAACTTTTCCACGATGGGTGAAAATATTGCGCAGGGGCAACCAACCGCAAAAGCGGTTCACAAAGGCTGGATGCGGTCGCCCGGCCATAGGCGAAACATCCTCGACAAGAGGTTTCGAACCGTCGGATTCGGTATAGCGGGGAATGATCCCTTCTGGGCGGCCAACTTCGGGGACTGATCCCACGGGATTGTGTCATCCAACAGACTTATTTGCGCCTGCTAATAACGTTTGCCGAGCGTAAAAGTCTCTCCGAGACTCTCTATTCGCGTTTTAGGCGCGTCTCATGGCATACGCCATTTACAATAGCTCCTCTCTACTCATGATGAAATCTACCCTACCAATCACCTATCTCTGCATTGCACTTGCAGTTGCGATCTCTCCGCTGTCAGCTCTTGCCCAGGATGCCCCAGCAGGGACGACACCTGCGCCAGCACCTGCTGCCGCTCCCGAAGCTCCTGCAGATGACACCCCGGTCATCACTGTCGACGACACGCCCATCACCGTTGGCGACGTCCGCGAGATGTTTAACGGAAAATATGCAGGCCAGTTCCAGCAACTACCGCCCGAACAGCAGGCCATGTTCCAGCAGCAGATTCAGCAAATGATTCTCACTGAGCTGGTCTCCAAGACACTCTTGCTCAATGCTGCGAACAAAGCTGATTACAAAGCTAGCGAAGAGGAATTCCAGGAGGCGATGAAAGGCATCCAGGCGAACATTCCTGAAGGCTCCACGATCGAGGAATTCGCCAAGTCAGCCGGTGTAGACCTGGACCGGGTTAAATCTCAAATCCGTGATGACATCAAAATTCGCCAACTCGTCGAATCCATCACTGAGAGCGCCAAAGCACCGGACGATGCGGAAGTGAAAAAGCATTTCGAAGAGAATCCTACCGAATTCGAAGAAAAGGCATCCGTCACCGCATCTCACATTCTACTCTCAACCGATGCGGATGCTGACGAAGAAGCCATCGCAAAAGCGAAAAAGGAAGCTGATGAAATTCGCGCCAAACTCGTAGCCGAAGAGGCAGCCGACTTCGCCGAATTGGCAACCGCTCACTCCGACTGCCCAAGCAAAACAAAAGGCGGCGACCTTGGAAAATTCAGCGCCGGCCAAATGGTGCCTGAGTTCGAGAAGGCAGCGTTTGAGCAGGAGATCGGTGCCATTGGCGAGCCGATTAAGACTCAGTTCGGTTACCACATCATTAAAGTAACCGACCGCACCGACGGAAAGCAGCTCGCTTTTGCCGATGTAAAAGAAGACTTGGCGAAAAGTCTTCTTGAGCAACGGAAGGGTGAGAAAATGCAGGCCTATCTCGTTGAGCTCCGCGAGGCAGCCGACATCAAGCAAATAGGCGGTCCTGAGCCAGCACCTGGAACTGCTGCGCCTGCGCCACAGACGAAGCCGTCCGTGCCAAAGCCGACCGAAAAGAAGAAGGCCGAGGGCGAAGAGTAAAAAGCGGGAACTATTTCAGTTCCGCATTCTGCTCCAAAATCTTCCCAACGAGTAGTTCCTCGATCTCCGGTGCCCATGGTGCCGGGTGAACCGAGGAACGCACGTAGCGCATCGCGCCTCCGCCTTCGTATCCACCTTCCTCCAGCACGCGCTTGCTCGGGATGTAGGTGGGCACATCGTTGCTGTAACCGGCCACCCAGACGGGAGCACCACCGTTCGCCTCTCCCATTTCGCGCTTCAGCCGTAACGCGTAGTCGATCACCACTTCTCCTCCGATCGCGGCGATTGCCAGGCCATTCCCGAAGCGCACTGTTTGCACAGGCACCGGATAGCTCGCGGGGAAACCACCTTTTGCCTCCAAATAATCGAGCAGGAATTCGGCATGACGAGCGTCGTAGCGGTCTTTCGATTTCGCCTTTTCTGCGAGCGCCGCTTTAGTCGGTGCTTTTTGATACGGCACGTCGACCCAGGCGAGAGCTGACCGCAGTGGTCCCTCTACTGGATGAGCCGGAGTCTCGAGCGCGGCTTCCACAGCCGTCGCCATGTTGCGTCCGTGCCGCTCCACGTAGGGCAGCATCCTTCGCGGATACGGATTTTGGTCACCCGAGCAGCCGTTAAGAAACATCGCCACTGTTCCCGGATGATCCTGCTCGAAAAAGGTCTGCGCGTATCCCGGCCAGTCACCACTGATCTCCATGATCGACAGCGTCGTCGCGTGACAGGCGTAACCAAACATCACTGCCAGCAATTGCCCGTCATCTTTTGCTTTTACCTGAAGAACCGGCACTTCGTGATCAACCGGTGCATCAGGATTGGGAGAATTTTTCCACACACCCGGACCGGCCGGAGTGCGTCGGTTCATCGCAAAACCACAACGCGAATGCGACCACGCAACAGATGCTGGCTCAAGGTTCCCCAGCGCTTCACCAATGATCCCATCAACCTTGTCAGCTAACGTCGCCATGTATTCCTTCGTCTGACGAATCCGCAATTCCTGTTGATCGTCCGGAATACTCGCATAAGGGGCCCGCTCGATATCAGTTCCCGGAACCCGGTAGAGCCGCATCATCGGCCCGCTGTGAGTGTGGGAGGCATTGATTAAAATTTCTCCGGCAGCCAGGCCGTATTTCTTCATGGCTCGATCCGCCACCTCATCACGGAAAGGGCGTGGCACCCCGATCAAATCCATCGTCAGAAAAACGAATCGACCTCCCTCCGCATCTTCCAGCGCCAACGCTTTTGCGTGAATGGGTTGCAGCACCTTTTCCGCCGGCCCTTTTCGTGACGCGTATCCTGACATCCATCCCAACTCCGCCGGGGTAATATCCACCTTCGCCACCGCGCCTTTCCACGGATAGTCCTCCGCAGTCACTGGTGAAAATAAAAGAAGAATGACTGGCGCGATAAAACGGATTTTCATGATACTGCCCCGAGCTCGGGACTGATAGCCTATCGGACCATGAAGCTTTCGGTCCATCCCGCCATCGCGGCTCTGCTAGTTGTTGCCACACCATCGCAGTCACAAGAGTCCATCACGCCGGTTCCCCGCCTCGAAGCCTATGAAAGCTGGAAAATGGCGAAGCCGGGCGACCCGGCGTCCGTCACTCCTGCTACAACGATCCAGGCTCCGGAAGGCTTTGCCGTGGAACTCGTTCGCGCGGCGCAAGAAGGGGAAGACTCGTGGGTAGGGATGGCATTCGACGACACAGGCCGGCTCTATCTCGGAATGGAACAGAAAGGTATTCTCCGCCTGACCCTCGACGAGTCTAACAAAGTCACTAAAACAGAAACCGTCGACGAAGAACTCGAGGAATGTCGCGGCTTGCTCTGGGCGCACAACGCTCTTTACGCCAATGCCAATGACTCGAAAGGATTCTATCGGCTTCGCGACACGAACGGCGACGATTTTTTCGATGAGAAAAAATTACTGCTCGCCACAACCGGCGGTGTCGGACACGGCCGCAACCACCTCCGCCTCGGACCCGACGGTATGATCTATCTTGTCCATGGAAACGACCCATTGCTTGATCCCGCAGACGAGGCTCCGCAGTCCCCTTTCAAAAATTGGGGCGAAGACCAACTCATCCCAAATCCGTGGGACGACAGTTGGAACAAAATCCCCGCCCCTGCCGGCTACATTTTGCGGACTGACAAAGACGGCACGCAATTCGAACGACTCTGCGGCGGCCTCCGCAACTCTCTCGACATGGACTTCAACCGCGCTGGCGAGATGTTCGTCTATGACGCCGACAGCGAGTGGGATGCCGCCCTTGCCTGGTACAAGCCAACCCGCGTACTCCACATTGTCAGCGGCGGCGAATACGGCTGGCGACGGGGCACGGGCAAATGGCCTGCCTACTATCCCGACTCACTCGGGTCTGTCGTAGATATCGGCCTAGGGTCACCTACGGGGGTTGGCTTCGGCTATGAATCGAACTTTCCCGAGAAATGGCGGGAGGCGTTCTACATAGCCGATTGGTCCTACGGGCAATTGATCGCCGTTCACATGAGCGACGATGGAGCGAGTTACTCAGGTGAAAAGGAAGTCTTTCTCTCCGGCCGCCCGTTGAACCTGACTGACTTTATATTCCACGATGGTGACTTGTGGTTCATAACAGGAGGACGGCGGACTCAGTCAGCTTTGTATCGGGTGAGCTGGACAGGAGAGACGTCCAAATCAGAACCAGCTGGTCGCCCGGCTTCTTCGCTACAAAAACTGCGTCACGAGCTGGAGAAATATCATACAGAACAAAGTGAAGTCGGCCTTGAGCTAGCGCTCAGAAATCTCGATCACAAAGACCGCTTCATCCGCTTCGCCGCACGGGTGGCACTGGAAAATCAACCAGTGGATCAATGGAAAGACATCGTCCTCGAAAATCAAATCCCCGACGGGCTACTCGCTCTGGCCCGGGTCGGAAAGCCGAACACCCAGGCCGCACTTATCGACGCATTATGTGCAGCCGCCCAACAGGGTTCAGTCACCGACCAACCCCCTTCGGGCAGCGCCCTATTAACTCTGCTTCGCACATTCCAACTCAGCTTTATCCGACAGGGTGAGCCAGATGCGGGAACCCGGGAACAAGTGATCGCCACACTCGATCCGCTCTACCCTGGCGGAGAACGAGCCATCGACCACGAACTTTGCGAACTGCTCGTCTACCTGCGGGCTGAAAATGTGATCGACACAACCCTGACACTGCTCGAAAATTCCGACGACACACGTGATTGGTCGCACTACCTCGTCTTTCTCCGCTATGTTGAGAACGGATGGACCACGGAGTCGCGTCGCCGTTATCTGAAGGCGCTGCGCCGTTTCGAAGAGTTCCCCGGCGGCCGTTGGTATGTTCGCACCGCCCAGGACCTCCGCACCGAAGCGGTCGCGGCCCTGACTGACGCACAAAGAAAAACGCTAGCCAACCTTCTCACACCCGCCGTTCCGGCTGTCCCGAATCCACCGATCACCGTCGACCCTGCTGTTTTTGTGAAAGATTGGACGATGGCGGATTTTTCCACCGAATTGAAAAACCCGCAAGCCAGCTACTCCCGGGAAGCAGGACGTCTAGCCTACCACAAAGCCGGATGTGCCGCTTGCCATCGCATGGGCGACGACGCTGCGACGGCGAATGCGATCCTAGGTCCCGACCTCACCGGAATTGGCGCCCGCTTCGATGCGAAAGCAATGCTGGAATCCATCATCCATCCGTCACGAGTCATTGGTGACAAATACCGCAACCCGGCCGGACCTAACATTTCTCTCATGCCGCCAGGTCTCATCAACGGACTGGAAAAATCTGAAGTATTGCAACTGCTGACCTACCTGAGGAAAGATCGACCTCAAGAGGAGACGAAGTAATCTACTTTTTGGGAACAACCTCGATCGCACCTTTGATCAGGCGGCAAAACTCTTTCTTCGAAACCGAATGGTGTGTCCCCTCTTTCTCTTCCGGGTCGGCAGGGTCGAGTCTCTTGTAATCCACGAAGAGGCGTTCGAGTTGGACGATGCGATAGAGATCATCTCCCTGTCGCCAGAGTTGGTTTTGTCGGAGTTTCATTTGTGCTTACTGAAGTCTTTCGCCGAGATAAATACGGTGAATCGCTTTCTTTGCTCGTTCGTGGGCTTTGATGGTATGGCGCTCCGATCGGAATTTGTTTTTCCGCAGCTTCCTCTCAAATCCCGGCTCTTCACCGGCCGCCCAAAACGCTACCCGTCCGCCGAGCACAAGGGCGCGACGGATCATGTCGAATCCGCTCCGCGAATACATCTGTTTGTTGCCCGGCTGGACCAGAGAGGTGGGACCGTTATCGGTATCGAGCAAGATCGCGTCCCACGGTTTTTCTTTCCCATCGGCAGCGCTGCGAATCCGATCGTAGACGTCGCCCTGGTAGAGTTCCGTGCGCGGGTCGTCGAGCAGCGGACCTGTAAGATCAGCCAAAAATTCCCGGTTCCATGAAACAACCTCAGGCAACAATTCGGCGACAACGACTTCCGCTGAGGGCCCGACAAGTTCGAGAGTACGTTTGAGACTGTAGCCAAGCCCGAGACCACCGATCAGCACCCGGGCCGACTCCGCAGATTCGCCTTTCGGACAGGCATGATCCGCCAGCACCCGCTCGGAGAGAGTCCAGGTCGAGCTCATCAATTGCATCCCGTTGAGCTTCAGGAAATAGTCACCGTCGTGCTCGTGAAGTGAAAACTTCGAGCCGTCCGGAGTGCGGGTTTCAGCGAGTGTGTGAGTGGGCTTCAAGATATTGAAAGGTTAGGGAAGCGTCTTGAGACGGATGTTGCGGTATTCGATTTGCCCGCGATCACCTTCCAATCCGATCGGTCCGGTCTCGGGAACCACCATCGCTTCTTCGAGCAGCTCACCATTGCAGGCTGCGCGAGCCGTGCCGGCTTTCACGACAACTTCTAATTCATTCCAGTCGAAGTCGCGAAAGTTTTCCAATTCCGTGTAGGGCCCCGCTCGAGGAAAGTCGCGGCACTGCAACTGCGGCTTGCGAATGAAGACACCGCTGTCGGCGTTTGGCGTGGCGCGAAACTCGAGACGCAAAATGAAGTCGTCAGGAAACTCTTCTGTCGTCCACAGCTGCTGAATACGCCGTCCCTCGGTCGGCGTCGTGACGACAAGTCGGCCGTTGATTGCCTGAAAGCGCCCGTCACTGCTCTCCGTTTTTTCATCAAAATTCTCGGCGTCCGTGATCTCGACAAACTTGGGAGCATCCGGCCGTGGCTTTTTAGGCGCCTTGCGCGGTGGGGTCGGTCGGAAGCCCCAACCCGTAAGATCCGCTCCGTTGAAAAGACTCACAAAGCCCACTTCCGACTCGAATGGCTCCGCCTCTTTCTCGGTGAAACCCAGCGTCGCTAAAACCGGCTTCAACGAAGCAGCCCATCGCTTGTATCCCTCAGGATTGAGATGGAGCATATCCTTGAACCACAGCGGATCGGCATCACCATCTTCTGCTGCGAACAGTGCCCACGTGTCCAGCACGGTCACTTGTGGATGTTCCTTCGCAATGGCAGCGAACGACTTATTCACCTGCTCGATCATATCGCGAGGGCGATCCTTCTCTGCCGAACTGGGGAAAACCCGGCAAACGACCACCGGCATATCGGGGTCGTGTTTTTCGAGGGCATCAAGAATCAATCCGTAGTTCGTGGCGATATCTTCCGGCTCGATGCCCACTTCGATATCATTCGTCCCCATTAGAATCACGACAGCTGCCGGATCTACTTCAGTCACGTCGTCCAACCGGACCAGCATTCCACGGGTGGTGTCACCGCCGATCCCGCGATTAGCGAGTTTCATTCCCGGGAAGAGTCCTTTGAAGTCCTTTCCCCATCCCTGCGTAATCGAGTCACCGAGAAAAACGACCGCACCCTTGTCCTGTTCCGCTTCACCCGCCCAACGGGCCCGAAACTCCGGCCAGCGCTCCATGTAGGAATCATAGCGCCGCAACGGGCCGGCACCGGGCAGGCCTTCTTCCGAATCGGGAAAGGCATACTTTTCCTGCGGAGTCTCCGCAGATACGCAGCACGAGAACAGGATGATCAAAAAGAAACCAATGAAAGGGGATTTCATGATTCGCGAAACTAGAGGGCGCAATCGGCTTCGGCAAAGGAAAACACGCCATCCTTTTCCCCTCGACGATCCCGCTGATTCGGTGCAATCTCCTGACCAGTATGAAAAAACTATTCCCCTTTCTTCTCGTTGCCGCCGTTTCGTTTGCCGGATGGATTCTTGTCCATGCTGCCGACGACGATGCCCCGAAGCCGCTGCGCGTCCTTCTTGTCATTGGGGGGTGCTGCCACGAATACGATGTGCAGAAGGACATACTGAAAGCCGGAATCGAATCCCGCATCAATGCAGAGGTGACCGTCGAATACAGCTCAGACACGACGGTTGAAGCAAAATTCCCGATCTACGAAAAGGACGATTGGGCCAAAGGCTATGACGTCGTTCTCCATGACGAGTGCTCTGCCAACGTCACCGATCCCAAGTATGTGGGCCGTATTCTGAAGGCTCACAGAGACGGAATCCCCGCCGTGAACATCCACTGCGCCATGCACAGCTACCGCTGGGGTGAGTTCAAGGAACCCGTCACCCTAGGCGCCGACAACGCAGGCTGGTATGAGATGATCGGCCTGCAGTCCACCGGCCACGGCCCGAAGGCCCCCATCGATGTCACCTATACCGACTCCGAGCACCCCATCACCTCAGCCCTGAAAGATTGGACAACCATCGACGAGGAACTCTACAACAACGCCCAAATCTTCGACACAGCCCATGCGCTCGCCAGCGGCAAGCAGATGCAGTCACCTAAGAAGAAAAAGGGAAAGCCTGCCGATCCAAATGCCAAAGCGATTGAAGCCAATGCAGTCATCGCCTGGACCAACGAATACGGTCCTAACAAAACCAGGATTTTCAGCACCACGCTTGGCCACTACAGCGAAACGGTCGCCGACGACCGCTATCTCGATCTCGTGACACGCGGGTTGCTTTGGACAACGGGAAATCTCGCAGAGGACGGAAGCATTGCCAAAGGCTACGGGAAATAAGTCCGAGATCCCATTTTACTCGAGTCCGCTGCGAATCAATCACTACAGAGACAGGGCAGAAGATCGCTAAGAAAGAAAAAACGCCTTCCCAGCCTCACGCAAGGAATCTCTCGTCACGGGAACGAATTCCTCATCCTGGATGTTCACCAATTGCACATCCACTGCGATGCCCTGCCCCGTCACGCCGCCGAACAGCGTGGCCACGGCTGCATCACTCGCGTCGCGACCAGTTCCGATCCGCACCATTCCATTGAGCGGAGCCATTCTCGTGCCATCGATCACATACCAGGACCCGGCGATGTAGACTTCGAAAACGGCGTGGAAATCCTGCAGCTGCAACTGGTAGGAATAGACTGTGCAATACCGGGCCGGAATTGTCAGAGCTCTGCAAAGTGCGATCCCCAGATGGGCAAAATCACGACAAACGCCAGCTCGATTCTCCATAGTGTCCAGCGCCCAGCTTTGCTCCCCCGAAGCCCCGACTTGATAAGAAATGTGCTCATAGAGCCAATCCTCGATCGCCAGCGCGATGTTGAAATTCCCCTGGATGTGGCCAAATAAATCCATCGCGATAGCCCGCATCCTGTCTGCCGGAGCGTAACGGCTCGGAAAGAGATAGGGAAGTGCGACTTCATCGAGAGAACCCCTCCCCTGTTCGCTCAGTTCATTGATGGGGACTCCCTTAGGCGACGTTTCGACTTGCGCGGAATATTGAATCTGCATCTCCCCGAGCGCATCAATTTCGAGCTTCGTAAACCGGTTCCCATCCAAACCGACCGAAAGATCCGAACGCTTCGCGGGGCAGCTCACGGTTAGCTCTTCATTGCAGATTTTCTGACCCGGAGTCTCGCTGCAACTGAGCGAACACAACACAGTGGATTGATCCCAGATATTGTAATAAAGCGAGCTACAGATGGAGAATTTCATGTGATGTGAGCGACTCCCAGCCGTTCCCGTGCCATCCTGTGAGCGCTCCCCTATCCGGTAGGTCGATATTCGACCATATGCCAGAAGCTTTCGATCACCGCGAGACAACGCAGACGCGCCGTTGCCCGCGATTGGGTTCCAGCCCTACTTTCTCCCGTGAACCGCATCGCCACCATCGCGGCGTGCCTGCTGATTTCCGGCTCTCCGGTTTTCGCGACACCCGCCAACCGAAAGGCATTCGAGAAATACTTCGGCCCGCTCTTGTCAGAGAATCAGAAATCTTGCGTCGTATGCCACGTCCGCGACGACCCGGAGGGTGCAGAGTCGCTTGAAGATTTTCCACATAATCCCTTCGGGAAAAGCCTTGCCGCCCTGGATGGAAAGATCGCGGACCGGTTCGATGAAGTTTTCGCAACCGGAGACGCCCTCGACAAAATCCTCGTCGGAATGCTGCCTTCCCAACCGGGCGGTGCCCAACAGGGTTCAGTCACCGACCCAACCCAGTTAGGTCAGAAGAAAAAGGAGTTCACCGCATTTCGAGATCGCTACCCGTGGCGACCCTTCGAGCAAGTAAAACACCCGGACACTCCATCCGCTGGCAGTGAGTGGGCCCGAAACGAGATCGATCATTTTGTCGCGGCCGTGCACGCACAGCATGGCCTTTCTCCACGCCCGGAAACATCACCTGAACATTGGCTTCGTCGCGTCACCGTTGATCTGACCGGGCTCATCCCGACAGTGGAGGAAATCCGGAACTTTCAGAAGAATCCAGACTACGAAGCGAAGGTCGACGCGCTACTCTCCAGTCCGCGCTACGGCGAACGATGGGGCCGGCATTTCATGGATGTGTGGCGCTATGCGGACTGGACTGGCTACAAAGGTGCCGTTCGCGAAAGCGCCCGGCATATCTGGAACTGGCGCGACTGGATCGTCGAATCACTGAACGAAGACAAAGGCTACGACCAGATGATCCTGGAAATGTTTGCCGCCGACGAACTCTATCCCGGCGACGTCGAAAAGCTACGCGCCACCGGC
>Ga0222633_1001328_pt1 | contig 13599 bp, 13 predicted proteins | sample AntAcemetageno48_FD_179816 | JGI IMG/M metagenome (GOLD analysis project Ga0222633, IMG submission 179816) | Saline water microbial communities from Ace Lake, Antarctica - #48 | ecosystem: Environmental > Aquatic > Non-marine Saline and Alkaline > Saline | place: Antarctica: Ace Lake | collected...
CACATCCTTGGTGACCCGCCTCCGCCACCACCTCCGTTGATCCCTGCGGTCGAGCCAGACATCTCCGGTGCGATCACCATTCGCGATCAATTGGCGCAGCATAGTCAGGATAAATCCTGCGCTTCGTGTCATGCTAAAATCGATCCGCCCGGCTTTGCGTTGGAGAGCTTCGACGTCATGGGGGCTTTTCGTGACCGCTACCGTTCGCTGAAAAAAGGTGACACCATTCCGAATCTCTTTTTTGACGGGCGCCCCTCCAAAACGAAACTGGGATTGCCGGTCGATGCCTCCGGTGAAATGTCCGATGGCAGCACTTTTACAGGCGTTCGCGGGTTCAAAGGTATCCTCCTTCAGCGCAACGAACAGGTCGCCCGCAATATGCTCGAACAACTGATCACCTACAGCACCGGAGCGCCGGTGGGATTTGCTGACCAGGCCCTCGTCGATGAGATGATGGAGGAGCTTAGTGCCAGCAAATACGGTCTTCGCTCCATGATCCACGCAATTGTTCAGAGCCCTCTGTTTCTTGAAAAATGAAGTTTCCGAATCTATCTCTGTCACGGCCTCTTAATCGCCGCACCTTCCTCAAAGGAGCCGGTGCCGTGCTCGCGCTTCCTCAACTGGAGTCGATGACTTCCGCCGCTGACGCTTGTGCTGGCACGGAAAGTCCACGCCGAATGATCGCGATATGCAACGACCTCGGCTTCGTTCCCGATTTCTTTTTCCCCGAAGGAGAAGGCGCCACCTACAAGGACAGCCTCTACACCAAGGTGCTGAAGGACTACCGTGATCAGTTCACGGTTTTTTCCGGCCTCTCCCATCCTGAGTGCGTCGGTGGTCATCAGACTGACCAATGCTTCCTGACCGGGGCGAGACATCCCCGCAAGCCGGGTTTCAAAAATACGATATCGGTCGATCAAGTCGCTGCCATCGAAATGGGCGTTGCCACGCGATTTCCCTCGATGTCTCTGCGAATCGGTCCCGGTAGTAGATCGCTTTCGTATTCCGCCAATGGTGTGCGCATTCCCGCAGAAGAGAGTCCTTCTCAGTTGTATCAGAAATTGTTCGTTCAGGGCTCGCCCGAAGAAGTCGAGCGCCAAATCACTCGCCTGCGCGACGGCCAGAGCCTGATGGACTCCTTTTCGGATCGGGTTCGATCTCTGGAAAAGAAAGTCGGCACGCAGGACAAAGAACGTCTCGAACAATACTTCACCGCCTTCCGTGAAATGGAGCATAGGCTCAATGAATCGGCGGAGTGGGAGACCCGACCGAAGCCAGTGGTCGATGCCAAAATGCCAAAGGACGAGCGCAAGGCCGAGGCCCTCATTGCCCGGACCCGCCTCATGCACGATCTCGCCAAGCTGGCAGTGGAGACCGACTCGACCCGTATCATCACCATTATCGCCACCCAGCAGTTTAATCCGAAAGTCGATCTGCCCGGAGTGGAGCTTGCGCACCATGCCCTGACTCACCAGCAGGCACTCGATGAGTCGCGCGATCAGCTGGCCATCATCGAAAAGGCACAACTCGTGGAATATGCGCGCCTGCTCGGTGACCTTCAGCAATCGGTCGAAGGCGAAGGGAATCTTCTCGATCGCACCATGGTTCTGCTCGGCTCAAACCTTGGGAACGCGAACAACCACAGCAACGCCAACCTTCCGACGATCCTCGCCGGAGGAGGATTCAAGCACGGACAGCATCTTAACTGTGATCAGAACGGCGAAACTCCTCTCGCCAACCTCTACCTGACTATGCTGCAACGCCTCGGGCTGAGTCCTGAGCGATTCTCGACCAGCACAGGCGCTCTGCAGGGCCTCGAATTTGTATGATCACGTGTCCCTGAGCTTCGGCAGCAATATCAATTCGATCCACACTCTGACTAACTGCTCCACCCTGATCACCGGAACCGGCTCCGGCATCGCTTCCGGCAGCCCCGGAAACAAGCGCGGCGTAATTTTAGTCGCGTCCGCCGTGCTTTTCGAGATTGGTGAATTCCCAGGCGTTCTCCATACGCGCATCCACCTTCCGCCTTCCTGTCGAACAGGTCATAAATAGCGTAGCTCTACCTCCAGCTTCTCCAAGTTGACGATTGACGTGGAACTGCCTGCCTTGGAAATCCTCCGAATCTCCACCTGGTTCACACCGATTCGGCAGACACCGGGATCCAACAGATACTCGACACGCAGCAGCTTCTGCTTCGGGTTGATCCGGTATCGCGCGAATTTGCCGCCGGAGGACGGTTCCTCCCGGGGAGAAAAGATCTGGGGATCCTTCCAACGTGGATCAATCTTGCCGATCTCCAGGCGGGTACCGTTGAGGCAGATCTCGATACTCTCGTCATCTGCGGCGCCAAAAAAAACGGCCGACAGGATGATTTCACGAACCTTGTCCGCCTCGGCGGCAACTGGATCCGCGATCCCTATCTCCAGATTCGCCGCAGAACTGTCGGGCACCAGGGAGAGCGGCAACGGCGAATCGTCGTTGCGATTAAAATACCCTTCCGCCCAGGGATACCCTCCTCGTCGTTCGACTACGAAGGTCTTGTCCTTGCCGCTCATGGTGGAGTAGTCCCCGACCTCGCGGTAGGCTTCAAGCTCGGACAGCGGTGCCACTTCGCCCCCCATCTCCTCGCAGAGTTCAGGGTCGGCACAGGCCCAGTTGAAGGTCATCACGCTGTCAGCTCCCTGTTGCCACCAGTTGGCAAAGAGACCGCGAAACACCTCGATCGGCGGGCATCGGTATCCGGCCGGCGCATGATGGTCGTCCGAGCACGGCTGCAACTTGATGTGGGATCCCCCGGTGATTCGACGATAGGCCGCTAGATCGATCTCCATCGAGCGGCTGCCCAGAGAAAAGATATCGAGCAGGTTCTGTTCAGCCCAAGTCTCCACATCGAATCCGTCGACCCGGCATCCTTCCAGATTGCGTGGCAAGCGGGCCGCCAGCAGGATCGGTCGTCCTCTCTTGCGAGCCACCTCCTGCGTCATTTCGCGAACCATGCGCACGAAGTCGGTTACATGGTGGCGCAGTTCCCACTGCTGGCCGGGAGGAAGGCACGGAACGTGTCGGGCAAAGTCCAGCTGTATCCCATCCAGCGGATAGGTTTCGATGACATGCCGGAGCAGGCCAAGCTTGTATTCCCTCACTTCCTCGACCGCCAGGTTCCACAATCCATGGGGCCACCAGGTCTTCAAGAGCCAGTCTGGATGTTCCTCTTTGAACGGGTGTGGCTGGTCTGGCCAGCCCTTGCTGCCGGGCGGCCGTATATCGACTTCGCTGATCCGGTGGTTCCAGAAAACCTCAAGACCGCGCTCTCTGGTCTCGTCGACCAAGCGGGCCACCAGATCGGTTGTTGGATCGGGCCACTGGTAGATCAGCGAGCCCGGAGGCGTCGGGTAGTAATTCTTGAGCAGCGGCTGGATGTCCCACCAGATCGCATCGATCTGTACACCCGGTTCGTCTATCCAGCTGAAACGGTAGTCGAGCCAGCGATCCCAGTCCTTTCCCAACGCATTGTTGGCATCATACTGGACGACAATTCGCCGCCGCCGGTCGACCGCTCGACGATGGGCTTCACCAAGTTTAACCGGAGCCACCGCTGCAGCGAGCTGTCCGCTATTGCAGCCGGCCGCCAACCCCGCAGTCATCTTAAGTAAGGTGCGCCGATTCCACTTTTGATTCTCGCTGTTCATGGTTGCCTGTGCTCGAAAACTTACTCTCCCGAATGATTCTCGAACCAATCGAGAATCCGCTGCAGCTTATCTGCCCGGTGCCTGGGCTGACTGATCCCGTGGGCCTCGTTCGGGAAAATCACCAGGCCGGTCTCCACGCCGGCACCTCTCAGCGCTTGATGAAAGGCACGGGCCATCGGCTGTGGACAGCGGCGATCATCGCGAGACTGTAGCAGCAAAGTCGGCGTCTTCACCCGTCCGGCATAGGTGAGGGGACTGTGCTTGTCCATCGCGTCGGGCACTTCCCAGGGCTTGCCCCCAAACTCCCACTCTGTCCAGCTCTGCAAGTCGCTTAAGCTCCACATCATCGTCATGTCCGTTACCGGATTCTCGGCAACGGCGGCGCGGAACCGATCCGTCTGCCCCACCAGCCAGGAAGTCATGAATCCGCCGTAGCTCACACCATAAACGAACAACTGATCGGGATTCGCTACCTCTTCTTCCACCAAGTGATCCACCCCGCTGAGAATGTCCCTCATGTCCCCGCCACCAAGGTCCCCGCGGTTGGCATCCAGAAAAGCCAGCCCGTAACCAGTGCTGCCCCGAAAGTTGGGTTTGAAAATGGCAAAACCATGGGACGCCAACACCTGCTCGTTGAAACCGGCCCCGAGGCTGGCACGATGGTGCGGCCCTCCGTGAGGAAGCACCACCAGCTTGTAGGGCGCCTCGGCAATCTCCGGATGAGGAAGGACGAGGACCCCCTCGATCTCACTGCCCTCACCATTGTCCCAGGCGACTCGCTCAGCAGTCGCGTTGTAGCGCGGAGGCAGGCTGCTCTTGACGCCTGGGCGAAAAGCCCGCTCCAGCGCTCGTGCCCTGGCCCAGGTCGTTTCCTCGCCGCTGCCGTCGCTGATCTCTCCACTGTCGACATCGAGAATCAACCTTTTGGTCTGAAGACCAGAGGCCCCGTCGTAGAAAACGCGACTATCATCCTGCCAGCACTCCCGGGGAAGGGCCATGCCAGGGGAAGGCGTTTTACTGAAGTCGACCTCCGGCCTGCGAAAATCATAGGCGATCCGCATTTCCGGTGTCTCCCCCGGCTTTACTACTGCGAGATTGTAGATGTCCTGGTGAGGCCCCCGACGCGGTGAAGTCAGACAGAGAAGGCGCTTTCCGTCGGGAGAAAAACGGGGCGAGAATTCCGGACCGGAACCGTGCGTCAATTGGCGAAGCTTCTTCGAGGCCACGTCGATATCCCACAGGTCGTAGTTCTTGTTGATGCTGTAGCGCGCCGATTCCTGGTCCTCTGTTCGGTTGGCGTGAACCACGATCCTGTCTCCCCGTGGCGACCATTGGGGATCGCCATACCAGTATCCGTCATCGGTCAGCCTGTGGATCTTTTTTGCGGCAAACTCGCCTGGCTCTTCATCCAGTTCTGCCACCCAGATATCCGCCGGCCCGAAACCGGTGTAGCCCTCTCCCTGGTCCCGGCGCACCTCCTCAACGCCATTCTCAATCTCCGCGGCAGATCGCAAGTCCCTACCATCATCCGCAACAAAAACGAGCCTGCCTCCGTCCGGGGAAAACGCCACCCGCCCATAGAACTGATCCGGGTAGACCCGGCCATAGGGCTTCTCCGGCCGGGCCAACGGAATCGCCTTTCCACCTTTCGCAGGAATCAACCAAAGGTCTGTTGTCGCTTCAGAAAAGGGAGGGGCCACGGGCGTCTGTTTCCACCCTTCCGGCCGGGGACGAGTGGAGAGAAACACAATCCAATTGCCATCGGGTGAAAACAACGGAGCCCGGGCATCGGGTTCTCCCTCCTCCATTCTCTCCGCCTTCAGCGGGTCCCCCTCGGAGCGCCACAGAGAATACCGCTGGTTCTTTGTCCGTGAATCGATCCAGCCATGGATTGACGCGCCGGTCTTGCCATCCGGAGAAACGGCAATCGGATGAAAACTTTCCGCGGCAAACAAGTCGTCAACCTGCCAGGGACGCAGCTCTTGAGCCGAAGCTCCCAGAGTGGAGAGGCATAATACAGCGGAAGCAATGAGACGAATCATAAGCATGTTGGGTAATACCAATCTCCCGCTACTCATCCAACGGCGTCTGCTTCCAGGGAATGGGCATCGTCGGAGGATTTCGGTGACGGTCTTTCCTCTGATCTTTTGGTCGGGGATGAAAATACTTCACGAGTTCGACGAGTTGTTTCACGGATTCCTCACAGGCTGCTTTTCCCTTCTCGACGGTGGCCAGTTCAGCTTCACCAAGAACACCGGACTCGGAATAGCTGCTCGTCCAGGAAACAACCGTTCCCGGCCCCTGCTGAAACAGATCGACGAAATTGAAAGGACTGCCTTCTTCGTTGAAGGAAACGTCTCCGTTCTTGATTAGGTCTTTGCGGACGTTTTCTTCGTCGAGGTAGAGATACATCGACGTTTCGAGTTCGCAGGCATGAGCACAACCGCCCGGGAATTTGCTCTCCCGCCAGTTCGGCAGGAAGTCCTTGTCGACCGTCAGCAATTGCCACCAGCCCGTCAGGATGCACTCGGCATCGGTTTCCAGATTGGTGCGGCGCGCCACGAGGTCGAGGTTCGGCATATTGGAGCCGTGCCCGTTGAGCAGGATGATTTTCTTGAAGCCGTGGTAGGCCAGTGAGCGGGTGATATCGAGCACATGATTGATGAAATGCTCGACGTCGTTGTTGATCGTTCCCGGGAAATCCATAACGTGCCCGGTGTAGCCATAGGCGACGATGGGCAGAACGAGAATCTTGCCCGGTAAATTTCTGCCGGCGCCGTGAGCGACGCCGTTGGGACAAACCAGGTCGACGTCGAGGGGCAGGTGCGGTCCGTGTTGCTCGACTGCTCCGCAGGGCAGAATGCAGACTTTGCCCAGATCGACGGCATCATTGATATCCGGCCAGGTCAGTTTTTCGTATCGGTATTCGGTTTCGGCTCGGCTGCTCATAGTGAGGTTGATCGGTTAGTATTTCTACGGGGAGTCCGGTTCACCAGAACCAGACAAAAAGACAAATCGTGGTGGCGGTGACAAGGACTGCGGCAATCGGGCCCGGCCGCAGCAACAGAGGAATTCCGTCAGCGAATCGATGTTCCGGCAGTGGGGTCAACGCTTCCCGGCTGCGTTCCAGCCATCCGGCTTCCGCCTCCACAAAAGCGGCCTCTCTTTCTTCGGGCCGATACTTTCCCCAGATCAGGGTCGCAGCCACGGCTCCGACCAGGGTGAAGACGAGTGACCAACAGAGGGCAACCCAGCGATTGGTGAACCAGGACGCCAGCCATTCGACATCCGCGATTTCGCGATCGTAGAGAGCCACCACCCCGTAGAGGGCGCCGGTGAGAATTCCGATCACTCCCGCTCGTGGATGGGCCTTGGAGAAAATGCCGAGCAGGTAAATGGTGAAGAGGGGCGTCACGAAAACCGGGATCAATGTGAGGAAGGCCTTCAGCATGGTGTCCTTCCCACTGATGAACGGGATGTAGGCAAACCCGATCGCGAGGATGGCCAACGTCGCCCAACGGCTCACCTTCACGTAGTGCGCGTCCTCCCGATCGCGAACGATCAGACGAGCATAGACATCGCGAGTAAACACGGCGGACAGGGAGGAGCCCATCGAGTCGAAGGTGCTGATCGCGGCGGCAACGATCCCGGCGACGACGAGGCCCTTGAACCCTATGCCGAGATAGAGATCGGCGAGATGGGGATAGAGAGCGTCGGGTGGCGAGAAATCCGGAAACAGAGACCGACCGATGATCCCAATCGACGCGCAGCCGACCATGATCGGAATGCTGATCGTCACGCCGAAGAGAGCGGCCATTTTCATATCCCAGAGCGAGCGTGCCCCGAGCAGGCGCATCGTCTGGGTGTGATTCACGGTCCAGTAGCCACCTCCGATGATGATCCATCCCACCAGGACGAGCCACGGCGACGTCGTGCCGTCGTCCCCGTGGTATTTCCCCATGTGTGCGAGATCGGAAACCGGTTGGCCATTCTCCTGAAGACCGGCAGCAGCAAGGGCAGCTTTCGCCTCGGACCAACCGCCAGCGGCCTTCCACACCGCTGTGAAAATCGCTGCCATCCCGATGAACATGACAACTCCCTGGATTGCATCGGTAAAAACGACCGCCTTCAGTCCACCCCAGGAAGTGTAGATCGCCGCGAGGATCACGAGTCCAACGATGAAGAGCCAGGCCAAATTCGAATCGAGCCCGAGGAACTTCGTCAGCAACAGGTAGACCGACCAGACCATGAGCCCGAGCATGCTGGTGCGGTATTGAATCTGAATGATTGCGCTGAGCACCCGCGTCGAAATGCCAAAGCGAGCTTCGAGGTATTCGGCGTTGGTGTAGTGACCGGCGCGGACCATGGCCGGCACCAGGAAAAAGGCGGCGAGGATTCCTCCGGTGAAGGAGCCCAGAGTATGCACCCCAATGATGTGAAATCCCTCTTTGAACGAAGTTCCGGTCAACGAGACAATATCGGCATTGTCGATATTCGTCGCGAACATGGAGAGCCCGACCGCCCACCAGATCAGGGATCGATTTCCGAGAAACCATTCCTGAGAAGTGGTTGTCCCCCGGGCCAGGTAGAATCCGTAAGCAACGACTCCACCGTTCAACACCAGAACAATCAGCCAGTCGAAAAGAGTCATCTGATTTGGATCTTCAAATCGAGGAGGGAGTCAGTTTCATTCCGCCGGTGAACTTCGCGATGCCGTCCGGGTTCCACTCGAATCCCAGCCCCGGCTTGTTGGGAATCGCAATCAAACCGTTGTCATCCAACTGAATTGGCTCGACCAGTAATTCTTCGATGTAGGGCGCTGGAGTAATGTACTCGACCCAGCGAGCGCAGGGAGCCGCCGCCACCAACTGCAAGTCCGCGGCCAGTCCGACAGCAGTATTCCAGCCGTGCGGGACAAAGAGGATCGAATGATCATCGGCGTATTGCGCGATCCGATGCTCCTCACTGATTCCGCCCACCTTGGTGACATCCGGCTGAATGTAGTCAACTGCCCTTCGCTCGATCCACTCCAGAAAAGACTGACGTCGCGTAAACACTTCGCAACTCGCGATCGGCAACGGAGCATTCTCGGTCAACTTGATGTAGCCCTCAAGATCGTCCGGGCGCAGCGCTTCTTCGAACCAGGTCACCTCGTAGTCGGCGAGCATCTTTGACGTCTCCAATGCCCACTTGTATCCGTGCGGCCAGAGGGCATCGGACCCTCCCGCATCGACCATTAATTCATTGTCCGGCCCGATCGTCTCGCGTGCTGTCCGCACAATCAATTCGTCGGTCTTGCGATCCCGTCGGCCGAACGGTCCCCATCCGATTTTGAACGCACGAAATCCACGACTCATGCCGTCTTCCAGCGAAGCCTTCAGCTTCTCCGGCTCATCCATCAGGAGGGAACCATAGGGCTTGATTGAGTCACGATATCGTCCGCCCAGTAAACGGCTGATCGGCTGTCCTGTCACTTTCCCAAGGATGTCCCACAAGGCGATGTCGATTCCGGAAATGGCGTGTGTGATCGATCCACCCCGGCCCTGCCAGAAAGTCTGCTGATGGCATAGTTCTGTCGTTGCCGCCGGATCGAGAGCGGACGCTCCGATGAGGTGAGGACGCAAGACGTCGATGGCGCCTTCCACCAGTTTGGCCGACGTGTAAGCGCTCCCGATTCCGGTGACGCCTTCGTCGGTGATGACTTCGACAAGCGTGTGAAGATTCGTATCGAGCGCGAGCGATTTTTCATCCCACCCGCCGTCCGGGGTTCCTCCCCGCAGGGGCAGCGCTCGAATGTCCTCGATCTTCATGGATGACTATTTCAACAGGGATCGTGATAAAATGGCAATGCAAATGGTGACGGGATGAGGGTGCCCGCGATCTCCGGGGCATCGAGGCAGGCTTTTGCGATGGCATCGCGGGCGACCTTCAACCGGGCCAAGGATAGGGGAATCCGGTTTTGCATCGCTCCGCAATCCCGTCAGAAACAGGCTCGCCCAAAAACGGTCAGGACCTTACTCTGCTGGAGTTATGTTTGAACTGCGTGACAGGCCGAATCGGCGGAATGGGAATTCCCGGCGCCATTTTCTCCGGGTTGGTGGAATGGCCGCGGGCGGATTGTCGCTGCCTCAACTTCTCGCGGCGGAGGAGGCTCAGAATATCGGCAGCTCCCACAAGGCGGTCATCAATATTTTCCTTCCCGGCGGGCCGCCTCATATTGACATGTTCGATATGAAGCCCGACGCCCCGCGTGAGATTCGTGGCGAGTTCTCGCCGATGCGGAGCAATGTGCCCGGGATGGAGTTTTGTGAATTGTTTCCGAAACTCGCCCGGTGTGCCGACAAGTTTGCCATCATTCGCTCGTTGGCAGACAGCGAGGGACGTCACGATCCTCACCAGTGCATGACGGGACGACGGAAAGCGGGGGGAGGAGTGGTTCCTCCGGGAGGATGGCCGAACTTCGGGGCCTGGTCATCGAAGTTGCAGGGATCGCGTCCCGATGTGCCTGCCAATGTTTCTCTGATGTATCCGTCGAAGGGCGGCAATTGGGGAGATCCCTACGGAGGGGGATTCATCGGATACCCGCACGCGCCGATGAACCTGGTCGACAAGGATCCGATGGCAAAAGTGAAGAATCTCTCGCTCGAGGGAATGTCGCTCGATCGTCTCGAGGACCGGAGCCGACTCCGTGAGTCTTTGCAGCAATTTCAGCGGGCCACCGAAGCACTCGGCGAAAGCTCGGGACTTGATGTCTTTCACAGAAAAGCACTGAATATCCTCGCCGGATCGAAGCTGACGGATGCCTTGGATCTTTCCAAAGAAGACCCGAAGATCGTGGCGCGCTACGGAGTGAATGATCCCGTTTACACCTATGATGGTCCTCCCAAGATGATCCGGAATTTTCTGGTCGCCCGGCGCCTCGTCGAAGCGGGAGCCCGGGTCGTCAGCCTTAACTTTAGTCGGTGGGACTGGCACGGAACGGCGGACCTGTTCAATTTCAAGCGAGCCCGGGAAGATTTCCCGATGCTGGACCAGGGGCTTTCTGCCTTGCTCACGGATCTACACGAACGAGGGCTCGACCAGGATGTGGCAGTTGTCGTCTGGGGAGAATTCGGGAGGACGCCCAAGATCAACAAACTCCAAAGTCGCGATCACTGGCCGAGGGCAAGTTTCGCGCTGATGGCGGGTGGCGGAATGAATACAGGCCAAGTCATCGGTGCCACGAGCAAGGACGGCGGTGAGCCGACCGAGCGTCCGGTGAAGTTCCAGGAGGTCTTCGCGACCCTGTATCACTGTCTCGGAATCGACCCGACTCAGGCGACGGTGACGGACAATACAGGTCGTCCGCACTACCTTGTCGATTCCGGGATCAAGCCGATTCGGGAACTGATTGGGTGAATGATCGGGCGTAGTGAAATCATAGGTCAATCAGGCGCCTTGTGAGCGATTGATTACGTTCCGGGGGGCAGGCGACAATTCTTAATTTTCTCCGATCGTGATCCTCGACGACAGATCTGGCTCGCATTTGCTGCGGTCTGGAGATTCAGAGACCTCCGAGGTTTCTTACGCTGTCTATTTCTGCAGGTGAAAGCGTTTTGAAACCATTCCATCTCCTCTAACAGGTTCGCCCTACACCATAGGCAGTGCCTGGGCTTCGGCAGCAATATCAATTCGATCCACACCCTGAGCAACCGCCCCACCTTGATCACCGGAGGCGATTCCGGCGTGAAGCACTGACGCCACGTCGTCCTGGAGGATCCCAAAACACCCCTGTGTGAGCTTTGGTTCGGTGCGTTGCAGGGCGCCGGGCTGGAGGTGGAATTGAATGGGAATAGTTGTTTGTGGAGTGAGGGGAGGGGGCGTAAAAGAGTTGCGGCAAACGCGTTGGGTGAGGCCGGCGCCCCTGTAGAGTGTCAGCCCGTTAGTTCCTTGAAAATTTGGCCATGTCCCAATAGAATTTGAGAGATGAAAAATGTATTGCTCCTTCTGATTTTCTTTGGAGCTTTGACTTCCGGAATGGCGCAAGACCTCCCTACGATTTCTCTCCGGTCGAATGATGGGCGTACGATCGAGGCACAGATTCTATATCGACTTGTTGACGGGGAAACTGGTTTCCGAGTCCGGCGGGGAAATGGAGCAGAGTTTGATATCGAAGCCAGCTTGCTAACACCAGATTCGTTATTGGTAGCGAGCCAGGAACTTCAACGTCAGGAGATGGCGATTGCCCAGGACTTCAAAGAGGTCCTCGTTACCCACAAGGTCACGAAATTCATCAATGGGAAGTATCACTACTGGTTCGATATCCGAAACTTCCGCGAGGAGGCATTTTCAGGAAAAGTGAAGATCACACTTCTAAACAAGATGGAAGGAATCACCAATGGCGACGCTGTGTTTTCGAGCCCGGCTCCAATCGATCCTGGACTCGGCGCCACCGCATCACTTGAGAGTAATACCGGCCCGCCTTCCGTTCATGGCAACGCTTCGGTTGTTGGATTTCTCTACCAGGTAATCGAAGGCGAAAAGGTTGTTTATGAACTGACAACAGATATTTCGGATCAGGTTCGGTAGTCCCTGCCTGCACTGCGAGAATTGGAAATGAGAGATGAGTGGATTTTAAAAATGATGAATTTCCGTACGCTGATTTGTACTGGTATTTATATTGGAGCTACATTTGTTCGGGCAGAAGATGAGAATACTGCTAAAGAACGTCCCCTGGTATTTGTGATCACTGGCGAAAGCAACTCCGGGGGCTGTGGAAGGAATGTCGATGCCTCTCCGGAGGCTGTGGAAGGAATGTCGATGCCTCTCCGGAGGAGATGGCTCCACGGACTTCAGTGCAGATCATGAATCTTACCAGTGGGGAGTTTGGATTCGAAGACCTGCAACTCGGAGTTAATAATTTGCGGGATCATTTCAGGTTTAATGAAACCCATTATGCATACTGGCATGGATTTGAGAACAAGTTGGCCAACGCGGTGGGTGCCAATGCTTTTGCAAATATCCCGACACTGAGCCGCCATCAAGAGAGCGTTGCTGCATGAACCGGAAATGGAGTCCGGAGAAAAATATCGAATATACGGATTCCGTCTTCCCGTTCAAAACCCTCGCCCCCGGGTATTCGGGCTCAGGTAATAATTCCTGCTTTGCTCTCCTGATTACAACTGAGATAGCCCCTTTCTCCTTTCTCGAACTATTCCTCATCAAGGTAGTAGAGAAATTGTTCTCCGCGGAGAAATAATTCCCGACCGACGATCGCAGCTGAGGGTAAGCGTCCTGTTGTCGAGTTGATTCATGGCCAGAAAGTAGAGCGTATTGTCGCAGAGCAAGGGCGGGGGAACATAAGGCGACTGATTGGGATTTACTTTTTCCAACGGTTGCTTACCGGTGCGTCGGTCCGGTTGGGATTGAGGGAGCGCTATGTCAGAAACAACGCCGCCCTGAAAGGTCGTCTGCAGACAACTTTGTAAAATTAGGTTGGGGGTGGAATGGTAGGCTACGAGCGACCCTTCAGGCCGCGCTTACTTCACGGAATTCTGACCCGGGCGTGAACGCCCCGGCATTGTGCGGACAAGCTTTCAGCTCGCTTCAGGATCAAGCCAATTTCTCCATCTCACGCTGAATCAACGCTTGAGTCGCTTTGATTCCTTCGATCGGCGTGATGTCGTGGCCTTCGAATTCGATTCCGGTGTAGCCTTTGAAACCGCTGTTTTCCACGATTTTGATGAGACGCCCGAACCCGACATTCACTTCATTGCCCTGATCCCGGGCTTGGTCTGGCTGCAAGACACACAAAAGCTGCCTCCCGTTTCCAGAAGGCAGCTTTGTTAGTTTGAGAATTAGAACGGTCGAAAAATCTTACTCCGCCATGTCTTTGAGACCTTTGAGCGGACGTACTTTCACGACGGGT
>Ga0222633_1001329_pt1 | contig 13597 bp, 4 predicted proteins | sample AntAcemetageno48_FD_179816 | JGI IMG/M metagenome (GOLD analysis project Ga0222633, IMG submission 179816) | Saline water microbial communities from Ace Lake, Antarctica - #48 | ecosystem: Environmental > Aquatic > Non-marine Saline and Alkaline > Saline | place: Antarctica: Ace Lake | collected...
CCGCATGGAACTGCAGTTTCCAGATCCAACAGAACATTCTCAACTTTCACATCTACGTACACTGACACCCCAGGAATAACATAGGACCGACTCAAACTGTTGGTCAATGACTCTATGTACTCCTGGAAATCAATATGTAGCAGGTCTTTCGATTGATAGAGCGTCTCATGAATCAGCGCCATGGACTTAATCCGTTGCTGGCTTTCGTTAAGGAGAGTTGAATATACTTCATCTCCCGCACCCTCAGCCTGGATACTCAGCAAGCTCGATATAATCTGCATATTGTTCTTCACTCGGTGATGAACCTCTTTTATAAGAAGTTCCTTCTCTTGAAGTGATTCAGCGAGATGAACCTGGATCGCTTTATTTTCCGCAATTTCACTCTGCAGAGCTTCTGTTCGTTCTGCTACTAGATGCTCCAGGTTTTTCCTGTAGTCTTCCAGTTCCGCTTCGGTAACTTTACGATCAGTTATATCTCTTGATATGCCTACGTAGGCCTGCTTGCTGCTAGACGATTGTTGAACTGCGGCAATCGTCACCTCATGTGTCTTTGCGTCACCATTCGGGTCGACCAGGATCACTTCCCCATGGAAACGACCTTCATCTACCAGCTTTCGTTGAGCCGAAGTTACGTCACCCTCTTCTTCGAAAAGGACTTCCCACAGAGATTCCCCAATCACTTCTTGCGACGATTTGTTCAACCCTTGCAGAATGGTATTGTTCGCGTAGATCAAAACACCTTCCTGGTCTGCTATCAGAATACTATCACTGGCTTCCTCAAGTGATTCAATATAAAGCTGAAGTCTTTCGCTATATATTCGCTCAGATTGTCGTTGAAGACGATCAGTGTTCATCTTAAACAACAGGTAGAAACCCAGCGCAACCAATCCCGTATAAATGCAGTAGGCCCACCAGGTAAACCAAGGGGCAGGGTGAACTATTAGCGAAAGTGCAGCACCTTCTTCATTCCAGATGCCATCGTTATTCGACCCTTGGACTCGAAAAACGTATCTCCCCGTATCAAGGTTAGTGTAGGTAACTTCTCGACTACTATTCCGTTCAACCCACTCGCGATCAAACCCTTCGAGCTTATAACGATATTGGTTCTTCACCGGCGATGTATAGTCGAGAGCCGCGAACGAAAAACTAAGGACACTATCATCATGCTGCAATTCAATAGCTTGTGATGCAGACACCGCATTTTCAAAATTCACGTTCTTATTAAATAGCTTTAACGCTGTTATATGAACAGGTGGCACATGGAGATTAATCTTGATCCTTTCTGGGTAGAAAGCATTAAAGCCGTTGTTTCCACCAAACACTAGACTCCCGTCCGCTAACTTGGCATATGCACCGCTATTAAAGTCACTGCTCTGCAATCCATGGCTGGAATCAAACCTCCTGAATTCTTTGGTTGTCACGTCGAACATCGACAAACCCTTGCCGCCGCTAATCCAGACATTTCCGTTATCAGCCTCTAACAACCCATAAACCGAATCGCTAGCTAAGCCGTCTTTTTTTGTGAAATTTTCCAGTTTGTTAGTGGTCTTATCGATAAAACTCAGCCCTCGATTGACAGTTCCTATCCAGATACCCGACGAGGTAGACAGCAGTGTTAATACTTCGTTGCTAGGGATCGAATTCGAATCGCTGGCATCGTGTTGGAGTAGTTCCGTATCGCCTGATTCAACATCCAAGATAACCACTCCGCCACCTTGAGTCGCAACCCATATTTTCCCATTCTCTACTTCCAAAATGTCCATACACCTCAGGTCAGGAAACTTTCCTTCGCCTTCAATCGGATAACGTCTAAATTTTCCTCCCCCTAGATGCAAGTTTACCCCTGCGCCATATGTAGCAACCCATACACGATTCTGAAGATCGGTGTAAATTCGAGTAATCGCATTAGAACTTATGGATTGTTCATCGTAAGGATCTCTTCGGAAGTTCTGTACGACCTCTCCACCCTCTATTATGCTCAATCCACTAGCTATCGTTCCAGCCCAGACTCTGCCCTCTACAACCCCTAAACTCATAATTCTTGGATCAACAAGCTTCATTGACTCTGGGGCGTGGTTAATCAACTCTCCTCGATCAGTATCCCATTGCATCAGACCCGCAAGAGTGCCTATCCATACGTTTCCGAATCCGTCATCCACGAAAGAAGTAATGTTGTTACTCTGTGCATCACCAGGGTCACTAGCAGGTCGTCGGAAGTATGGGAACATCTCAATGCTCGCATTCCACTTACTCAAACCGTTGAAGGTCCCCACCCAAATCACACCACCGGCATCTTGAAATAAGTCCAGAACAACATCATCACTTATCGAACGAGGGTTACTAAGGTCAACGACGTAATTAGCAAACTCACTCTCTCCCAGCCAAAGATGTAGCCCACGATCAGTACCAATCCAAACATTACCCGCCTTGTCCTCGAGTAACGCCCTAATCCGATTTGACTTAATTGAGTTATTCACAAAATCCTGAGGAAGGAATACTCTGCGCGCACGTGTCGTTGAATCAAACAACACTACTCCGGAATCGAAAGTTGCAACCCAAAATCGACCGGCTCTATCTTCGATGACGTCCCTTATATTCGCATTATCAGAAACGATTTCAGATCTTGATAGCTTCTCATCGGGACCCATAGAAAAGAGTCCATTTTCTTCAGTCCCGACCCAAACCACTCCATTCGAATCCTGGAAAAGAACTTTTATCGTTCCTAATTGCTCTAGCCAGGAGTCTCCTTCAGAAGCCCGTATCCACTCAACCAATTCTCCTTCTGTTGTGAGGATCGCAATTCCTTCGGCTGTGCCGACCCAAATTTGACCAGAATCATGCTCGAGAAGCGAGTGAACGACTTTATTCGTCTCTTCTCCTAAGTCAACGTGAGAAAACGTATTCGATCTCGGGTCAAAAATATCGAGGCCGCCTTCTGAGGCAACCCACATATTTTCATTGTGAAACAGGAATGACCTGACATAGTCATGAGAGAGAGAACTGTCATCACCCTCTATGTGATAGTAGGTTTCAAATTGAAACCCATCAAAACGGTTGAGTCCTTCTTGCGTGCCTACCCAAACAAACCCTTCCGGATCCTGAGCGACAAATGTAACGATTCCCTGAGATAGTCCTTGATCAGTTCCTATCCGGTCAAAAATGATACTTCGTTGGTCTGCAATTTTGGACGAGGCAGAAGCGAATTCTGAAATCGACACAACAAGCAGAGTAGCGATGAGACACAGGTACGACTTCAGCTTCATCTAGGGACACAGCAGCAAACACTACTCTTGTTCGACCCAGCGGTTAATTGTTGCCGCACTCGTATTCCAGAGGTTTCCGGTATTCCAAAGATTTCCTGTGTTCCAGAGATTGCCAGTATTCCAAAGATTGCCCGAGGACCAAGTGTATCCATTCTCAACAAAACTGGAAGTATAGGTTTCGCCATTAAGCAAGGCGGTCTCATCCCACAACACCGCTGTATTCCAAAGGTTTCCTGTATTCCAAAGGTTTCCCGTGTTCCAAAGGTTTCCTGTGTTCCAAAGGTTGCCTGTATTCCAAAGATTGCCCGTATTCCATAGGTTACCAGTATTCCAGAGATTACCTGTGTTCCAGAGGTTACCAGTATTCCAAAGATTACCTGTGTTCCAAAGATTACCAGCGCTCTCAGCCACTACGAAGTTACCATCAACATCTTGGGTAATTGCGCCGCCATAATGAGCTGACCCGGAGAGATCATTCGCAATATTCATATTCAGGTTGGCACAACCGAAATTCTCACTCAGCACAGCATCCAGAGCATTCACTAACCCAGCCCCCTGTTGAAGGATTCCATACACAAGTTCACCTTCATTGGTCATAGCTGCCTGTGCAGAAGTAACAAGCCTACACTTAACATCATCAGGGCTAAGATCCGGATCAGCCTGAATCATCAGAGCCACTACGCCGGCCGTGACTGCAGACGCCTGAGATGTACCTGACATCTGGAAGAACTTTCCGCCGTTGTGAAACTCAGGATGCTCCTCTGCTAGCGCTGCCTTGTTGCTCATGACACCCATCAGGTGTCCCCCGGGCGCAATCAAATCAGGCTTAACGTGACCTTCCAGTGTTGGACCAACAGCTGAGAAGCTTGCCAGTATGTCGTCTGCTCGATCTTCTGGAGTGTAGCTATCGGTCATTGCGCCAACGGTTACAATATATGGCACGTTACCTGGTATCCCAATGCTGAGGGGATCAGGTCCACTGTTGCCCGCGGAAGCAACGACAACGATGCCTGCTTTCCAGGCTTCCATCACCGCAATATTGATCGGGTCTTCCCAATAGTGAGACGTTGGCTCACCACTGAAGGACAAATTCATCACCCGGATATTAAATTCGTCTTTGTGCTCGATGACATATGAAATTCCGCGGATCACGTCCATGTAGGTGCCGTAACCGGTCTCATCGAATGACCTGATAACAATCAGGTCCGCATCAGGCGCCACACCATGGTAGGCGCCGGTTAACTTTTTATCGTCATCGTAGGAGGGTAATGAGCTCGCAATAACACTGGTGATATGAGTACCGTGACCGGACTCATCTTCCATCGGGCTGTCTTCGCTATCTTCAATGGCATCGTAATATGCAACAACGCGCGATTTCCCGCCCGTGTCTTTCTGAATTGATTTTTCCTGCCATGCACCGGTGTCGATAATGGCAACTCCAACACCGGTCCCGCGAATACCCTCACGATGCAACTCATCCGCATCAATGAGTTTAGTGAATTCAGTTTCCCGTTTCTTTGCACGCCCTCCACTTGCTCGGCCCGGGGTTTTCATTGCGGTCTGCAGTGTGTTGTTCGGAACGAGCGCACTAACTTTGTCTCTTGATAATCGAGCGAGTTGTGACTTCGTCAGTTCTACTTCTGCTGACCTCAGAATTGGCAAGGTTGAAGTAGGCGTCGCGCCTATTACAGCCAGGTGCACCATCAATGCTTCATAATCATGACCGCTAACAACGAAACTATCTGCGTCCATTGCTTCGAGGTCAGTCTTGATAGCACCCCGTTCCTCTTCCCACAGATAGCGTGCCAGCAATACATTTGAATCACCCGTCCAGGCTTTGCCCAGGAAGGGTTGAACGTCCATGTCCACTTCGTCCGTAAAGTTATCGTCCTTGTCAGCTTCTTCCCATAAATAGCGGGTAACCGCGGGGGATTCTTCATCCCACAGGTACCTCGATACAGCCGGCAGATCCTCTTCCTGAGGTTCTTCAGCTTCTTCCCACAAATAGCGAGCCATCATTAGCTCACCGTTAACCATCCATGCGTCACCCACATAATCACTACTAACTGCAGCAGGTGGGACGTCCCTGTCCCCTTCTTCCATGAAACCGTTTGCCGCTGGCTCTTCCCAGAGGTAGCGGCCAATTTGGAGAGATGGGTCAGTCACCTGACCCTCTTCTTCCCACAGGTACCGCGCCAGCATCAGGTCGCCGTCTGCCATCCAGGCATCACCCACGAATCCTTCGTGGTGGACATCCTTGTCCGCGTCTTCCATAAAACTGTCACCAGTACCCTCTTCTTCCCACAGGTAGCGTCCGACCCTTGTATCGCGGTCAGTCGCACTCCCTTCTTCTTCCCACAAATACCGTGCCAGCATCAGGTCGCCGTTTGCCATCCAGGCATCACCCACGAATCCTTCGTGGTGGACATCCTTGTCCGCGTCTTCCATAAAACTGTCACTTGCAGGGTCTTCCCAGAGATAACGACCAATCTGGAGAGATCGATCCGTCGTAGTCCCTTCTTCTTCCCACAAATATCGCGCCAGCATCAGGTCGCCGTTTGCCATCCAGGCATCACCCACGAATCCTTCGTGGTGGACATCCTTGTCCGCGTCTTCCATAGAGCTGTCACCCGCTGCCTCTTCCCAGAGGTAGCGTGCGAATTCAGGGTTCAGATTATTGCCAACAGGAACAAAGTCTGGCTGCTGGTTTTGATCTGCCGCGTAGTTTGCTAAGTCTGCGTGGATATGAGCCAGCGCAAAGATCACTGCGGCGGTCAGTAATGAAAGTCTTTGTATCATTATTTATTTCTCTCCAAGTTCTTGTCGCCCCAATCCAAAATACTGGGGACCACCTTTATTACTAACGGGCTGCGAAGGTTAGCGATGAAGTCAGGAAAGCTAGCCTCGCCCCTTCTAAAGAGCATAAGCTGTGCCAACATTCTAAGTTGTTGTTTTTATTGGGGGGTTTGAAGTATTCGCCATTTTCTTCAGAAAATAGTGGCGAAAAACGAGGATTTTTTCGCTGATTTTTACCGCAGTTTTTTCGGTTTAGAAAATACTGGCGGAATCACCTGCCATTCGGCGGTAGGTTGGTAGTGATACTCCCAGCAGCTTCGCTCGAACGCCACGGCTTAGGTTTCGGTTTTCGACTTCGCGCATCAACATTCTCGCCAGGATCTCCAGCGGCTGTGCAGATTGCTCTGAAGCCATTTGCATGACGTCATGATAAAGCTCTGGGGTAACAGGCCAGCCAGTCGGGCGTTCAGGGTCCGGGGAGCCATAGATTGACTCGATCTTCTGGACCTTTCGGCGCAATGTCGATTCCGGCACCGCAATTGAGAGTGCTGCACGGTTAAGCACACCACCATGGTGATTAATGCTCATGAGGATAAAATCCTCCTCAAGGTAACGTCCTACCGCCAACGGTTTACTGCCGCTTGCCCCCAGATCCACGGCAACTTTCAAAATCGAGCGGAGCCCGTTGGCTTGTTGTGGTGGTTGTACCGGTTCATGCTGCTCCGTTTTGCCACCAAATACACCTAACTGGATTGGTGTAATCAATTGGTCTTTGCTCAGTATCACTGCCCTGTTCACTACATTCGACAGCTCACGGATATTGCCGGGCCAGGCGTAACCCAGAAGCGCCTGCTGCGCATCGGCGGTAAAACCTGTGACCGCTTTGTTATAGCGTGCGGCAAACTGCTGCAGGAAGTAGCTCGCAATTTCCAGGATGTCGTCCCGTCGATCACGTAGCGGCGGTACAGTAATTGAAAAGACATTGAGCCGGTAGTAAAGGTCTTCCCTGAACCTGCCTTCATCAACCATTTCCTTCAGGTCTCTGTTGGTCGCAGCAATAACCCGGGCATCAACTATCTCGTATTGATTGGACCCAACGGCCGCAACCTGCCGGTCCTGAACAAACCGCAGAAGCTTTACCTGAGTCTCTAACGGTAGTTCACCAATTTCATCCAGTAAAACCGTTCCACCATTGGCTTCTTTGAGTCGCCCGGTAAAGTTGGATGTGGCGCCGGTAAAAGCACCCTTCACGTGACCAAAAAGTTCGCTCTCAATCAGGCTGGGTGCTACGGCGCCGCAATCCACCACAACCAGCGGTTTGTCATGTCGGCTACCCTTCTGGTGTATATACCTGGCAACGACTTCCTTGCCGGTACCAGACTCGCCTGAGAGCAGGACCGTGGCATCCGTTGGCGCGGCGAGGTCGGCAGTATCGAGCACCTGCTGCATTTCCGCAGAGCCATAAACCAGCTGCTGATTGGAGGAATCCAGGACCCGGACAGGTTCCGGCTCGACATCAAATCGTGCAACGCTGCTGGTAAAATAGGTACTTAGTGTCGACAGAAAGGACTCGTCTTCAGCGTCAAACTCACTGCCTGACAGGAAGAGCACCCACCGTCCTGCAAGATCAAACAGCACCGTATGGCTTAGCAGCTGTTTCGGCCACTCTCCCCTTGATGCCGCTTTTATCCCTGCAAATTCGCGTTCGCTTAGCTTGAGATCTGTTATGTGGCTCGTCTTGCCACCATCCCGGGTATACCCAACCTCAAGCTTGATCCTGTCATCGACAACACTCAGTAACGCTGAACGTTTTGTCCTGAAAACATGGAAAAGGTGTCTGCTGAATTCATCACACATCGTCTCAAGGTCTTCGGCGGAGGCTAGTGCATTCATCACATTCCACAGCAATACAACGTGGCGATAATCATTGCCGCCACTCATCTCTCGCCGGTCGATATCGGTATTACCACCATCAATCCACAGTCGATTTCCACCTGAGCGTCTTGCGGTATTGAGTGCAGAAGTTGAACGACGAAATAATTCAATCGGTTCCTGGTCGCCGCCCGTACTGTGGGCAAGACCGGCGCTAAAGGTAAACGAACTACCCGAATGCTCATACCTGTCGAGCTGCGTTAGGAGAGCCGATGCAATCTGCTCCCCCTCGGCTACATCTGTGTAGGGCAAACTGATAGACACCATGGAGTTGGCGAAGACACTCACCAGATCAGTAGCTCTCATGGATGTGTCCAGCCTTGCTCTGACATCCTCAACAATGCCAGATAAGACCTCGGCGTTCGCGTTATCCGGCGAGATCAATAACTGGCAAAAAGAGGATTCGCTGGGGGACAATTGCTTTGACCCGAGCATGGCGTATCGTTCCATGGCGCCTAGCTTTACAGGGTCTTCAATGTCGCCCAGATCCCTCAGGATTAACACCGCGCCCTCATCCATTGGACCGACAATGCCATCGACCAGCTTCGTTGTACCGGTCCCCCGCTGCATCAAAAAGGGAGGCAGTTTTGCCAGGTTCATGTCTTGTAATGCACTTTTCACATTAGCGGCAACTGATGATTTTTCACCAAGCACTTCACGCCAGGATGCACCCGTATCCAGGTTACGCCCCAGCAACTCTTTAGCGTCCTGATTAATGTTGATGATTTTTCCTTCCTGATCCAGAAAGATCAGCGCACTGCCAATGCAGGCTAGCGCGGTTTCCAGGAGCTGTTGTTTTTCCCTCAGCTCTTTTTCAACACGAAACTTGTAGAGCGCCATTTCAATCGTAATCTGCAGATCGCGATTCTCAACAGGCTTTATGATGTAACCGAAGGGGGTGACTTTCTTGGCTTTGGCAACAGTATCTTCGTCAGAGTAAGCCGTGAGGAAAACGATCGGAACGTCCATCACCGCCTGGATTCTTTCAGCCAGGTCGATCCCGCTTAAACCGTGGCGCAGATGTATATCACTTAGCAAGAGGTCTGGCTGGGTTTCAAGCGCTAGCTCTACCGCTTCTTCCCCGAAGGCAGTGCCAACGACTTCCCAACCCATGTTGGTGAGTCTGTTCTGAATCTCACGCGCAATCAGCGCCTCATCTTCAACGATGAGAATTTTTGCCGGGGCCGATTCCTCAGTCATCCTAACCTCGCTTCGCACAGCCCCTATACAAGCGGCATGTGGCTATGCGCCGAATCGCGCCTTTGCTTCCTTGCGCCTTGCATGCAGAACAGGCTCAGTATAACCATTTGGTTGTTCTTTGCCCTTGAATACAAGGTCACACGCTGCCTGGAAGGCAACGTTATCATCAAAATCAGGGGCCATGTCCTGATAGGCTGCATCGCCTGCATTCTGGCGATCAACGACGGCGGCCATTTTCTTCAATGTTTGCATCACCTGCTCTTCAGTACACACGCCGTGACGAATCCAGTTGGCAATGTGCTGGGAAGATATCCGTAATGTCGCCCGATCTTCCATCAATCCAACGTCATCAATATCCGGCACTTTTGAACATCCCACACCCTGGTCTATCCAGCGAACAACGTAACCAAGAATGCCCTGTGCGTTGTTTTCAAGCTCCTGTTGTACGTCCTGCGCCGACAGGTTTTCACCCCGCAATATCGGGATCGTCAACAGGTCAGACAGCTTCGCCCGGCTTCGCGCCTTAAGCTCATCCTGCCTGCTCATGACATTCACCTGGTGATAATGCATTGCATGCAGTGTTGCAGCAGTCGGGGAAGGCACCCATGCCGTGTTTGCGCCGGCTCTCGGGTGCCCGATTTTCTGTTCCATCATCTGGGCCATTTCGTCCGGCATCGCCCACATGCCTTTGCCGATCTGAGCCTTGCCCTGCAATCCAGCCGCCAGGCCGACATCCACGTTCCAGTCTTCATAGGCGCTAATCCACGCCTCCTGCTTCATGGCTGTTTTCTTCACCATCGGACCGGCTTCCATGCTGGTGTGGATTTCATCGCCCGTGCGATCAAGGAATCCAGTGTTGATAAAGATCACACGCTCTTTTGCAACGCGAATGCATTCCTTAAGATTCAGGGTCGTGCGCCGCTCTTCATCCATGATACCAATTTTCAGTGTATTCACTGGCAGCCCAAGCGCCTTCTCGATGCGTGCAAACAAATCAACGGTCAGTTGCACTTCTTCGGGTCCGTGCATTTTTGGTTTAACAATGTACACGCTCCCGGTCCTCGAGTTGCTGAGCGAACCTGTCTTGTTCAGGTCATGCATCGCGATCAGGCTGGTAAACATACCGTCCATAATACCTTCCGGTATTTCGCTGCCATCAGCCATCAGTATGGCATCATTGGTCATCAGGTGGCCGACATTGCGAATCAACAGCAGGCTCCGACCATGAAGCGTCACTTCATTTCCAGCGACTCCGTTGTAGGTACGGTCCGGGTTCAACGTACGTCGAACTACCTGATCGCCTTTCTTGAATTCTTCCATCAGCTTACCTGTCATCAGGCCAAGCCAGTTGGCATACACGATAACCTTATCGTCAGCATCGACCGCCGCGACCGAATCTTCGCAATCCTGAATAGTGGTGAGCGCAGATTCGACCAAAATGTCCTTCACACCGGCTTTTTCATTTTTACCAATCGAGTCTTCCCGATCGACCTGAATCTCGACGTGTAAGCCATTGTGTTTCAACAGGACCCCTGAAGGTTCACTCTCATCGCCAAGAAAACCCACAAACTGGCCAGGGTTGGCCAGGCCTGTTGTCTCACCGTTTTCCAGCTGAACTTCAACTGCACCACCCACAACCCGGTACTGAACGACATTCTGGTGCAGCGCGCCTTCAAGCGGATAGGTTTCATTCAGGAAGTTGGCCGCGTAGGCAATCACGAGGTCACCCCGGACGGTGTTAAATGCGCCACCTTTTTCAGCGCCATTGCTTTCAGGAATGACATCAGTGCCATATAAGGCGTCGTACAAACTTCCCCAGCGCGCGTTAGCGGCGTTCAACGAAAAACGTGCATTCATCACGGGGACCACCAGTTGCGGCCCGGCCGTTAATGCGATCTCCTCATCGACATTTTCTGTCGTGATGTCGAAATCTGGCCCCTCTTCCAGGAGATAACCAATTTCGCGAAGAAAAGCGGTGTATTCGGTTTCATCAATCTGCTGTCCGGCATGTTCCTGATGCCAGGTACCAATTTTTGCCTGGAACGCATCGCGTTTCGCCAGCATGGCTCGATTTCGCGGCACAAACTCTTCAAGCACAGACTCCATTTCCGACCAGAAATGGGCCGATGACACGCCGGTCCCCGGTGCAATTTCGTTTTCCAGAAGATCACTCAGGACCTTCGCAATGTTTAACTGGCCAATCGTCACTCGCTCTGTCATAGCACTACTTTCCAACTCATCTTGTTTAGAACCACAGGTTCATTATTCAGGCACCTGATTGGCACCTCGAAGATGTCGCATGCTACGCCAATTACCCGTATCTTGCATGTCACGAGATCATTTTACGGATCATCAAAACCATTTATGCTGGCAAAACCAGCCCCAGAGGACACGAAATGGACTTAACCCGGTTACACGAATATGTCAGCGTCGTTACCACGCTGTTGATCGATGGTTTTGTACTTGGATTTACCGTTTTGGTCATCGCGATCATCGTTATGTACATCGTTGATGTTACCCAGACTACCCATTCCGTTCGAAGGAACTATCCGGTGGTTGGCCGCTTTCGCTACCTGTTTGAGACCCTGGGTGGATTTTTTCGCCAGTATTTCTTCGCCCTGGACCGGGAAGAACTGCCTTTTAATCGCGCTGAGCGCTCCTGGGTGTATCGGTCTGCCAAGAACATCGACAGCACCGTTGCCTTTGGCTCTACAAGAAGTCTGGATCCGCCGGGTACCGTCATTTTCTCAAATACTGCCTTTCCGACTCTCGCGGGAGACTCCGTAAAGAGCGAGGCGCTGGAGATCGGCCCCTACTGTAAAGAGCCCTACCGACCACAGTCGATATTCAATATTTCAGCCATGAGCTATGGCGCGATATCAAAGCCCGCGATTCTGGCTCTGTCGGAAGGTGCCAGGATGGCAGGCTGCTGGATGAACACTGGTGAAGGCGGCCTTAGCCCGTTTCATCTGGAAGGCGGCGCCGATATTGTCATGCAAATTGGTACGGCAAAATATGGCGTGCGGGATGCGGAAGGTAACCTGAGTGACGGTAAGCTGCGCGAAATCAGCGCCATCCCCCAGGTCAGGATGTTCGAACTGAAATTGAGCCAGGGTGCAAAACCCGGTAAGGGAGGCATGCTGCCGGGGGAAAAAGTCAGCAAGGAAATTTCAGCTATCCGCGGCATCGCTGAGGGCCAGGATTCCATCAGCCCAAATCGACATCCCGAAATCGATTCAGTCGACGACCTCCTGGATACCATTGCGCACATCCGCGAGGTCACAGGGAAACCAACGGGCTTCAAAATAGTACTGGGTGATGATCGGTTTACCGAAGAGCTTTGCCTGGCAATCAACGCCAGAGGAATCGAGTCAGCACCGGATTTCATTACGGTCGATAGTGCCGATGGCGGCACCGGCGCCGCACCCCAGAGCCTTATCGACTACATGGGCTTGCCGCTCAGGGAAAGCCTTCCGATACTGTCCAATTCCCTGATCAAGCACAACCTTAAGCGACGGATCAGGGTAATTGCCTCTGGCAAACTCATTGATCCGGCATCTGTCGCCTGGGCCATCTGTCTGGGTGCTGACTTTGCTGTATCAGCGCGCGGTTTCATGTTTGCGCTAGGCTGCATCCAGGCACTCCAGTGCAACAAGAATACCTGCCCCACGGGAATCGCGACGCATAACCCTTCCCTTCAAAAGGGTCTCGTGGTTGAGGACAAGGCAGAGCGAGTAAAAAACTACTGCCACAATATGAATTACGAAGTTGGCGTCATCGCACACTCCTGTGGTGTCGAGGAACCTCGCAGGCTATGTCGCCATCACGCCAGGGTGGTTAGTGATACGGGCCTGTCCATATCCCTTGAAGAGCTACACAGGCTCCCCGTAAACGCTGACTGAACTAAATTATCAAGGACATTCAAATAGGGAACTTCAAAAATGATCGACGCTGAAATCGATATAGTGACCAAAGACGGTGCCATGAATACTTTTATTTCTCACCCGGAGGAAGGCGGCCCCTACCCGATCATTCTTTTCCTGATGGACGCACCGGGGTACCGTGAAGAAATTCACGACATGGCTCGAAGAATAGCCACCGCCGGCTACTACGTCATGCTACCCAACCTCTACTATCGCCGTGCGCGTGAATTCGTGATTGATGGTGCGCCAGAAGCCCGGGAGATCATGTTTGGCCATATGAACAGCCTGTCCAATGCCATGGTTGTGGATGACTGCAGAGCGCTGCTTGACTATGCGGATTCACAGGTTGCAGCCCGTGACGGCGCTGTCGGTTGTACCGGGTACTGCATGAGCGGCCCGTTCGCATTCGCCGTTGCCGCGCAGCTGGCAGATCGCGTCAAGGCCTCCGCTTCCTTTCATGGTGTCAGGCTGTGCGTTGATACT
>Ga0222633_1001334_pt1 | contig 13576 bp, 12 predicted proteins | sample AntAcemetageno48_FD_179816 | JGI IMG/M metagenome (GOLD analysis project Ga0222633, IMG submission 179816) | Saline water microbial communities from Ace Lake, Antarctica - #48 | ecosystem: Environmental > Aquatic > Non-marine Saline and Alkaline > Saline | place: Antarctica: Ace Lake | collected...
AACCACCCAAGCGTTCGAGCCACGACTCGATGCCCGCCAACGACCCGATGATGCTGCCAATGAGCAGAGCTCCGATGACGACGAGAAACGTGCCACCCGCGCCAACCACGTCCACGAAGTCCGCATCGGTGAGCGAGACCAGGTTAAGGCCGCCCAGCACGATGGTAACCAGCCCGAGAGCGTCAGTGACGACCCGGGTGGTGCGCTCTGGCAGTCGCTTGCCGATGAGGACGCCGATGGTGGCACCAACCACGATGGTGGTGATGTTGAGCAGGGTGCCGAGTCCGATCACGGGACAAGGATAATCGGTGCCACGCGCCCGGCGGTATGTCGAGTGAGTTAGCGGGCATGTAGAGCACGGCGCCTCGGCTGGCAGGGATGTGAATCTCGGTGTAGTTTCCACCGCACTGTGTCTAGGTCAAGTACTTTTTACAGCCAAAGCGCAGGTGGCAGCTGGTGAAAAAGCAACAACTAGGCGGTGGCGGTGAGACCGGTAACCCCGGCGGTCGACGTAATTGTTGCACCCAGTTTTTTCCCGAGTGCTTCGTAAAACATCGAGAGGGGAAATTCATCATCATGAATCTGATCGGTGAACTCTGCGGGTGTGCCGTCCAACGGAAGATTTCCGGAGAGGAACTTTGATGCTGGGTGAGGTGCCAACACCTCCGCAATGAGTTCGTGTGCAGATATCCAATGCACAATTTTGGGGCGGTCGATGCTTCGCCAGTACAGAGTGTTAATCCGGTCAGAGAGTTCGACGACGACATCGGACACGGCGTCCCAGTCAATGGTTAGTTGGGTATCTCTCCAGTGGAGGACTCGGTGTTGATGCAACCACGCAAACAGCAGTTGGCCGGCAACACTGTCGTAATTGCGGACCCGACCGCCGGTGAGGGGAAATCGGAAAATCCGGTCAAACACCACCGCATACAGCACCAACTGGGCGTGCTTACGGGTAATCACATCTGTTTTCTTGGCGCGAACCAAGGTGACAGCTTCACGAAAAGCTGTCAAATCACATCGGAGCTCCTCCAAGCCGTAGAGGTAGAAAGGCATGCGTTGTTTGATCATGAAGGGATCGAAAGGGAGGTCACCTCTCATGTGGGTGCGATCGTGAATCAAATCCCACATGACGAAAGTCTCTTCCGCCAGGCCCTGGTCATCGAGTAGTCCTTTGGCGTCGGCTGGTAGTTCGAGTTTGGTGATCTCAACCGCATGCCGAACAACCGAGCGAAACCGCGCGGCCTCGCGATCGGCGAAGATTGCGCCCCAACTAAAGACCGGCAATTCAGCAGAAGTCCCCTCCGGTGCTCCGGCAGGGACTCGGGGCGTTACGGCCACAGACTCAGGAAAAAGCACAGCCGAGTTTGACTCGTATCCCGGCGTATAGTCAAGGAATCGCAGCGGAACGAAGAGAGCGTTACTGCACCGGGAGGATTCAAGAACACCCACAAACTTCGGCCAAATAGTCTCACAGAGCAAAGCCTCAAAGAATCGATTGGTCGAACCGTTTTGCGTATACATCGGGAACACGACCAGGTGCGGGGTGCCATCCACCCGGGTCCGCTCGGGATGAAATGCTGACAGAGAATCATAGAAATCAGGGACGCCAAATCCGGCGCTCTCCCACGCTGCGCAGTCTCGGGCCACCGCGTCGAGATACTCGGCGTCGTGAGGGAACCAAGGAGCAAGTGTGGCGACAGACCCGGTGATGGTCTCCACAGCCTTGCGGGCACGAGAATGGTCCTTCACCGCAGCGATGCTGCCGTCTTTGGCTTGAATTGCCTGGAGGTCGATGCATGCCTCTTTCAACTCAACCCATGGGGAATCGGTGACAAGATCGCGCACGATTTGTGGGGAATGGTCCATGGTTATCGACATAGCAACCTCCCAGCTCGGTGATTTCAGTGTAGAGCGGTGGTTCCGTAATCATGGGTGCTTACCGCGCTTGGCTGATGCGTCTTTGCCGGTCTTGAAGCACTTTTTTTGCGCAGAGCTGTTGTTGCCTCCGCTGTGCGCCGAAACGTGCCTGCTGACCTGTGCACACCGTGAGGGTCCGTATAGCGAACCTGCCAATTTCCTAGTCTGGGGCGGCTCACAGAGCCTCTAGCTCTCTTCGTTCCGCGCTTCTGCTGGTCCAAAGTTTCTACCTAGCGGTCTAAGTACCTAGGTGTAATCCCGATTTAAGCCCAAGACATTCCCATTAGGTCTAGGTCGTTGCTGTTCGCTGCGCTTGCCGATACCCGAATTCGTAATGATTTACTGAGCTATCTCGCGATTTACTGGAGGCACCGGAGAGAATCGAACTCTCCACCTTCTCATTACGAGTAAGACGGGATGGTGCAGTGGTTCCCTGCGCTGATCCAAGGTCAATTGTCAAACCCTCAAAGCCTTCAGAGCGACATGCCCCGCTAACCCAAGACCCAGCTTCGTAAACGTGAACTTCTCAACCCGCACGAGCTACTACTGCAGCGGCGGCTAGTCCGTTCGGGTGAGAGCCGATGACCATACCGTCAGGCAGGTCTGACTAACTTCCCTGCTCACGCCGCTCAGCGCCGCGCATTCGACGCCGAACCACAAAGCGAACCACCTCAGATGAAACAAGAGCGAGCACAACCGCGATGCCATCTCTCCATGGTGACTCGGGCCTCCCAATCTGGATGAGCACTATCGCCGTAGCAAAAAGCACGACCAGGAAGGCGATGTGAGGGTACCTCACATCTTCGGGACAGCGTCTCCACTCATCAACTCGAAATAGGACTGATAGAAATTTCACTGAGGCTCGACCGTTCGCGACGAATTCGACCGCCGGAACGCCGAATTTGCGTTCCTTAGGCTTCCAGTTTCCACGGTGGTGGACCTGCCCTCGAGCGGATGGGCTTTTGACACAAACAGAATTTATGGTGAGACGTCTTCATCGTGCCCGCCTTGGAGCAAAGCCCAGAACTGAACAGCTTCGATATCGTCTCTTTCGTGCTCTTCAGCAATCCGCAACACGTAATCAGGGAGCCCCATGTAAGGAGAAGCACGCCCTACTGCCTTTACGTCTCTGGTTTGACCCGACGGGAGCAAATCACTCGTCATACCGAATACGGATTTCACCATCCCGCGCTTGCTCGCCCACACATTGTCTATCACTCTCCGCTCTCGGGAAGGGGGAGTGTACACCCCTTCGGTCGGCGAGTCCCAGGCACGCACGAATCTGTGCTTTGAGCGATGAAGGTGTGCGCAGCTAACCTGCCAATTTTCTAACTTGTTAAGGCTCACGCAGCCGGTAACTCTCTTGATTCCGATCCGCTGCTGGTCCATATTTTTCACCTAACTATCTAAGTACCTAGGTCTAATCCTAGAACCTTCCCATTAGGTCGAGGACGTTGCTGTTCGCTGCGCTTGCCGATACCCGAATGTGGAGTTATTTACTCGGCTATCTAGCGATTTGCTGGAGCCACCTGAGAGAATCGAACTCTCGACCTTCTCATTACGAGTGAGACGCTCTACCAACTGAGCTAAGGCGGCCAGCCCTGAACCAGCGCCTTCCATGCTAGCCGAAGTTCACCGAAGCACCGAGGCCTCAGAACTCTGCAGCCACCCTTTGACCGGCTGATCGCCGGCGGGGTTCTCGCCCCTCCAAAAGAGGCTGAGTTGAGAGCAAGCCGGGCACCAGCTCACCGGGAGCTACCACCCCTCCCGCAAGGGCAACAAGATCCACAAAAGGGCAATGTTCCTCCCCAACCTTCGTGGCGCTCAAAGATCCTCTCTCACGGGCATACTGCGACCGCAAACGCGCCGAAGGAAAACGCCACCACCAGACCTTGATCGCCCTCGCCCGCTGCTGCTGCTGCTGCTGCGACCCAATCTTCGCCATGCTCCGAGACGGCGCTCTACTTCGAGGAAAAACCCCGAAAGCACCGTAACAAAAAATATAGGGACACCCCCACTTTTTTTGGGACGGTTTGGGGCACCGATGAAACGAGGCACACGCCCACGGTTTCTTAGCGGCTCTTCCCTCAGGCATACGGTAACTGCGCCAATCGTGCAACTCGAGCGCCTCATCCCCCCGCGGCCGAACCGCATGAACGATGCCGCGCGCTGGCGTGAGATCCAGTTGTGGCCCGATGTGCTCGCCTGCACCTCGTGGCCCAAACGCACCGCCGAGCAATCGCGCGCCCACCTCAAAAATCGCGCCAAGCATATGGCGCTGAGGCACGCGGACGTCTTTCTGGCTCTCGCTTTAGAACACTAAGGCGCGCTCGTCGGTGACGTGACGCTCCACTTGACGTCTGTGTCTCCGTCCACACGCCGTGTCGAGATCAGCTGAATTCTGTACCCCGAGCACTATGTGGGCAAGGCTTCACAAAAGAAGCGACCGAAGCACTGATCGACTTCTCGTTTGCGCAGGTCAAGCCGCGGTGGATTCTCGCTATGGCTAATTCCCCGACACGCCGCTGATCATGCTGGCATCGAGTCTGGGATTCACTCACATACCGACATTCAAAGACCCGCTGTGCTTCATTGCGTGCACTACGCCCCCCAAAGAAAAACGGGTTAGCCGCGCGCACCCATCAGGTGCTCCATCGCGAGTTGCTGCAGGCGAACGAAGCCAAAGCCCTCGCCATTGAAGAACCGCTCGGGCTGGAAATCCTCGAACGATGCACGATCGGCAATGAGGTCATCGTACGATTCCCCTTTGCCTAGAGTCGGTACGCTCAGTTCGCCAACTTTTGCGGCCACCAAAGCTTCTCGCACATCCGGATCAGCACGGAACGCGGCTGCGCGCTCCTTAAGCATCAAATACATTCTCATATTTGCCGCGACCGACTCCCAGACGCCCTCGCTGTCTTCGGTGCGCGACGGCTTGAAGTCGAAGTGGCGAGGACCGTCATAGGCGGGAATGCCGCCCGGGCCACCATTTTCCAGCAGGTCGACTAGCGAGAATGCGTTCTGCAAGTCGCCGTGACCGAAAACGAGGTCCTGGTCGTACTTGATTCCACGCTGGCCATTGAGGTCAATGTGGAAAAGCTTGTCGGCGTGCAAAGCCTGCGCAATTCCATGCGTGAAGTTGAGTCCCGCCATCTGCTCGTGACCCGTCTCGGGGTTCACTCCGACAAGTTCAGGGTGCTCGAGAGTGGCGATAAACGCCATCGCGTGGCCGACTGTCGGTAGCAGGATGTCACCGCGCGGCTCGTTCGGCTTCGGCTCGATTGCGAACTTAATGTCGTAACCCTTTTCGGTGACATAGTCACACACCAGGTTGACGGCCTCACGGTAGCGATCGAGAGCCGCACGAATGTCTTTGGCCGAGTCATACTCGCTTCCCTCACGGCCACCCCACATGACGAAGGTCTTCGCTCCGAGCTCTGCAGCCAAGTCAAGGTTGCGCAGGACCTTGCGGATTGCAAAGCGGCGCACGCCTCGGTCATTCGAAGTGAAGCCACCATCCTTGAAGACCGGGTGGCTAAACAGATCAGTCGTGATCATGGGGATCACGAGACCGGTGTCATCCATCGCCTTCTTGAGTCGGTCGATTTCGTGCCGGCGTTCGGCATCCGTCGATTCGAAGGGGAACAGGTCGCCATCATGGAAGGTCATGCCCCAGGCGCCGAGTTCCGACAGCTTATTGACAGCGAACACGGTGTCGACTGGCGCGCGAGTCGGGCCGCCGAAAGGGTCGGCAGCGGTCCATCCAAAGGTCCACAGGCCGAACGAGAACTTGTCGTCGCGGGTGGGGGTGGGGCTGGTCATGGGGAGCTCCTTAATATTGGGCGTGCATTGAACGGAAAGTACGCGCGTCGTTAGTGCTTGCTTCGTGCGGCGACAGGATTGCTGCTGATGACCAGCCCGCCATTCCAGCGGACTGTTGCATCGTCGGGAGTGTGAACACGCGGGACCATCCCAATTACGCTGGACTTACCTGCAGCATTTAAACCGAAAATGACTGGGACTTCTCCGGGTGCAATGGAGATGTTTACGAACATGAGTGGGCGCACAGCATCGAACGGCTTCGTTGCTCCACGCGCATCGAATGATCCGGACTCAGGATAGAATTTGATCATGGTGGCAACATATCAGACGGTGTAGATTGACGGAACGCCCACGCGGCGATTTTTATTGACGCCCTCACCCGCACACCCTATGGACGCCGCGGAAAGAAGAATTTTTGGATTGCCATTGATGAAAGCTGGGGTTTGACCTGTACCACTCCTCAAAAAAGTTCTGTTATGTTGTTTTAAACATCATTGTGGACATCTCTAAACTGGCCTTGAAGTGAAAGTGGTTTTGTCGACGGACCTTGCCTTTACGGAGTAATGCGATTTCAATTACCTGGGAGAAAGTGCATGTTGGGAGCTCGTATGAATCGCATGCTGCTAATGACCTCAGAGGCCTTGCTCGCCGTTGCCAGTCTGCTCGGAGCGATTAACTCGGCAGCAATAGCCGAAGCAGAAAAAACCAAAGACATCGAAGTCGTCGCCGCCCACGCGAACCTTCAGATTAGCCATGTCGAAAGATTCATCGACGGCAAATTTTACGTGATGATTGTGCTGCCTACCGATGGTGCACCTCTCACCGATGTCGCCACAAGACACTGGAGCCAGGCATCCCCGTGATCAACGTCGACCGCAAATTCTCCAGCACCTTCGCCGCCTCGTGTTTGACTCTCCAGCGGCAACCTCTACTGCCGCATTCAGCCCCAAGTATTCATTCTGAACTGTCGGGACGATGGTGAGTGGACGCAAACTTGGGGCTGAGTCCCGAGGCAACAACTTTGACGTTGTTCGGCGCCACAATCTTTCCATCCTTCTCCGCCGTGTGCATGCTCTCGGCGGGATATCTCGCTCGCAAATGACGCGCGAAACAGGGCTCAACCGATCAACGATTGCCGATCTGGTTGCCGAACTGGTGCGACTGGGTCTTGTCGTTGAGACTCGACCCGACCGAACCAGTTTGGTCGGGCGCCCCAGCTCGGTTGTCGTGCCGAAGGAAAACATTGTCGCGATCACCGTGAACCCAGAGGTGGATGCGGTTACCGTTGGCCTTGTCAGGCTGGGTGGTCGCGTCATCCGCCAGGTTCGCTACGATAGCGATCACTTGTTGAGTGCGCGTGACGCGGTGAACATTTCAGCCGCGATTATTGCTGGCATGAAGGGCGAGCTCGATTCGAGCTATCGCACCTTTGGTATCGGCATTGCCGCTCCTGCTCTGGTCCGCAAAAGTGACGGAGTGGTTTCGTTGGCCCCTCATCTGAGCTGGATCGACGAGCCCCTCGCGGACATGATGAGCGAAGCGACCGGCTACCGGGTGTACGTAGGCAACGATGCAAGCCTAGGTGCGGTCGCCGAATCAGTGCGTGGTGCGGGCGTTGATGGCCAAGAGCTCATCTACCTCAACGGTGGCGCCAGCGGCATCGGTGGCGGGGTAATCACCGGAGGTTCGCTCCTAAGCGGCGTCTCGGGGTATGCCGGCGAAATCGGTCACACTCTTGTGAACAGCAACGGTGTTGAGTGCCGCTGTGGGGCCGTCGGATGTCTCGAGACCGAGGTGCGCCAGGAGCCGTTACTAGAGGTGCTCGACCTTGACCCTTCGCAGTCAGACCGTCTCGATGGGTTGCTCAAGGAACGCTATGCTTCCGGCGACGTGGGCGTTGTGAAAGTCGTTGACTACCAGATCAGTTTCCTCGCCCGAGCGCTCGCTAACGTCGTCAATATCTTCAATCCCGAAATCATTGTGCTCGGTGGATTCTTGGGCTCATTGCTCGAGGTTGCAGAGCAATCCCTCACCCGACAGACGCGACGCTCGACCTTCGACCAACCCGGGTGCGCCGTGCGTTTCTCACGAACCACTTTTGGTGCCGAGATCATCCCACTGGGCGCCGCAGAACTCGTGTTCTCGCATCTGATTGCCGACCCGGCAGCGGCGGTCTTGTCCTGAACCCACGAGGTTCCCTGGCTACGTTTGCGCCCTTCTTCACGCATCGCCCGAACACGCGGCTGACAGTTTGTGCGCGGGACATCCCTGACACTCGTTCTTGAATGAGAAGGGGAGTGTGCACGAGTGCTCGCTAGAAATTCCGTTTACTCTGGAACGTGATGGGATCGGCATCACACAGCAGCCGTTATGCGAGTACCGCCGGAGGCTCTGGACTGAGGTGGTCCCTTTGTTGCAGCCGAGATTTACCCGAACAACAAATTCGCCGACACAGACGGCGGCGGAGATCGAATCGCCGCTAGCGAAGAACCCGCGCTGGGGAGCGCGGGTCATTCATACGAAACTTGTGCCGGCCTGCACACCCAAACCGCATGTCTTGTCGACGATTCACCTTGTGCTGCAACGCCATGGTCTCGTCGTGACGCAGCAGCATCCGGCACCGACGCAATGGAAACGGTTCGACCGCAAAGCGCCCAGCGATCTTCGGCCAATCAGCGGCAAGATGGTCTCAGCGACAGGCGGTTAGAAGGCATGGGTCGTTGACCCCCTCAGTTATCACGCGCGGTGGGCCATCGGCCAGGAGCATCAGCGCACATTCAACGGAGAAGGAGATCGAGACAGCGATCGACCAGCACGGCGTGCCACGCCAGCTCATCAGCGCCAACCGCGCGCGCAGGCCTGTGAAAAGCTCGCGCGATAACACCGCAAGTTCAAAAGAGTTCTGCGCGGGCCAGGGTCCCGCTGAAATAATCGGGGCTTGGAAAAAGTCGAAAAGCTGAACTGTCAGGGAAGTCCGCGGGTGATGCACATTAGGACCATTTCCAGGGGCACTATTTTGAGCCAGCATTAGCACTCGGCAAGCATCTGAAGCCCACGCTACCGAAACTCGATCGGACGAGGGTTTGAAATGGTTCCATCCGCCAAACGGATAGGACGGACCGAAACCCAGAGCGACTCAAAAAAGGTTGACGGAGTTGGCAAGCTCCACTGCGAATATTTCTAGTTAACGCGCCTCAGCGGCAACAGCCCGCGTGTTGACTCATTGGAAACCTCCGCGTAGCCCTATACGTTGCCTCAGATGAAAACCTCCGCTTCGGCGTGGTTTCACAGGATCAGCATCGGATGTGGGTTACGCCCGTTTCTATGGAGCTAACAATGAAGTGACGGCAGGCTGTGACGATGAAGAAAGCACTCTCGTATCGGGGTGCGGACCGTGCGGGCAAGTCCCGCATCTTGGACGAGTTGGTCGAGTTGACCGGGTGGCATCGTGACCACGCGCGGGCGGCACTGCGGGACGCGTTGAGACTGAAAGTCGTGAAGCCGCGGCGTGGTCGGGCGCCGACGTATGGGCCGCGGGTGACAGTGGCGTTAACGAAGTGTTGGGCGGTGCTGCGGGCACCGGCGGGCAAACGCCTCGCACCGATGCTGGCCGTGGTGGTGGTGCTACTGCGCCGGGACGGGGAACTCGACCTCACGGATGCGGAAGCGGCCCTGTTGGTGCGCATCAGCGCCGCCACGATCGACCGCCGGCTCGGACCGGAACGATTTAAGATGATGTTGCGGGGGCGGTCCCATACCAAGCCGGGAACACTGTTGAAGTCCCAGATTCCGATTCGCACCTGGGCCGAATGGGACGATGCGGTCCCCGGGTTTGTGGAGATCGACCTGGTCGGCCATGAAGGCGGCAACGCGTCGGGCGAACACTGCTTCACCCTGACGGTCACTGACATTGCGACCGGGTGGACGGTGAATCGTTCCGTGCGAAACAAAGCAGAGAAGTGGGTCTTTGAGGCTTGACATCTTCAAGCAACGCAACGGCGCGAAAGTGACCAAAAGATACGACACCGCGACCACCCCGCATCAGCGGGCAATCGCCCGGGAAGACATGCACAAACGGCCGATCATGGGGATGAATGCGGAGTTCACACGGATCAAGCCCGCGGCCCTGTCCCGCAACATCCTCGGGGCGGTGGCAGCCTTAGGCGTTCTCACGGCGCGGGTGCTCAGACGCCTCGGCTAGGTAATCGAAGTGCGACCGTGCGGAAGCCCGCGTTTCCCATCGAGGAGTCGGGGGTGTTCTGGGATCGAGCTGAGTTGCGATAACGGTTGCAGTAGGAGATGTGGCACAAGTAGCTGCCGCCGCGCAGAACGCGTGAAGTCCCACGCATCGGGACCGCAGGATTGTGCTGGGTGTTTCGCTCGTAGGCATCCGGCTGATACCAGTCAGAACACCACTCCCAGACATTTCCGACCGCCTGCCAGAGTCCAAAGCCGTTGGGTTGAAATGCGCGAACGGGTGCTGTCGTGAGGAACCCGTCCTCGAGCGTATTGTGCGTCGGAAACGTGCCTTGCCAGATGTTCGCTCTCCACCCACACTCATCGACCTCTTCGTTGCCCCATGGGTACTTTTGCGATTCGAGTCCCCCTCGGGCGGCGCACTCCCACTGGGCTTCGGTCGGGAGCTCGCGGCCAGCCCACTTGCAGTACTCGGTTGCATCCGTATGGCTGACGTGCACTACAGGGTGGTCCCCTAGGCCCTCCAATGATGAATAGCGTCCGCGGGGATGCGCCCAATCCGCCGCCTTAACTCCCAGCCACCAAGGGGTTCGTGGAGGTTGGCCGAGGATGTCTTCGTCCGGCGCCGCCAGCGCGAGGCGGAAAACTGCCGAGAACCCGAACAGCTCGGCTTCGGTGCGGTACCCCGTCGCGGCAACAAACCGCGCGTAGTCGTCGTTTGTCACGCAGGTGGCGTCAATCGTGAACTCGTCGAGAACCCGGCGGTGGACAGGGGTCTCTCCGTCCCCATCGTTACGGTCACCGCTCGAGTCGCCCATAAGAAAAGCTCCTGAAGGCACGAGGCACTGTTTAGCAGTGTGCCTAGGTCCATCTGCCACGACCGGTCCCAGCCCAGATAGAGGCTCGCTTGACCCATCAAAATCGTCGCGCGATGGAGCGCCGCAAGCGCACGATGAACAGCACCCGGGGTCGATTCTATCTAACATGAGGCACGTCCCTTCGCTGTCAGCTTGCCGCCAACAGAAGAACCGCCGATATGCCAATGCAGCCTGTAGCGGCGGTCACACAGCTGATAAAGAGTACAAGTCCTCCTCCTGGAAGACCACTCGGCGCGCGCCCCATCGACTCGTTGTGCGCGTCACGATAGCGATAAGTTGCCGCCACCCAAATAATGGCGGCAATCCCAACGCCCAAGATTCCAGGAATTATCCACAATACGCTGCCCAATAGGGGGGGAAACAGCCGAATGCTGACAATCGATCCGGCCCCCAGGGAGAGTACCGTCCGACGCCACGCTAGCGCAGTTCGCTCGAGCTGCAGCCCCGTATCGAAGACCTCCCCGATCACGGGAGCAACACCGCCAGGAGAACGAGGAAACCCACCACCGCGACCACCATCGCGAGCGGAAATCCGAGCGCCGACGATGGAAGTGGAAGACCGTGCCGAAGTGACCTCTCAACCCGCATCCAGCCCAACCATGCGAAAAGGGTAGTGACGACGCCCGAGGCAATTAGCACGATCGATGCACCCAGCCGCAACCCTGGGTGCAACTCGAGACCGAGGGCCTCCAGCGCCACTCCCCCAGCGATTAACGCGAGCGCCGTCCTGACCCAAGCAAGGTACGTGCGCTCATTTGCCAAGGTAAAACGCGCATCCGGCTCCTCGCCCGACCCAAACACGGAGGTCGGAAAACGGCGGTCCGCCCCCTGGGACCTCATGTTTACCTTGGAGCCGTTTCGGTTGTGCACCCGCGCGACTCGCAGCCCGTAGACGCCATCACGTTGCCTGGGGGTGTGCAGGGAGTTGGGCCAGTTCTGCCGCGACCGCCCGGAGGGTGGCGCTGTCGAGAGCGCCGACCTTAGCCATCTCCAGCACGCTTGCCCACGGAGTTATGGCAACGAGTTCTGTCTTTGCGAGCCAAGGTATGTGCTTCTCTAGGACCTGCCGCGCCGCATCATTGGTAAGCAGAGTATGCATTGATGCCTGAAGCAACCCAAGTGCGGGCAGATCAAAGAGATCTGGGATAGGGTCAGCGGTCGAGCAAGCCCTTGTGGAATCCTTCGCGACGCGGAGATGCTCGTCGCGGGCGTCCCCTCGCAGCGGGAGTCCGAGCCGCTCGAAGAGGCTTGATGGTGCGTCGTTCTTGCGCAGTAGCTGAAGCAGAAGGGTAATCATGTGGTGCTCTAAGTCCTCGTCAACAATGGGGGCAATCTGGCCGGGATCAGTCTCCAAATCCCAGAGCAGGGTGCCGTGCTGCCACGAATTGGTCCGGTGGTTGGGAGGCGTGGCAATCCTCATCGTACGAAGACCCTTGGTGAAGGAAAACTGGTCAGCCGGCTCCCAGCAGGCTAACTCAGATACCTCGAACCTACTGCGTATATGGGTGGGCATCAGAGTGAAATCCTCGATAGGACTATTGGTAGCTTCGGCGCTCGCTCGCATGTAAACGTGCCGCCCGTCGGTTACGTTGACATGCCCCCCGTGCATGCCGAATAGGGCTGCCGGTCTAGTTCCTACCTCTGCTGCAAGATCCAGACCGAGCATGTCGGTTCCCAGCGCGACGCCGAAGAAGTTCAGCAGTGTTGGCGCGATATCGATGGTTTGAGCTAGGTCATTCCTGCGGGTGGGGGCAGACTCCACCCGCGGATCCCACATGAACATCGGAAGATGAACAAGTTCGTTGAACCAAGGCTGCAACATTTTCGCCCACCACCCGTGCTCACCGAGGAGGAATCCGTGATCAGTGTTTACTATCAACATCGTGTCATCCCACATTTTGTGGGAATCCATAAAATCCAGGACTCGTCCGAGGGAGTAGTCACACATGGCGACGAGCGCCCTATACTCCCTGCGCGCGTGTTCAATCTGGTCAGCAGGCTCGACCACCTTGCCGTATTCCGGCCAGTCGAACTCAGGGCCGTCATAGTTCTCCGGATAGAGGTCCTTGTACTTCTTGTGGGCGAAGAAAGGCTCATGCGGATCGAAAAGTTCGATCTGCAGCATCCACCGGTCAGCAGAAACGTTTGTATCGAGAAATTCAAGACCAGCGTCTACTGTCCGAGTTTGGCTGTGCTCTGCTTCGGTGCTCATGTATCGACGGTTGACCACGTCCTGGGACTTCAGATCCATTGGGAACGGTGCACCGCGCACCGCCTCCACGTCGCCCTTCCAGTTGTCTCCCTCCTGGCCGCGAAAGAACTCCCATGTGTTGTAGCGTGGGTGATAGGTGCAGCCTCCGTCCTCCCAGTAGTGTTGGTGATCAGAGACCAGATGCGTGTGCACGCCGGCTTGTTTGAGCATTTCAGGCATCGAGTCGTCAAACGGCTCGAGCGGTCCCCAACTACGATGTAAAAAGTTGTACCGCCCGGTATGCATCTCGCGGCGTGCAGGCATGCAGGGCAATGATCCCGCGTAGAAGTTGTCGAACGTCGTGGTCTTTTTGGCGAGGCGAGCAAAGTTTGGGGCCTTCACGAGGGGGCGACGAGACTCACTAAAAGTGCTCGCGAAATGGCGCGGGTTCACACGGTTAGCGCAACACCCCCGATGATTGAAGGGTGTTGATTGATGTGACTGAAAGATATTCCGAGCGGATGCTGGGCGATGTTGTCCACAGATTGTGGGACTTGAAACAGACAGG
>Ga0222633_1001336_pt1 | contig 13555 bp, 8 predicted proteins | sample AntAcemetageno48_FD_179816 | JGI IMG/M metagenome (GOLD analysis project Ga0222633, IMG submission 179816) | Saline water microbial communities from Ace Lake, Antarctica - #48 | ecosystem: Environmental > Aquatic > Non-marine Saline and Alkaline > Saline | place: Antarctica: Ace Lake | collected...
CTTTGGTTAGCACCACCGTGACCAATCATTAAATGAGAGTAAAGTGAGTTTCCCGCATTTCCACCTAGACCGATCTGAGAAGTCGGGTCATTTGGATTGAGGTAACTTCCGTTCGCAGTGACCGTGATATTTCCGACACTGGAGTTATCTGCCACCATTCCTGAAAGATCGATTCCATTCCCAGTGAATGACATATCAGAACGAGGGGTATCCTGATTACCACCACCATGACCAATCTGGACATGGGATGACTGGTCCGTGCGATCAACGGTCGTGTATCCCTGCATCCGAATCGCGCCGGTCTCAGCCGTCACTGTGATATCACCGCTCCGGCTCACATCCAGAATGCTTCCCGCGTTACCTTCGCGGGCCGACCCGTGACCGATCTGAACAAAGCGCGTGTCGGCACGGCCCGCCACCATGTCGATCCCGATTCCGGCGAGGCGCGATGCGGAGGCAATGTCGCCCTGGTCTCCGTCACCGACAGCCCCCTCTGCAATCACCGAGATATTTCCGTGGTAGCTTCCTACGTTCTCTGCTCCACCATGACCAATCATGGCGTAGTTTCCGGACCCGGTGTTGGTGTCGGCAACCACATTGGGATTGGTAGTGATGCTGGGTGCCGCGAGCATGAAGATATCCCCTGCAGCCTGAACCGTGATGTCCCCGTCGACACGGTTGAGCAATCCATCATAAGGGTCTACTTCCGTATTGGTTCTCCAGGTCGTGCCGAAAAACTGGCGACCATTGATCGTGTTGATCGAATACCCGTCACGAGTCACCTTGAAGTCCGTAAAATTGGCTCGAGCCCGTTCTTCAAATCCTTCCTGGCCACTACCGCCGTGGCCAATCTGAACATAAGCCCTCGTCGTGCCGGCGCGCATGTCGACGCGACCGCTCATTCGAGCTATAATGTCGCCTGTAGCGCCGCTGCCGGCTCCATCGAATGCTGCCGCACCAAGGCCACTGTCTCGAGTGCCGCCAAGAAGAGCGATGTAGTCTTTTCCTGTTACCGCAATTGTAGTGCTGGCCCCGTTGAACCCGGTTCCCGAGCCGTCGGCAGCGGAATCACTCCCCCACCATTCGTTGACCCGGCCATTGTTGATCCCGTTGCCGTTGGTGTTCGCATTCGAAATTTGATACTCCACTCCATTATCGGTAAATCCCAACTGGGCAAAGCGCTCCGTGGTGTTGTCACCCCGCATGATGAGATCGTGGCCAGCGAGGAGAGTATCCCCGTAGCGGGACCCGACATTGACCTGAGTCGCCAGCGTGGTGGCCTCCCCGATGAAGATCGATCCTAATCTAGCCGTACCGATAGAATCGTTGCCGGCCGCATCTGCCGCCGCTTCGTTCGCTCCACCAGGCATGGTATCGAGTACCGCCTGCATATTGAATCCGATACCATTAAACTGTCCATCAGGCAGGAGAGGATCCTGAACAAAGGGATCGACAATGCCAGTGCTCCCATCCCAACCGGCAACCAGATTGATGCTGCCCGTTCCCGCACTGCGGACTGAATCATTAAAAATCAGGTGACCCGCCGCCAGCAGGGTCAAGGAGCCCGGAACGATCGCTGCACTGTCGGCGTACCACTCGACGCGATCATTCACGGTGATGTCTCCGAACTGAGAGCCAAAAGCAGTACTGGTGATGACGACATTAGTTCCCGCGTCGAGGGTATTCGACAAAACTATGTTGTCGATGTCTCCTCCTGCTTCAATATCGACATCCAACGGATCGAGAAGCAGCGTCCCGCTCTGCCCGGAATCCGAAGTCAAATCAACGAAACCATTGTAGACCAGACGCTGCTTGCCGGATACTTCGGTAAAACCCCCATTGCCACCAGCTCCGACGCCTCGCGCCGAGATGCTGCCATCAAATATTGTCTGGTTATCCGACCATAGTATGACAACTCCCCCGTTCCCAACTCCCGTCGCGTCTGCCTTGATCTCAGATCCCGCTTCGACAGTGAGATCAGAAGCGTTGGAAATCGAAGCATTCCGCCCCTGAAAACCACCACCAATTTGAACAGCTCCACCACCCGAAAAGCCGGAAGCATCCACTAACGCCGTGCTCATGACATTAACGCGATCGCCCTCAACAATGACTTCCCCGCCTCTTCCTGATGACGATGTCACGTCGATGGTTCCGCCGATTTCAGCCGTGTCACTGCCAGTGATTCGAACCGAACCACCTTCGGCCCGGATCAAGCCGTCAACTCTCGCGTAGGCCGCTTCAATCAACACCTGCCCGCCACTGCCTCCAGCAGGCCCACTCGCGCGAATCGAGCCGCTGTTGCGCACTGCGCCGCCGACTCCTCTTAGAAAAACTTTACCACCCGATGACGACGCTCCCGTTGCCCGGATCGATCCTTTATTGTTAATCGCCAGCGCATACACGTTGCCGTGCGCCTTCAATTCCACCGCGGCTCCCTGAATCGTTCCGTCATTGAGAACTCCCGTCCCACTCGCGCCGGCTCCACCCGAACGCACAAACATCCGCTCCCCGGTTACGGTCTCTCCCGCTGTTAGCAGCACTTCGGTGCCCGCTCCCAGTCCCACGGTCCCACTCGCTGAGATCGATCCGCTGTTCTGCACGGTCCGGCCCATTAGAAACACATCTCCGCCGATCGCGTTGATCCGGCCGAAGTTCGTCACGCCTTCTCCCTCTCCCGAAAAAGTCATGTCGCCGCCTGATAAAAACTCCCCGTTATCCACATCCAATGTCGACAGCACCAACCCGTGCACATCGATTCGGCCGCTCGGGCCCACCAGGATCCCGCTCGGGTTGATCACAAAGACATTCCCGTTCGCGCGCAACGCCCCATGAATCGCACTTGGATTTCCTCCGGTAACCCGGTTGAGAACTGCTGAGTTCGCTCCCGGCTGACGGAACTGAGTCAGTTCGCCTTGAGCAATGGAGAAATCATTCCAGTTGATAATCGCGTTGCGGCTGTTTTGCCGAATCTGCAAATTACCGCCCGCGCCCTTCCCGATATTCACGTTTCCATGAACGACATTGCCGCCAGAGGGATTCGCTTTCAACGGGATCGTCCAGAGGGACAAGCCCGGCATCATCAGGGAGATAATGACCGTTCGCAAAAAAGCCGACCGACGCATTAATGCGCAGCAGCTACTACTGTGGTTAGCAGAGTACTTCATAGGGGGTGGTTTGATTAGAGAGAGGGTAATCCGCCAGAAGGCAGAAAATCACTGAGTGCGCCGCAATTCAGGCCACGTATTTTTCGCCATTTCCCTTCAAACTATATCGCCTACGGGTGAGCGAGATGCTGAAGGTAGCGGTTATCCACAATATCGGCTCCTGGAGGGGTGGTTGTTTGTCGAGCGACATCACGGGTGACTAACGTTCACAGTTCTATTGCAGCCAATCAGCAGACCGTGACGGAATTCCCATCTGAAACAAAGCCTTTTTTCAAGCTTTCGACTTTTTTTTGGGAAAATTCTTTTTCTTGCGTTCAAAAATGACCGTCGTGTCTTTCGGAACCGCGCAAAGTCCCCCAAGCTCTTCCAGCTCAGCATCCAAGCGCACTTGCTGGTCGGCGTAGACCGCCGAACCGCGGATTGAGCTCATTTCCCCGGGGTCATTCTTGAATGATTGAGCATCTCCCATTCCCCGAGCTGATAGTAGTAAATGGGCTTGAAATGCCCATCAATCATCCCGTAATGACGCGCCACGCTGTGAGCACCGGCGAACTGGCAAAAATGGAAATGAAACGAGTTCCTCCAATTTTCCGGAGCCTCTCCTTCTAGACTGGTTGCCCATTCGCGTCGGTCTAATAGCGGCACAGAGCCGCATTACTGCTAATCGCCAGCGCATACACGTTGCCGTGGGCTTTCAATTCCACCGCGACTCCCTGAATCGTTCGCCTTGAGAAATGGAGAAATGAACGATCACCAAAGGGCGGCGTCCGGTCGACAAAACCGCAATTTTCATGCCCGAATCTCCAATCCCCCACTTCTCCCCCTTGCACCTTCGGACGAGCGAACCCTTCGAGGCGCAGGCATTCTCTGCCGCTATTGCCGCATCGAAATTCCTAAAGGCTTGTCAGTCTGTTACTAACACAATCACAAACCCGCAGTCTTACGCCCGCCTATCGTCGTAATTTCGATTTTCAAACCAAAGAAAAAAACTTCTTAAGGGCACCTCCGGAAACCGGGTGATGGAGGACCTGCGGTCATTTTTTTGTCTGGCAATCGGAGCGAAGCGGAGATGGATGCCGCAGGCATCAACGCGCAACAGTGGAGCGGGCTCCATGACCGACAAGCAACGCGGCCAGGCGATAAAATGACCACAGCCCGCAGGAGCGTTGTTCACAGCGTTTCGGCGAAGCCGCTTTCTTCCAACCAATTTCCTGCCGATCATCCGCCGCAGGGTTTACGGAGGTGCCCTTAAACTAAGCCTTTTCCTTACCCTTCGCCTTCGCCTTAGCCTTCTTTCTCTCCGGAATGACCATTGTATCCTCCGGAACTTCGTAGAATTCACGAAGCCTGTTCAACTCAGCTTCCAACCGCGCCTGCTGGTCGGCGTAGTCGGCCGAACCATGGATGGAACTCATTTCGTCGGGATCTTTCTTGAGATCAAACATCTCCCACTCTCCGAGCTGATAGTAATGGATGAGCTTGAAGTGCCCATCGGTCACCCCGTAGTGACGCGCCACGCTGTGAGCACCGGGGAACTCATAATAGTGGTAGTAAAAAGAGGTCCTCCAGTCTTCAGGAGTTTCCCCTTCAAAAAGTGGCACCAGACTGCGTCCTTGCATGTCATCGGGAACAGGAACTCCCGCTGCGTCGAGGAAGGTCTCGGCGAAATCCAGATTCGACACGATGGCATCACTCACTGAACCCTCTTTGATCACGTCGGGCCAACGTGCCATCAGAGGCGTCTTCAGGGATTCCTCATACATCCAACGCTTATCGAACCAGCCATGCTCACCTAAGTACCAGCCCTGGTCGCTGGCATACATCACAAGGGTGTTTTCTTTGAGGCCCTCTTGCTCAAGATAATCCAGCACGTCGCCGACGGCATCGTCGACGGATTTCACGCAGCGCAGGTAGTCCTTCACGTAGCGCTGGTATTTCCACTGGATGATCTCTTTTTCCGTCATCGAATCCCGCTTCGCGAGATACTCCGCGTTCTTAGGCTCGTAGGCAGCGTTCCACGTCTCCAACTGTTCAGGGGTCAGGTTTTTCGGAGGAGTGAGCTTCAAGTCAGACTCCGTGAGGTGCTGCTTGATCTCCATCGTCTGCTCACCCGCCGGGCTGGCACGGCCGGAGTACTCGTCAAAAAGTGTATCAGGCTCGGGGATGACCTCTTCGTCGAGCCAGTTGAGGTATTCCGGGGCGGGCTGCCAGTTCCGGTGGGGTGCTTTGTGCTGGAACATGAGCATGAACGGCTTGTCCGCGTCGCGCTCTTCCTTCAACCACGCGAGAGTCTTGTCGCGAATGATGTCGGTCGTGTAGCCGACATGTTCGCGCAAAGTGGCTTCCGCTTCGATTCCGCCAAAGAGCATCGGCGGATTGTAGTAAGGCCCCTGCCCCTTGAGCACGTCGAAGTAATCGAATCCTTGAGGAGTTGAGGCGAGGTGCCACTTTCCCACAATGGCCGTCTGGTATCCCGCCTTGCGGAGAAGCTTTGGAAAAGTCTGCTGCGAACCGTCGAACGTATTTCCATTGCGCACGAAACCGTTGAGGTGGCTGTACTTGCCCGTCTGGATCACAGCCCTGCTCGGACCGCAGATGGAATTCGTCACGTAGCAGCGGGTGAATTTCATCCCCTCGTTGGCGATTCGGTCGAGGTTCGGGGTCGACATCCGCGTCGCGTCATAGGCGCTCAGTGCCTGCTCGCAATGATCATCGGTAAAGATGAAGAGAATATTAGGCCGCTTTTTCTCTTCGGCATGACCGAGACCGATTGTAAAAACGAGCAGGAAGAGGGCTTTTCTAAAGATCATGGTCGATGGTTTACACCGGTGGGAATCTCGAAGCAATCCTGAAAGGCCGCGCAGATGCGGCGAAAATGACTGACAAGACGTAGACTGTACGCTTACTTAATTTCCTTCATACGTCCGACTCACCAGCCCGACATGATCCGCTCACTATTTCTTGTTCTTCCAAAGCTAGCCCTCTTCGCCGCATCCGGTGCCGTCCACGCGACTGATTTTCGCGAAGAAATCCGCCCCATCCTTAACGACAAGTGCTTTAAGTGCCACAGTGGACCACGCGCTAAAGGAAAATTAAGGATGGACGACGACAGTTATTTTGCAAAACGCATCGGCGGTGAAGACCCCGCTATCGTACCGGGAGATCCGGCAACCAGCCTTCTCGCTATCAAGGCGGGCCTTCCCCGCAGCGACGGAGACGCCATGCCCCCGCCGCCGTCACGGGAACGAGGTGCGGAGCCGATGACTACGATGGAGCTGAATCTCGTAAAGCAATGGATCTCCGAGGGGGCAAAGCTGAAACCGGGAGATCCCGATCCGGAGCCCGCCTCTGCCGAGAGTGCCATGTCGACTGAACTACACAGCTGGACCAACACCGCAGGTAATTCGCTTGAGGCCGCTTTCGTAAGCATGGACGCAACCAACGTCAGTCTCCGCAAGGCAGACGGCTCGCAGTTCGACTACCCGCTTGCCAGCCTTAATACTGATAGTCAGGCTTTGGCGAAAAAACTGGCCGCTCAGTAACCGGTAGCGCGCTTAGGCCGTTTCCGGCAAAAACGACGGCATTATCACGCCGTTAACCGGCTGAGCATCTCCCAGAGCCTGGCCGAAGTGGAGTTCACAGTTGCGGGCACCCATCGCGTAGGCATTCTCAATCAGGCCCCGCTCCGTCGTCGGAATGAGAAATACAACCGCATCATTTCGGAACCGATCCAACTGAGCCCGCAACAAAGCCTCTGCAGCGGCCGCCGAACGAGCCACACCGGGGCCGATCATCTTGGTAGCGGGATGATCCACCGAAGTCAAAAAACCGTCCACGATTCCGTCTTCGCCGAGCGAAACGAGAGTGTGCCAGATACCACCGGGATTCTCAAGAAAGTAGGCGTAGTCACGCTCCCGTGAAATGCCGGCGACCTCGAATTCCACCCGCCCAATATCAGTCAAATCGGCAAATTGCGCTTCCCTCACCTCTGGTAGATCCGCCTGACTCCCTTGAGGCAATCCTTTCGATGGAACCTTCAGGATCATGTCCTGATAAATGGCGAATGGCGAGAACCCGAACCGACTGTAGAGCGAGAAGGAATCGAGATTGAGCGCGCTGGAAACGAGGCGTAGCGGGAGATCTCGCCTCTTCGCCTCATCGACGATTTGTTCGAGCACCCGGCCCGCCAAACCGTTTCCGAAATAGTTCGGATGCACATTCATGATCCCAAGCGACATGTGCATTTCTCTTGGATGAAAAAAACAGGAGGCCACAACCATGCCCGTCCTTCCATGCACCGCAACGATCCCGCACCCCGGATCGAGATCTTCGTAGACCTCCGGAAACAACCGGCAATCCTCCGGTTTACACTGGAAAACGGAGTGGCCCAGACGCGATTCGTACCAGGCATTGGTCGACAAATAGATCAGCTCGGCGACCGCATCGAAATCCTGCGGCACCATCGTGCGAATTGAGAACATACCTATGGTGTATGAAAACCAGCGCCGGAGGGCAATTCAAAATCACTGGATCAGAGAATTGTTTCGATACGACGATCCGGAGGGTTAGCAGTTGAAGGATTTCCCGGTATTCAATACACTGGAATGCAAAGCAAGCTCCTTCACAGGACTTCGAGATGGATCGAATGACACGAAAAGTCCCAGAGTGGACCTGCCGCTTCTACGGGAAAGGGTGCCACCGGCGAGACGTTGAAAATCGCTCCACAGCGGATTCTCAAATAGAGATGTCGCGCTATGCTCCGGCGAAAGCGGTCCCGCCAAACCCTGATTTGGAGAACCGCTGCGGGTACGGAGAATCGAACTCCGATCTCAAGCTTGGGAAGCTCGCGTCCTACCATTGAACGACACCCGCTGCTGGTGCCGGCGCATGATGACGGCTGGGGCGACTTGAATCAAGGAGAAGTCGACCGGATCAGCAACAATCGATCCTGACTGGAATCGAGATCCTCCTTCTTTCCTGTGGCCGGGTTGAAGATCGCTTTACTCATCTCCGGCTTCCCCAGGTCAGGCAATTCCTGTCCCTTCGGAACATAGGCAAGATAGACTTCACCCTGTTTAGCGAGACACCAGGCCTTGCCGGACTCTCCCTTTGCATTGCCAACGAGCTGATCTCTGGGCTGCATCTCCCAGAATGGAATCTTCTGTTCGCGAAAGAAATCGAGAGCAATGCGGCAGGCATCCCAGCTCTTGTCGCGGCTACGGAAATCCTGGCAGAGAAGGTCGTTCTCCGGAAGGGAGTAGCCGAAGTAGTATTCCACTCCTGCTCCTCCAGCCATTAGGTTTCCCCAGAGAGTCTCGCGACGGATATCTTTCCAGTTGTAGGGCTTTCCCGCCCCCTCTTTCGGCTTTGCGATTCCATCAAATCCCTGATAGCCGGGATCGGGTGGAACGCCAAGATTGGCCGGGCCCTGTTCATCATTCGCTACGACCCACGGCTTTTCTGATTTTTCAGACTCACGCACCCATTTGAGCGTGCGCTGGTGGACCTGACTCCATCCGTTTTGCAACGACGCGCCCGTGAGGACAGAGCCTTCACCGAGCAGTGGCGGATAGACCTTGTCCTGTTGATTCGGATACGTATGAACGACGATCGGATGATCGTAGGGGTCAGTCTCAAGAATGAATTCGGCCATCGCCCGAGCCTCATCGGTCGACTGTGTATTTTCCTCTCCCAGATTCCAGTTCAACGCCAGGTGATGTCCGTAGCGGGCGATCAATTCACGGAGATAGAGTTTCCGCTCCGGCCCGAGTGCACCACCATCGAGAGCTGTCTCCACGGTCTTGGCCTCGTCCTTCTGACCGCGGCGATTGTCGTCATTCTCTGTTTCCTGTAGTTTGAAATGTAGATACAGCCCCTGTGGCGTGGCGTGATCAAAAACGATTCCCCACTGGTCGAGCTTTGAGCAATCGTATCGCAGTGTTTCGTCGCGGCTGACAAAGGGCCAGACATTGTCACCGTCACCGCCCGCGTTGTAGGTCAGAAACGAAAACGCGTTCAGCCCTTTCGACGCGAGATAGTTGAGTGCGCCGATGAGGCCTTTCCCTTTGCCGTCTTTCCAGGTTGGATTCCCTTCTCTCCAATCGCGCACGTGCGGCTCCCAAGTCTTGAGCGGCCCCTTCTTAGGATTCAGTGCTTCGGTTCCGTCGAAATCCAGATACGCCAACAATGTCTCCGGCGCGTCGGGCCCTGCCTTGAGGAAGCGCGTCCCATCTCCCGCAAACTGTAGATAGCGCTCGCCAACATATTGAAGTCGTCCGCGTGCCCGCAAGTCCCGGCCCGTCTTGTTGCTTGCCTCGATCTCGAAGTCCCCGATTTTACCGTGAAAGGGAGCCAACTCTTTACCGCCTCCTTTGAATTCGACTTCGTAGGTCCACTTGCCGGGTTTGTCGGGAGAAAGATGAGCACGCCACTTGTTTCCGGATGAGGCCGACGACTCGGCGGCATTGCCGTCGGCGGCGAAGTAACCCGGCACCTTGTAAGACGGCTTGCCCGACTCATGAGCGAAGACGACGTCCATCTGATAATGCGTGAAAGGATTGGGCTTTCCTGTCTCGTCAGCTTCGGGACCGTCGAGCGTGAGGATGACGTTGTGCCAGGTCTTTGTCTCACCTGAAATATTAACCGAACCATCGCCGTCAGCGGCGTAAACCGAAGCAACAAGAGTCAGTGAAAGAAAAATCGCAAATCGCATGGCTGAGATGTAGCGAATTCAGCGAAAATGTAAATACCGAAGGTAGCATCGCGCAGCCCGTGCCACGAATTTGCGTGATCAACGAGCGGGGCCACTCGTTGCTACCCAGTGACCAATTCTCGAAATCCGCAAAAGAGTTTCCCGTCGTCGGGTGGCTCGATGGGGAAGAGTCCGTCTGTCTCGAGGTGCTCGCGACAGATCTCCTGGAAGTCTGTCAGGGTGGTGCAGCGGCGAAGCGAGTGGCTCAGCGCACCCTCGTGAATGCCCGAAGCGATGTAGTTGGTGAACTTCTTCATCCGGTGCACGAGTTGAGTATCGTTATCGAACTCCCCTTCCCGGCTGATTTCGTCGGAGAGTTCGAGGATGTATTCGCAGACATCCCGCAACGTCGTCTGCGGTTTACGTTCACCTCTAAGGGCAGCGCGAATTGCCTCGAAAAGCCACGGATCTCGTATCCCGCCACGACCGATCATCAGCCCGGCTGCCTTTGTTTTCTCCAGAACCGCCAGTCCCGTTTCGACCGAGATGATGCTCCCGTTGGCAGTCACGGGAAAAGGGAGCACTTCCACGGCTCTTGCGATGCAATCGGTATGCACGGGTGACTGGTAGCGTTCGCGAACCGTGCGACCATGAATCGCAAGCCCGTCGATGGGGAGGCTGGCAAACAGTTCCAGCAAGTCATCAAACTCATCCGGTGTCTCGAAGCCCACCCGGGTTTTCAGTGTGAGCTTTCCAGATACGACCGGTCGCAACTCCATTGCGATGCGTCGAATGAGATCGTGATTTTTCAGCAGCGCCCCACCCGCCTGTTTGCCGCAAACTTTCGGAGCAGGACAACCGAGATTCACGTCGATCCCCGCACAGTCCGTCGCGTCCTGGATAAGGCGTGCCGTGCGCAAAAGATGTTCCGGCTCGTTTCCAATCATCTGAGCGATGATTGGCTTTCCTCCCGGGCACTCATTGATCGAGCGAAGAACCTTCTTCTCAGGAGCCGAATCGCGATGGACCCGAAAGTATTCCGTCACATACACATCCGGCCCACCCCGTCGTTCCAGGCAACGCCACAGCGGCAGGACAGAAACGTCCTGCATCGGAGCAAGGGTGAGCGTGGGCACGGGCATGAATACCTCAATTCATACTCCTACTCTTAGTCCCAGTCTTACTCTTTCGTAACAGCGGTGGGAGTAGGATGAGGACTAAGAGCAGGATGAAGACGGCGACTCAACAGGGGGAGGTCGATCAGTCAATTGACTTCGCTTCGCCTGCTCCCTTGGAGCACCTATCTCGCGTTGCCCGATTGTCTTTCTCCACTTCGTTCCGAATCTGTTGAATCATGCCGTCAACGGTTCGACAATTCGCCAAATTGAATCGACTCACCTACAGCGAATTTCTTGAGCGGAGCGACGAGTTCTCTGCGTCCGTCTCGGGAATGAACGAGATCGCATCATTCTGTTCAGGGCCCATCTGGGGGAATGCGGCCCACGAATCGCTTCACGGGACAGCATCGGAATCGAACAGCCTGATCATAGAGAGCGACGGCAACTGGTTGGTTTTTGTGGAACGCCAGCAGCCGCGGGTGTTTCTCCCGTTGGAATCAGGCTGGCTGTTTGGCAGCCCCCTGATCGGAGATCCGGATCGGTTGCCTGAGTTGCTGCTGAAGGCAGCTCATGAATTTTTACCGAGCCCTGTCGGATTCTGTATCGGAGGAGTGCGGGCCGAGGGTCGTTTACACCGGGGGCTTCGAGCGCGGCGGGAGTTCTGCCGACAGTTCAAGGAATTCGAAGCGACCGATTGCATGATGATCGATCTGGCGGACGGATTCGATGCATGGCTGGCGCGGCGCTCGCGAAAATTCCGGCGCACGATGCGAAATTTGCCGGAGATCGAAGTCCACGACGGAAGTAAACTCGATGAGGACGAAGCGTTGGAGAGGATGATGGCGATTCAACGGCAGACCTACAAATGGGAGTCCGGTGAAGACATTTTTCAAAGCGGCTCCCATGCAGCATTTTACAGAAGCCTGTTGGAAAAGCTGCAAGCCCGGGGCGAGTTACGTCTGCTTTTTGCTCAATGCGAAAACGAGGACTCCGGCTACATTTTTGGCGGAGTGGCAGGATCTGTTTACCGTGGTTTCCAAATGAGCTACGTGGAAAAGTTTCGCGACCTTGGCATCGGTAATTCGCTGCAACTGGAGAACCTGCGCCGGCAATCAGATGCAGGAATCGTCGAATACGATCTCGGGATGCACTCGCCTTACAAAGAGCGTTGGGCGGACAGACATGACCGCTACGTCGCGGTCTTTATGGTCGTGTGAGGATCGCCTCTGTCATCCGGAGCGCCTGGAGATTCGAGCTGACTTCGTGAACGCGGAAAAGCGGAACACCCTGCTCACGGGCGTGCGAGGTGATCGCAACGGTGGGCCAATTTCGATCATCCATCTCAGTGGAGCCAACGAGGCTGCCGATAAAGGACTTTCTGGAAACACCCAGCAAGAGCGGACGATCTACGGCGGTGAATTCGCCAAGCCGACGGAGTAGTTCGAGATTGTGGTCGAGCGTTTTTCCGAATCCGATTCCGGGATCGTAGACGATGGCCTCGGGATCGACTCCGGCAGAAATAAGGGTCTCGTGGCGGGCGGTAAAAAATGCACGAACATCAGCAACCACGTCATCGTAGGACGGATTCTCCTGCATGGTTCGTGGCGTTCCCTGCATGTGCATGACAACCAGTCCGGCCCCGCTACTCGCGGCGACTGTGACCATGGCAGGATCGCGGAATCCGGTCACATCGTTGATGATTTTCGCGCCGCTCTCAATGGCGGCACTGGCAACGGATGCCTTGCACGTGTCGATGGAAATGGTGGCTTGGGGATGCCGTTCCAAAACCCCTTCGATCACCGGAATGACGCGGGCTTTCTCCTCTGCCTCGCCAACTTCGGCAGCCCCGGGACGGGTTGATTCACCTCCGATATCAACAATGGCAGCGCCTTCTGCGATCAGGGTCGATGCGTGGGCAATGGCGGATTCGGTAGAGGCAAAACTTCCCCCATCAGAGAACGAGTCAGGCGTCACGTTGACGATTCCCATGATCTCGCCACGAGCGGAGAGATCAAAGGTGCGATCGAAACATCGCCATTTCATTTTGCAACTCGCGTCGGATCAGGCAATAGCGGGTTGAAGCGGTTTCGCCTCTTCCGCTTCGGGGGAATTCATTGCCGGATTCGGTTTCTGCGGCTGCAGGCCGAGCTTTTTAAGCAATCCAAGGTCTGCCTCAGACTGAGGATTGCCCGTGGTCAGCAATTTGTCTCCGTAGAAAATCGAATTGGCTCCGGCAAAGAAACACAGTGTCTGCAACTCTTCGCTCATTTGCTTGCGCCCCGCCGAGAGCCGAACCTTCGCATCGGGAATCGAGATCCGGGCAAGAGCAACCATGCGGACAATGTCGAAGGAATCGACGCCCTGTGATTCTGCCAGCGGTGTCCCGGGAATAGGAACGAGCGAGTTAATCGGCACACTTTCCGGCTGAGGATTAAAGTCACTGAGAATTTCCAGCATTTTGAGCCGGTCGTCTGTTGTCTCCCCGAGGCCTAGAATGCCTCCGGAGCAGACGGACATTCCCGCATCCTGCACGTGGCGCAGGGTGTTGAGACGATCCTGGAACGTGTGAGTCGAGACGATGT
>Ga0222633_1001342_pt1 | contig 13527 bp, 11 predicted proteins | sample AntAcemetageno48_FD_179816 | JGI IMG/M metagenome (GOLD analysis project Ga0222633, IMG submission 179816) | Saline water microbial communities from Ace Lake, Antarctica - #48 | ecosystem: Environmental > Aquatic > Non-marine Saline and Alkaline > Saline | place: Antarctica: Ace Lake | collected...
CGTGTAGAGCGAAGAACAGGGCAGGACCGACGCACCGATAAGAACTCCTGGAAAACGCCATCTATCAATTACCGCCGAAGCAATCCGGCGGGGAATCGTGCGGGTCGATGACTGACTCCCCGGGAAGGGAGTATTTCCCCAGTCTAACCATGTGCCCGGGCGCTTTTCTCCTACAGAAGGATCAGAGCCATCACGGTGTCTTCCAGGGACGCGTCTTCCAGGTTCGTTGACCGGAACTGCAATTTCGTTTTCCGCGCCCTCTCGCTGGAACGCAGTTCCAACGTGACCCGTGACTGAAGTCTCGTCATCTCTGCCGGTGCCAGAGTCCGGGTGTATCTACCTGAGAACATACTCGCAGTTACATTTTTCCGGCTCGATCCGGATAGGTCGAAGATTCGAGCCGTATAGAATTGTCGCGACTTCAGCTTGGCTTTCATGCCTATTGTTGAATCGAAAGCCCCGTCGTTTTCCAGAGAGGCATAGACAGACTTGCTTCGCCCCGACCCCGTCAGCATTCGGACTTTTTGCCCTTGAGCCGAGCGATTGTATCTATCATCGCCCCGGTGCTGAGACACATTTTTCTTCGTCCCGATACGGAGATCCGGTTGATTTGCCTTCGTCCCGGTAAGGAGATCCGGCTGGTAGGGGGTGAACCCTGGTACGAAAAACACATAGTCATTCACTTCTTCTCCCCGAAGGCCCGTATTCCGACGAATGATGTCAGCAAATGAGGTATTCTGGATATCATTCGTAAAACTCGCGGAATACACTGCCGAATTTTCAAAGTAAAACCGGTCCCCGTCCCTCAACCGGGAAAACTGATCGACAAACACAGCAGTGAAGGTCTCACCCAGATTCGTCCCCTCTATATGGGGCTCCGAAATGCCTCCCGTCCAGGCATCCACGAGCCGATGATTTCCCGGCCCATAGAGGGAAGCAGCAGCCGAAGTGAAATCGCTACCGCCTCCAATTTGCTCATACGATCCCAACCCGCTCAGCCCATAAGCCGTCCGCAGAAAATGAAGAGAGGGAATTCCGTGATCCCTCCCCCTCTGAATATTGAGCGAGGCGAGATCCAACCCACCGAAACCGGGGCCAAACAGAAAATTCCTGATATCGTCCACAACATACCGATCGATCTCCTGCTGCAGATTTGCCGCCTGACCTCGAAGAATGGGGTCAATCCCCACGGCAGCCACTCGAGACGGGCTGAAAAAAGCATTCTGCAGCAGGAGCGAAGTCACGGTGCCATTCGCCGCTACGAGCGAATAGGTCGACGGGAGCATAGTATGCCCGATACGAAACACAGCCGTGGAAAACTCGTTCGCAATCTGCGGGTTTACTCCGGACCGATAGCCCTGATACGCAGGGAGAGCATCGTATCCCAGTATCGCAGGAAGCCATTCGTAGTAGGTGATTTTCTGAAGTAGCGCACCGACCACGGCGCGGGCCCGCTGGTAAATCTGCTCATCGACGAAGGTATTTGTAAGGTCGGAACCGGGAAACTCGCTTGAGGCAATCTCACCGGCAAGACGGTTATGTTCCCGGACAAACAGGGTATGAAAGGCAATCAGCCCCACCTGCTCATTCGCCCTTACATCGCCAGCGGCAAAGAGACTGGTTTCGGGCAGATAAAGAGGATTCGCATTCTCGAGGCCAAAGGTATTGTAGGGCAGAAGAGGTCCGTCTGGACCGCTCTGAGCAAGGAGGCGCCCCCCAATGAAAGATCTCAGTCCATCTGCTCTGGTGGCATTCGACCCATAGATGCCCGACCCGTCAATGTAAGCGGTGATAGTATTGATCTGTTCCCTCACTCCGGTGGAGGCACTGGAATCTGCTTCCGATATTGTCCTCGTAAAACCGATCTCTTCGAAACCGAAATCGGGATCGCCCGGATCCACCTCAATTGGAAAGGCTTCATTACCGGACAGTACGGATATTCCCCCCGTCGGAATAGATCCGTTTGGCTCACTCAACGCCGTGTCATGACTAATGAACTGCCCGAATTGAAAAAACAGCTGGCTCAAATGACGCTTACTGGGCCGGTTCACGGTCCCTTGATCATGAACAGCATTACTCACATCCCGGGCGCTGGGCAGCGTCTGCTCATCGGTTTCCACATCCCCATCGCCCTCATCTTCCAGGAGAACCCCCCGGGGAAGGTCCGTTCCATCCCCGTAATCAGCAGGAGCAATCCGAATCAGGACAGTATCCGTTTCGCCAATATTCGACTGAATCGGATTATTGCCGGCTCCCGTGGCGCTGCGAAATTCAGAGATCCCGGCTGTATCGACAGACTGAGCATGGCTGAGAGAAAGGGATAGAAAGGTGGTAGCCGCGACCGAAGCCACCCACCCACCGGGAACAAAGAGGAGAGAGAATTTTTGCATTTCTGAAGAGGAGGGATCCGAAAAATGGACGATTCCACCTGACCAATTATGACTAATTGTGCGGAAAAACTATCAAATCCCGTCGTTTGCACCCCCTCAATCCCTATTGTTGCCCTCATGAGCTTCGTAGCTTTGGCGAAGAATGGTTCGTAGCGTGGCTAGTCCTGCGAAGCGCGAAGAACGGGGTAGGACCGACGCCCCGATAAGAACTCCTGGAAAAAGCAAATTCCAATCAGCTCCCCTCCTGAGGTGACCTCAGGGAATGACAATGCTGAAACTAAACGGGTTACAAAAGCAGTCTCATAAGAGCGTTTCCAAACCGATTCCCAGTCTCGCCTTGCTCCATAGCGCGGCTTATTCTAGTCTGACCTATGCGCTCACGATACCTCTCAATCTTGCTCTCCGTGCTGTGCTTCCTCGCCGTTTCCGGAACGAGTGCTTTCGCCCATCATGGGTATGACCATCCGGGTAGGGAAGTGGACGAATTCGATGAAGACGCGTTCATGGCCGGCCTGACTCATCCGTTCACCGGCGTCGATCATCTCGTCGCGATGCTGGCCGTGGGCGTGCTGGCTGGCATGACGAGGCGGTGGCGGGCCGTAGCTTTCGCCGGCGCAATCGGCTTGGGAGCGTTGCACGGCGGCGCGACCTTTGATCTCGCATTCGGCATCGGGCTCTGCGTGGGGACGGCAGCAGGTTTGTTGCTGATCGCAGCAACTGCTCGCGGATTGAATGCCCTGCCTTCGGTTGTTACGCGCCACTCCAGAGCCGCGGGCTGATGCAGATCGTGCAGCGCATGTCGGCGGAGCGGTCACTGCGTCCGGAGAGCGAGCGGGAGCAGCTACTGGCGGAGCGATATCTTTTCCTGAAACGACGCTGGAAGGGCGTGGCCGAAGATGGCGCGGAGTTTGAGTTCGATCTGGAATCGCGGCTGAAGATCGGCTGCGTTATTCACCAGACCGACGAGGCCGATTACGTGATCGTCCAGAAGCCGGAGACGGTTTATCGGGTCGAGACGCCAAGCGCTGAGATGGCGGCTTTGGTAGGGTGGAAAATAGGCAATCTGCATTTTCCGGTGCAGATCGTGGAAGGCTTCGTGCTGGTAATGATCGATCCGATGGTCCAGACGCTGCTGGATCGCGAACAATGGTGTTATGAAGAAGTGAGTGTGGTGTTCCAGCCTCTGAAGCTGCCGCCCGAAGCCATCCTTCCGCCTCCCGCTCCGAAGTCATGAAGTACCTCGACGACTATCGCGATGCGGAGGCAGTTCGCCGGTTGGCGGAGGCGATTCGAAGCGAAGTGAGCCGGCCATGGACGCTCATGGAGGTTTGCGGCGGGCAAACTCACTCTATTGTCCGCTTCGGACTGGACACGCTTTTGCCGGCTGAACTGACGCTGGTGCACGGGCCGGGGTGTCCGGTGTGCGTGACACCGGCGCACCTTATCGACGCGGCGATCACCATTTCACGTAGGCCTGAAGTGATTCTCTGTTCCTTTGGCGACATGCTGCGCGTGCCCGGGTCGAAGGGCGATCTCTTCCGGGCAAAATCGGGCGGTGCGGACGTGCGTGTCGTTTATTCGCCGATGGACGCGCTCCAATTGGCGATCGAGAGCCCGGATCGCGAGGTGGTGTTTTTCGCGGTGGGTTTCGAAACGACCGCGCCCGCGAATGCCATGGCCGTATATCAGGCGAAAGCGCGCGGCGTGACGAACTTCTCCATTGTTTGCTCGCATGTCCTCGTGCCGCCGGCGATGGAGGCCGTGTTGGCAGCGCCGGACAATCTCGTTCAAGGATTTCTCGCGGCGGGTCATGTCTGCGCGATCATGGGTTGGGAGGAGTATTTCCCAATCATCGAGCGTTACCACGTGCCGATCGTGGTCACAGGCTTCGAGCCGGTCGACATTCTACAAGGAATACTGCTCTGCGTGCGCCAATTAGAGAGCGGGCGCGCCGAGGTCGAGAATCAGTATGCACGCTGGGTGAGCCGCGAGGGCAACCTCGCCGCCCGGAACGTGATTCATGAGGTCTTCCGCATCATCCCACGCGAGTGGCGAGGTATCGGCAGCATTGCGGAAAGCGGGTTCGGGTTGTCGGAAGCCTACGCGGATTTTGATGCGGCCCGGCGCTTCTCCGTGAGCGACGAACCCGAAGCCGAGGACGATTCCGGCTGCATCAGCGGCCTGATCCTGCAGGGGCGCAGAAAACCGGAGGAGTGCCCACACTTCGGCACGCGCTGCACGCCGGAGCATCCGCTGGGCGCGACGATGGTCTCCGACGAAGGCGCCTGCGCGGCCTACTACCGTTATCGAAGAACCGAACGACCCGAGGAGGCTCCAGCATGAGCGACGGTTCCGAATCCTGCCCTTTGTCAGTGGATGAGGGAGCAACGGTGCAGCTTTCGCATGGCAGTGGCGGCGTGATGATGCATCGCCTTCTGGAGCAGGTGATCTTTCCTGCGCTGGGCGATGATCCCGCTGCTGCTCGTCACGACAGCGCGGTGCTCGCGGCAAGCGACGGGCGGCGCGCGTTCACGACGGACTCCTACGTGGTGCGTCCGCGTTTCTTCCCGGGCGGCGACATCGGTTCGCTGGCGGTGCATGGCTCAGTGAACGATCTCGCGATGTGCGGGGCGCGTCCGCGGTGGTTGAGCTTGGGACTGATCCTCGAAGAGGGCCTGCCGATTGACGAGCTGCGCCGGATTCTGGAGTCGTTGCGCCGTGCGGCGGATGAGGCGGGAGTTCGCATCGTCACCGGCGACACGAAGGTGGTGGATCGGGGCAAAGGCGACGGGTTGTTCATCAACACTTCCGGTATTGGAGTCATCGAACACGATCTTGACATCAACCCCGGGTCGGTTCGCGACGGTGACGTAATTTTGCTCAGCGGCGACATTGGCCGGCACGGGATCGCGGTAATGGCGGCCCGTGAGGGACTGGCGTTTGAGACCACAATCGAAAGCGACTCGGCTCCGCTGCACAAACCGGTTCTGGCGCTGCTGGAAGCCGGCCTGCCGGTGCACTGCCTGCGCGATCTCACCCGAGGCGGTCTTGCGGCGGCGTTGAAGGAATTGATGCGTGATTCCAGCCTTTCCGCGCGGATTCGCGAAGCGGACATTCCCGTTGAGCCGCAGGTGCGCGGCGCCTGCGAGATGCTGGGGCTCGATCCATTACACGTCGCCAACGAAGGCCGCATGATCGTCGTTCTGCCACCCGGGGCAGCGGACGACGCGCTCGAGATCCTGCGGAGTTTTCCCGTTTCGCAAAATGCGGGCAGCATTGGCCAAATTTCGGCGGGGCAACCGGGCCGCGTTGTGCTTGAATCGGTAGTGGGAACCAGTCGTATGGTGGAGATGCTGCACGGCGAACAGTTGCCCCGAATTTGTTGATCTGATTGATGACCAAAGACACTCCAGTTCTTCTGCTTCGCGAGCACTTCGATACGTTGCTCGACGCGCTGACGCGGCGTGGTTACACCGTCGTCGGGCCAACGGTCCAGGATCGCGTGATCGTTTACGACGAAATTGGCCGCGCGGGTGATTTGCCGGTCGGTTGGACAGACGAGCAGGACGGCGGGCACTACCGGCTGAAGCGGCGGGAAGACGAGGCGCTCTTCGGCTACGTGGTCGGGCCGCAGTCGTGGAAGAAATACCTGCATCCTCCGCAGGTGCGACTGGTGAAGGCGGACCGCGACGACAACGGTGCCATGGTGTTTTCCGATGGCGACGACGAAAAGCCGCCGCGTTATGCATTTCTCGGGATGCGGTCGTGCGAGCTTCACGCGATGACGATTCAGGACAAAGTTTTCCTTGGCAGCGGTCCGGCCGATTCGCACTACGAGCGCCGGCGCAAGCGCATCTTTTCCATTGGCGTCAGCTGCGGCGAAGCTGGCGGCACGTGTTTCTGCGTTTCGATGGACACGGGCCCGCAGGTGACAGATCGCACGCCGCACGATCTGGCGCTGACCGAGGTTCTCGACGGCGATCGGCACTTCTTCGTCTTCACGGCGGGCAGCGACGAGGGGCGCGAAGTGCTGGCGGAACTTCCGATGACACCCGCGTCCGGCGGCGAGGTCTCAGCGGCGAAAGAGCGCGTTAGTCATGCCGCCGCCTCGATGGGCCGAAGCATGAACCCGAAGGGCGTCCAGCAGCTGCTGCGCGAAAACCTCGAACATCCACAATGGGAAGACGTGGCGCAACGCTGTCTGACCTGCGCGAATTGCACCATGGTTTGCCCGACCTGTTTCTGCACCACGGTGGAGGATGTCACCGACCTGACCGGCGACCACGCCGAGCGCTGGCGACGCTGGGATTCGTGCTTCACCTTGGACTTCACGGGGATGCATGGCGGCAGCGCGCGGCAATCGCCGAAATCGCGCTATCGCCAGTGGCTGACGCACAAGCTCTCCACGTGGCATGATCAGTTTGATTCGTCAGGCTGCGTCGGCTGCGGGCGCTGCATCACGTGGTGCCCGGTTGGCATCGATCTTACACAGGAAATCGCGGCTTTCCGCGACAACTAAAACAAACCCCAAACCCAATCCGCCGAGCCATGCCCACCTCGCTTGAACCTCTACTGAGAGAGCATCCATTTTTCCGCGAAAAGGATGAGCATATCCTTCAACTCGTCACCAGCTGCGCCGAAAACATCCGCTTCTCAGCAGGAGAATTCATCGCGCGACAGGGCGAGCCCGCCGACGAATTTTTTCTCATTCGGGAAGGCCGGATCGCGCTGGAAATGCCCGCTCCTCAAGGTGGCGCGATCCTCTTGCAAACAGCTGACGAGGGCGATGTCGTTGGTTTTTCGTGGCTCGTGAAGCCCTACCAGTGGCACTACGACCTGCGCGCGATGACTGACCTGCGCGCATTCTCGATCGACGGGCGTTGCCTGCGTCAGAAGTGCGAGGACGACCCTCGTTTCGGTTTCTTGATGATGAAGCGTTTCTCGAAGCTGATGGCCGAGCAGTTGGAGGTCTTGCGCCTGCAACTGCTGAATCTCTATCCGGGCCCTGCCAAACCGCCTGGCGAATGAGCGCCCTCCTTCACACTCCCGATGGCGACGCACTGGAGATCGGCTCCATGCTGCCGGAGCCCTACGTCGTGGAGTCGAGGAAAGAGGAAACGGCGGACACCTTCACGATCACGCTGCGCCCGGCGAAACAAGGCAAGGCACGGCCATTCGCCCCCGGACAGTTCAACATGCTCTACGCCTTCGGCACGGGCGAGAGTGCGATTTCGATCAGTGGTTCACCGGACGAACATCATCTGCTCGTGCACACGATCCGCCGCGTCGGCACGGTCACCAGCGCGCTGGACCGTCTCGCGGTGGGCGATTCCGTAGGGCTGCGCGGCCCCTTCGGTCGCGCCTGGCCGATGGAGGCGGCGCGCGGCCGCGATCTGGTTTTCGTTGCCGGCGGCATCGGGCTCGCTCCGCTGCGACCAGCGATTCTTCATGCTCTGGCTAACCGCTCCGACTACGGCCACATCGCGATCCTTGTCGGCACCCGCAGCCCGGAGGACGTCATCTTTTATGACGAGCAGCAGTCGTGGCGGAACGAGCCTGACGTCGAAGTCAAGCTCACGGTCGACCGTGCGGATCAGCAGTGGCCGCACAACGTCGGAGTGGTGACTACGCTCATTCCGCGCGTCCACTTCGATGCGCCCAACACCGTCGCCATGGTCTGTGGGCCGGAGATTATGATGCGCTTTACTGCGATTGAACTGGCGAAAACCGGCCTGCCGGACGAAAGCCTATTCGTTACCCTGGAACGCAACATGAAATGCGCTGTGGGCTTCTGCGGGCACTGCCAGTTCGGACCCGAATTCATCTGCCGCGACGGCCCGGTCTTTCCCTTTGATCGCATCCGCCATTGGTTTTCCCAACGCGAAATATGAGCGCCGCTGTCGACAAACCGAAGCTCGCCGTCTGGAAGTTCGCCTCCTGCGATGGCTGCCAGCTCAGCCTGCTGGACTGCGAAGACGAACTGCTCGCCGTGGCCGGTGCCATCGAGATCGCAAATTTTGCCGAAGCTACCCGCCGCGTGGTCGACGGCCCATACGATCTCTCGCTCGTTGAAGGCTCCATCACCACAAACCACGACGCCGAACGCATTCAGGAGGTCCGCGCCCAGTCGAAGTTTCTCGTCACCATCGGCGCCTGCGCCACGGCTGGCGGAATTCAGGCGCTGCGCAACTGGCGGGACGTTTCCGAAATGGCCGCAGTGGTTTACGCCAAGCCGGAGTATCTCGACACGCTGGAGACTTCGACGCCGATTTCGAATCATGTGAAAGTGGATTTCGAATTGCGCGGTTGCCCGGTGAACAAACGCCAGTTGCTGGAAGTGGTGGTGGCGTTTCTGCATCGCCGCAAACCGCTGGTCTCCGAACACAGCGTCTGTGTGGAGTGCAAACTGCGCGGCAACCCCTGCGTCATGGTCGCCCATGGTACGCCCTGTCTCGGCCCGGTCACTCAGGCGGGCTGCGGAGCGATTTGCCCGGCCTACAACCGGGGCTGCTTCGGCTGCTTCGGTCCTATGGAATCGCCGAACCCCGAAGCGCTTTCCGCGCAGTGGAAGGAAATGGGCGTCCCCGACCGCGACATCATGCGGGCCTACCGTTCCTTCAACGGCTACGCCTCCCCCTTCCGCGAAGAAAGCGACCGACACGATGAGCCCAAGTGATGATGATCGTCCGGGCTCCTCGTCGCCAATGAAAAGATTTCCGGAGACGCAGACCTGGCACGCGCTTCCCGTGACCGAGGCATCCGCCGCCCTCCGCTCGGACCCGGCATCGGGCCTGACGAACGCGGAGGTGAAACAGCGACTCGAGCGATATGGGCCCAACGAACTTCCCGAGACTGCCCGGACTCCGCTCTGGAAAGTCTTTATTACCCAGTTCGCCAGCCCGCTGATCTACATTCTCGTAGTCGCGGCGGTGATTGCGTTCGCGATGGGACACCGGGCTGACGCGGTCGTGATCCTGGTCGTGGTAGTCATCAATTCCATCATCGGTGCGGTGCAGGAGGGACGGGCCGAGCGATCGATGGCGGCGCTGCGCCGGCTGTCCAGGTTACGGACCCGGGTGATTCGGGAGGGCCAAATGGTCGAAGTGGAAGCGCGGGATCTGGTTCCGGGTGACCTCATGCTCCTGGCGGCCGGAGATGCAGTCGGTGCTGACGCTCGTGTCGTGGAAGAGGCCGCGCTGGAGATTTCCGAAGCCGCCCTGACCGGGGAGTCGCTTCCCGTCGAGAAACACGGGAACGTTCTCGAAGCGGAAACCGGATTGGCGGATCGCCGCAACATGGTTTACTCCGGAACCCACGTCGCCGCGGGCCGGGGCAAAGCGTTCGTGGTCGCGTCCGGCCTGGCGACCGAGGTGGGAAAAATCGCCCGCCTCACCGCATCCGCCGGCGATCCCAAGACGCCTCTGGAGATGCGGATCGACCAGTTTGGACGCTACCTGGTGGCAGCGGCGCTGGGAATGTTTGCCGTTGTGCTCTCGATCGGATACGCGCGCGGCCTGCCGTTTCTCGATGTCTTTATGGTAGCGATCAGCCAGATGGTTTCGATGGTGCCGGAGGGTTTGCCGGTCGCCATGACCATCGCCCTGGCGGTCGGCATGCAGCGAATGGCCCGGCGCGGGGTGATTGTCCGGCGGCTCGCGGCGGTGGAAACTCTCGGTTCGACCAGTGTCATCTGCAGCGACAAAACCGGAACCCTGACCAGGAACGAAATGACCGTGACTCGTCTCTGGTTGCCTGGCGGGAGGACGATCGAGGTCAGTGGTGCCGGTTATGCGCCGGAGGGATCCCTCGATCTGGATGGAGATAAAATTGATGCGACCTCGGATACCGGGGTTTGCGCCCTGGTCGAGGCGGCGGTGCTTTGCAATGACGCAAAACTGGTGGCACCGGATGCCCGGGATCCTCGGTGGCGGCCTCTGGGTGATCCGACCGAGGCGGCCCTAATCACACTGGGATTCAAGGCCTGCCTCGAAGTGGAGGAACTTCACCGGCAGGAACCTCGTCTCGCGGAAATCCCCTTCGATGCCGGGACCAAGATGATGGCCACTCAGCACGGCGACGGGAACGCCGGACGGATCATGATCAAGGGCGCACCGGAGGAGATTCTGGCCCTTTGCGGCAGCGAACTGCGGAATGGAGAGGAAGTCACACTCGAAGAAAATTCGCGGAAAGCAGTCGAATCCGCAGCCAACGCGATGGCAAATGAGGCATTGCGGATACTGGCGGTCGCCCGCATCGAGTCCAGCCTTCTCGACCGCAGGGCCGGGTTCGAACCCTTTCGCGGCAAGGCGGTCTTCCTCGGACTGTTCGGCCAGATGGATCCGCCGCGAGCAGAGGTCAAGACAGCGGTGGCGGAATGCCGGGAAGCGGGAATCCGGCCCGTCATGGTGACCGGTGATCACAAGGCCACCGGTCTGGCTATTGCCCGCATGCTTGGTATCGCGCGTGAGAATGACATCGCCATCGAGGGCGCGGAACTGGAGCGAATGCCGGAGCAGGACCTGCGGGCGTCGCTCGACCGGATCTCCGTCTTCGCCCGGGTCCACCCGGCTCAAAAACTCCGGATCATCGAGGCTTTCCAATCGCAGGGAAGAACCGTGGCAATGACCGGCGATGGAGTCAATGATGCTCCAGCACTCGCCGCTGCGGATGTCGGCGTGGCGATGGGCATCACCGGAACCGAGGTCGCCAAGAGCGCGGCGAAAATCGTGATTTCCGATGACAATTTCGCCACTATCGTCACGGCGGTCGAGGAAGGGAGGCTGGTTTACCGCAACCTCAAGAAAGTGATTCTCTACCTGTTCGCCACCTCGATGGCAGAGGTGAGCGTCCTTCTCGGCGCGTTAGTCTTCGGCTATCCAATTCCCCTCGCCGCAGTCCAGATTCTCTGGATCAACATCGTGACCGAAGGCACCGTCACCGTGAATCTGATCATGGAACCCCCGGAAGGCGACGAGATGAAACAGCCTCCGATCCCTTCCCGGGAACCGCTCCTGAATCGCACCATACTCATGCGGGTCTGCCTGATGACGCCGGTGATGGCGGCGTCCACCTTCGGCTATTTCCTCTGGCGCCTCTCGACCGGAGTCGAATTTGCTCAAGTGCAGACGGAAACTTTCACCGTGCTCGCGGTGTGCCAGTGGTTCAACGTGCTCAACTGCCGCAGTGAAATTCACTCCGCCTTCGACTGGCGGCTGCTGAAAAACCGCTGGCTGATCGGCGGTCTCATTCTTGGTAACCTGCTTCACTTTCTCGTCATCTACACTGAGCCCCTGAACCAGATTTTTCACACGGTGCCAATTCCGCTGACCGAGTTTTTCCTGATCGGGGCTGTGGCCAGTTCGGTTCTGTGGGCGGAAGAAATCCGGAAATTCTTTGCTCGACGCCTCGCTTTCCGCGAACCTTCCAACGCCCAGCAAGGATGAACCAACCCACCGACGAGAATCCATCTCCCGAATCCGGGGAATCAAAGAAAAAGACGCGCACCATCAAGGTGGACTACCTGGCCCGGGTCGAGGGTGAAGGCGCCCTCCATCTGCAAATGAAGGACGGCGTCATCGAAGACGTGAAGCTCAAAATTTTTGAGCCGCCGCGCTTTTTTGAAGCTTTTCTCCAGGGACGATCTTTCAAGGAAGCGCCGGACATCACCGCGCGCATCTGCGGGATCTGCCCCGTGGCGTATCAGATGAGTTCCTGCCACGCGATGGAGAACGCCGCCGGAGTTCGCGTGACCGGCCAACTACGCGAGTTGCGCCGGCTGCTCTACTGCGGCGAGTGGATCGAAAGCCACGGACTGCACGTCTTCATGCTCCACGCGCCTGACTTCCTCGGCTACCCGAGCGCCATTGAAATGGCGAAGGATCATCGCGAAATCGTCGAAATGGGCCTAAAGCTCAAGAAAGCCGGCAACGACATCGGCAATGTTCTGGGCGGACGCGAAATTCATCCTGTAAACATCAAGGTCGGCGGCTTCTACAAAGCGCTGAAGAAACGCGACTTCGCTCAGCTTGAGGAAGACCTGAAGTGGGCCGCCGACGCCGCCGAGAAGACAATCCGCTGGACCTCGCAGTTGTCGTTCCCCGACTTCGACCGGGATTATGAACTCGTTTGCCTTTCGCACCCTGACGAGTATCCCATGAACGAAGGCCGCATCGTTTCAAATCGCGGGCTCGACATCGCGATCGATGAATACGAGCAGCATTTCGAGGAGGAGCACGTTCCCTACACCAACGCGCTGCAATCCATTCACAAAGGACACGGTGCCTACTTCGTGGGGCCGATGGCACGCTTCGCCCTCAATTTTGACAAGCTCACCCCACGCTGCAAAGCGCTTGCCCGTGAAATTGGACTGGATGCGAGTTGCCGCAATCCCTTCCAAAGTATCATCATCCGCAGCGTTGAGATGCTCTACGCCTGCGAGGAGGCGCTGCGGGTCCTAGCCAACTACGAACCGCCGGAAGAGCCGAGCATCGAAGTCGACGCCTCTGGCAGTGAAGGATCCGGCTGCACCGAAGCGCCCCGGGGGTTGCTCTACCATCGCTATCGCATGGACAAAAACGGCGACATTGGGGAGGCGAAGATCGTGCCGCCGACGTCCCAGAATCAGAAGACCATCGAGGATGATCTCCGGAGCCTCGTGCCCGATTTTCTGCATCTCAACGACGACGAACTGCAATGGCAATGCGAGCAGACGATCCGCAACTACGATCCCTGCATTTCCTGCGCCACGCACTTCCTGAAAATTCATCGCGAAGAGGTGAAGGGATGAGCGGGACGATCGTGATTGGCGTGGGCAATGCGCTTCGAGGCGATGATGCCGCCGGACTGCGGGTTGCGCAGCTGCTGGCTGAGCGCGGAGTCGAAAACGTTCACGAATCCTCCGGCGAAACCGCGTCGCTTATCGCTCTCTGGGAGGGCGCGGACTTTGTGCTGCTGGGCGACGCCGCGCAATCGGGCGCGGAACCGGGATTTGTCTCCCGATTCGACGCGTCCACCGAGCCGTTGCCGGTAGAATTCCTGCATTGCTCGACGCATGCCTTTGGACTCGCCGAGGCGGTCGAGTTGGCGAGAGCGTTGGGAACCCTGCCACCGCGTGTGATTGTGTTTGGCATCGAGGGCA
>Ga0222633_1001343_pt1 | contig 13524 bp, 13 predicted proteins | sample AntAcemetageno48_FD_179816 | JGI IMG/M metagenome (GOLD analysis project Ga0222633, IMG submission 179816) | Saline water microbial communities from Ace Lake, Antarctica - #48 | ecosystem: Environmental > Aquatic > Non-marine Saline and Alkaline > Saline | place: Antarctica: Ace Lake | collected...
AGCATAGCGATTAGCAACATCAAAAAATCCAAGCTGGCTCATATTTTGTCCTCATAATCTCAACGTTGTGATATCGTGATTCTATCAGATCAATGAGTGGAGTGGGTATTTTTAGAGATGCCCTTAAGGTGACATAGAGTTTAATTCTCCGGTGATCATTCGTGCACGCTAAGAAAGAGAGGAATTAAACTCTATGTCACCTTAATTTGCTTAACGACCTAGCTGCCGTAAACGTCTTTCGGGTCGAACACGGGCGTTGCGGCGTTTTCGTCAAAGGTAAGTGATAGAGTGCCGTCATCGTCGGTGATCACCCGGTAAAAGCAGGTGCGCCGCCCGGTGTGGCAGGCCGCGCCACCAACCTGTTCGACCCGCATCCACACCGCGTCTTGATCGCAATCGATGCGCAGGTCGACCACCTTTTGCACATGGCCCGAGCTTTCGCCTTTGTGCCACAGGGCTTGGCGCGACCGGGAATAGTAATGTGCCTGTCCGGTCCAGAGGGTCAGCCGCAACGCTTCTTCGTTCATCCAAGCCAGCATCAAGGCTTCGCCGGTGGTGGCGTCCGTGGCGACGGCGGCGATCAGGCCATCGGCGTTAAAGCGCGGGCGCAGGATTGTGCCTTCTTCCAGCGCGGTTTTATCAGGGTCAGCCATGTCGGTATCCGAAGCGTTGAGGAAGGGCCTTATAGCGTGTAAGACCGGGCCGGTCGAGATGATGCGTTGACCTGAAAGAGCAAAAGACATGACCGTAATCCGCCTACACAACACCATGGCCCGCGAAAAGCAGGACTTCGAACCGATCGACCCGGCTCATGTTCGGATGTACGTGTGTGGACCCACGGTCTACGACTATGCCCATATTGGTAATGCGCGGCCCGTTGTGGTGTTTGATGTGTTGGCCCGGCTGTTGCGGCGGACGTACCCGAAGGTGACGTATGTGCGCAACGTCACCGATGTCGATGACAAGATCAACGCTCGCGCAGCCGAGTCCGGTGAAAGCATCCGCACCATCACAGAAAAGACTCTGGCGCAGTTTCATGACGACATGGCCGAGCTTGGAGCCTTACAGCCTGATGTTGAGCCCCGCGCGACCGAGCACATCGCCCCGATGATCGCAATGATCGAAACGCTGATTGAAAAAGGCAATGCCTACGAAGCTGAAGGCCATGTGCTGTTTCATGTGCCGAGCATGGCTGATTACGGTGCGCTGTCCCGCCGAGACCGAGACGAACAGATTGCCGGTGCCCGCATCGACGTGGCACCGTATAAAAAAGATCCCGCCGATTATGTTTTGTGGAAACCGTCGACCGACGATATTCCAGGCTGGGACAGCCCGTGGGGGCGCGGCCGTCCGGGTTGGCACATTGAATGCTCGGCCATGGCCGATGCGCATTTGGGTGCGGTGTTTGATATTCACGGTGGCGGTGCCGACCTAATCTTTCCACACCATGAAAATGAAATTGCCCAAAGCCGGTGCGCCCATGGCACCGACAGCATGGCGACCTATTGGATGCACAATGGCTACTTGATGGCCGAGGGCGAGAAGATGTCAAAATCGCTCGGCAACTTTTATACGGTGCATGATTTGTTGCAGGATTTTCCCGGCGAAGCGATCCGGCTGGTGTTGCTGAAAACTCATTATCGGCAACCGCTGGATTTCACCCGCGAGGGCATCGCTGAGGCCAAACGCGATTTGGATGGGTTCTATGGCGCGTTGCGCCGCGCGGCGGGCGTCAAAGCCACGGCGCCGGATGCATCAGATTTGCAAGCCTTCGATGCCGCGCTGGCCGATGATCTCAATACACCGCTGGCCTTGTCGCAGTTTTTTGCACGGCTCAGTGCCTTCAACATCAATCTACGCAGCGACAAGACCAATGCGTTGGATGCCCAAGCCCGCGACAAAGGCACGTTGCTGGAAATGGGATCGCGGTTGGGTTTGTTGGCTCAGCACCCAGAGGCGTGGGCGAAATGGCAACCCGCATCAGCCACATCGGATGGCCCAACAGACGCAGAGATTGACGCCCTGATTTCCGAGCGCATCGACGCCCGCGCGGAAAAAGATTTCGCTCGGTCCGATAACATCCGCGACCAGCTCAAAGCGGCGAACATCATTTTAGAAGATGGCCCCGAAGGCACGACCTGGAAACGGGGTAATTAAGGTGACATAGACATTATCTAATTAAACTCTATGTCACCTTAATTCAATCCTAGCATGGATCGCGCTTCTGAAACGCTAGCCGGGTGACGGTTGTATGTGGGGCAGAGGTCAGCGGCTTGTTTGACCAAAGCGGCATTTGAAGGCGCGAGGGTATCGGCATCCAGGCGGATGTTATCTTCCAGGCCGGTTCGCACGTTGCCGCCGCGCTCTAGGGACCACTTCACAAGGGTAATCTGATCACGGCCAATGCCAGCCCCGGTCCAGGTCGCATCGGGGGCGAGGCGATTCAGGGTTTGCACATAAAATTCAAAGGTCGGCCGATCCACGGGCATGGCATTTTTCACACCCATGACAAACTGCACATGCAGCGGGCCTTTGATCGCTCCGGCTTTTTCCATGGCAACGGCTTTGAAGATCATCGACAAATCAAAAGCTTCAACCTCTGGCTTCACACCATGGTTTAACATCCGTGCAGCGAGAGTGTCGATCAGGTCGGGGCTGTTGTCATAGACCCGGGTTGGAAAATTGCAGGACCCGGTCGCCAAACTGGCCATATCGGGCTTTAGGTCAATCATGCCGCCGCGCTCAGAGCCGACACCCGACCGGCCGCCGGTGGAAAATTGAATGATCATGCCGGGGCAGTGGGCGCGCAGACCTTCTAACAAAGCTGCGAATTTATCTGGGTCTGACGTGGTCGAGCCGTCATCGTTTCGGACGTGGCAGTGCGCCAACGTGGCCCCGGCTTCGAACGCTTCGTGGGTTGATTCGATTTGCTCTGAAACGGTGATCGGCACCGCCGGGTTATTTTCTTTTTTCGGCACCGACCCGGTAATGGCAACGGTGATGACGGCGGGTGTGGTGGTCATGATCGATGGCCTCGCTCTTCGCTTTTTGGGTGGGGAAAGTGAAAGCCCTTTTCCTGGCCAAAGACCGTGCCTTCTTTGATCCAATACGTGCGTTGGCTGGGGTCGACACCGTCGTGAATTTCTTCGGCGCCGGGTTCAATCAGCAAGGCCCCAGAAAACCACTCAGCAAAGACTTCTGTTTGGCCCTTAAACAGATCAGAGACTTTAATGCGCACACCTTCTTGCCAGGCGTGCAAGTCGATCAGATGGAGCTTCTCGTCTTTGATTTCCCAGCGCGCGATGTAGCCGCGCTCGCAGGTTGGAATGCGCAGATCAAAGGCCACGGGCGGATCTTGAATTTTCATCCACGGGCCGAGGGGCGCGGTATAAAGTCGATACAGCCCAGTGTCGATCCAGACGACTTCGGGTGTTTGTTCATAGGTTTCAGGCATCAATGCGCTCTTCGTAAGATGTGGAATCTATCAAGTGTGCTGCCGACCCTAATCATTGTCATGAAACTGTCCAGTCATAGGCCAGATTGGTCTTTGCTGACCAGGGCATCGTCAATAGGATGCCGACCAGAAATAGTGGTGTAAAAGGGGACTATGAGGCAATGGTTGACGCGCATAAAATTATCGATGGCCGCGCCGAAGGGGCCAAAATTCTGGCTAACCTCGCGCCGCGCGTTCAGGCTTTGCAGAACGCTGGGTGGCCGCCGCGCTTGATCTCGATCACCGTGGGGGCGGTCGATGAAGTCGCGCTGTATGTGCGGAACCAAAAACGCCAGGCTGAACGGGCGGGCATCGCCTTTGATGAACGCTATTTTGCTGCGGACATCACCGAAGCAGAGTTGTGCGCCGCCATCGCTGCGATGAATGTTGATCCGCGCGTTTCTGGCATCATCATCCAACGCCCGATCCCCGATCATTTGCCGGTCCGCGCGATTCAAGAAACCATCCACCCGATGAAAGACGTGGAAGGGATGCACCCGTTTAACATTGGTAAAATTGTCTACCGCCAACCAGAAATGGGGCCGTGTACAGCCATGGCCGCCGTGCATTTGCTAAAAAGCACAGGCCTTAGTCTGGAAGGGTTGGAAGTTGTTGTGGTTGGTCATTCCGCCATTGTCGGTAAGCCCATTGCGTTTTTGGTGATGGCCGAAGGGGCAACGGTGACAGTGTGTCATCACATGACCCGTAATTTGGCGGTCCATTGCCGCCAAGCGGATGCGGTGTTTGTTGCGGTGGGGAAGCCTGGGTTGATTCATGGCAACATGATCAAGCCGGGTGCGGCGGTGATTGATATTGGCATCAACCAAATTGATCTACCCGATGGCTCATCAAAAGTGGTGGGGGATGCGGATTATGACACCTGCGCCGATGTTGCAGGGTGGATTACACCCGTGCCGGGCGGTGTTGGGCCGGTGACGGTTGCGATTTTGATGCGGAATGCGGTGATCGCAACGGAGCGTCAGAAAAAGCATTATGAGCATTTGTTGGGCGAAAACGCTGATGTGTTATCGTCGGCACCAGAGCGGGTGGCGATGGGATAAGGCAGGAACGCCTTAAGACCCAGGAAGGCCCCGGGCTTTCATTGGCCGTTCTTTGGGGATGCGTCCGCGCACTCGTTCGCGGTAAATGGTGTACAGGCCACTGGCAACAACGACGCTGGCACCAATGATCGTCCAAAAATCAGGAATATCGCCAAAGGCGAAAAAGCCAATCAACGCAGCCCATACCAGCACGGAATACTGAAACGGTTGCAGGATAGCAGCGGGAGAGGCCTCCAACGCCATGGTGAACAGCATGTGGCCAACAATGGAGGTCAGCGAGAGAGCGCCTAGAAACAGCCAGCCATTCAGATCAGGCCATTGCCAATAAAACGGGCCGATCATCGCCATGATCACAAAGCCAGTCCAGCCCATATAGAACAACGATGTGTCTGTCGAATCGACCGCACTGACCTTGCGCGTCAGCACGATGTAGAGCGCGAACATAAACCCGGCCAGAAGCGCCAGGAGGGCAGCGGGTTCGATCACGCCCATGCCGGGTCGCAAGATCACCAGCACGCCACAAAAGCCAACCAACACAGCCGCCCATCTGCGCGGCCCGACCGGCTCACCCAACAAAGGTACCGAAAGCGCCGTGACGATCAACGGCGCGGCGGCAAAGATTGAGTGCACATCGGCCAGGGGTAAAAACTTTAGGGCCGTCGCGAAAATGCCAATTTCTGCCAAAATCAAAGCCGACCGAAAAATTTGAAACACGGGACGCTTGCTGGCCATAGTGGTGCGGATGCCCCTGCGCCGACTAACCCAGAACGTGACGAACAAGGCAAACACGCCAAAGCGCACCAGCAGCATCTGGGCCACGTCAATTGATTGGGTAATATGCTTGGTGATGCCATCTTGGATGCCAAACACCAAGAACGCGCCCAAGACCAAGGCGATGCCGCGCCCGTTTCCCAGGCTCATATCGGGGCTTGCGTTAGGACCAGCGGCGGAGGGCGGGGTGGCGTTCGGTTGGCTCATTCCCCACCGTTAAACCTGCGCATTGGCTCTGTCTAACGGATTGGTGAGCAAGACGTTAGACATCTGCCTTAAGGTTGCAACGTTTGGGAATGAGTCGTCAATTTTTTTGACACGTCATGCACAGTGTTACCGTTGGATCGAAGGCGAGTCGTTTTGGCTCAATTTCCTCACCGCATCGCAAACAATCGCCAAATGCGTCGGTTTTCAGGCGTTTTAAGGCGCTTTCAATGCGAGATAATCGTTGCTTGCGCCGTTCATCGGCAGCGGCGGCCATGGCTTGGACTTGCATGGCATCCATGCGTGATAATCTGCCAACGGCCTGTTGATCGAGGGAGACGGGCTTACTGTCTTCGCGGGACATTTCACCGTCGGCCGTTAGCTCCTCTCTTTCTTTAATCAAGGCTTTACGGAACGCGGCTGTTTCAGTCATGGTTTTGTCCGCTTTCCTTCGCTCTGCGTTCCGGTGCGTCGTCGTCTTCAAGTACGTCTCCGGCGAAGGCCCGTCTGCGTCGGGCGATTTCACCAGGATCAAGATCATTCCTGATCTGGCGTAATTGATCATACAGAGCGAAAGTCCTTAATTGTCCTGCCCATCTTTCCTGCGGGTCCGGCAGAAAGACATAATCCATGTTAGACAGATCGGGCGACATTGCCATAAAGAGCCGCGCCAACGCTGTATAGGTCTCAATTTCTAGGGCGTCTCGGGTTATTGTGGGCTCAATTTGGAAGCGCTCCACCGTAATGATGGTCCCGTCGTCGGGTTTGACCGACATATGATGCGCTGTGATGCCAAACGTCTTTAGGTTCTCATACAAGGCAAATGCAGCCGTATGAACGCCAGGAACGGCGGGTGGGCCTGGATGAAAATTGAGCGCTCCCGCATCACAAATATCCAAAATCTCTTTTTTGACGAGCACATTGGTTGAAAACGCGATGAGCCGGATGCGACCCGATGAGCGCGCCGAAGCGGCGTAGGATAAATCGTCGCTGTTTGAGACGCCTTGCACGGCGATGCTCACGTTCTGGTTCTGCAAAACCCGAGAAAGGACGGGAATTTCTTGTTCGCCCGTTAGCAGAAAGATTCGATCAACCATACCTAGACATTGGCTCGCTTATTATTTGGTTCACAATGAATACACGATTCAAGTGTATTCACCCAGGAAACAAGGGTCTACGGTAAAACCTTAGATGAAGAGCTTGATCGTAACCTGTTTGGAACGGTAACGATGAGGTGAAAGACGAGGATTATTCAGTGCCTGAAGCGTTAAGTTTGTTGCCAATTCCTGCGCACGATTCGTTGATTGAAGCCATCTTGCAGGGTAGCCGAGACGCGGTTATGGCGCTGCGCCCCGTTCGTGCCAACGGTAAAATCGTCGACGCCCTGTGTGAGCCGTTGAATACCGCTGCCGTCGCCGCTTTTTATGTCGAAGAAGAAGCGTTGGTTGGGGAATCTCTCTCTAAAGTGGTCCGAGGCGATGTTTGGTCTGGGCTTCAAAGCGTGCTGGCTCAGTTAGAGGTTTCTGCCCACCCCGTTCAGTTTGCAAGTCGGCTGGGCCGACCGGCCAATGCACAAGAATTTGCGTGTGTATTGTTTGCGATTGCCGATGGTCGCTTATTGCTGATCGCCGATGGAACCAAAACATCCCATGATGATGCGCAAGCATTGCAAGAAATCCATCATTCTATCCTGAATGCCTTACGTCACGGTTTGCGGACCCCTTTAAACACCATCATCGGATTCGCTGAATTGATCGAAGGGGAGCATCTCGGGCCATTGGGCGTGCCGCAATATCGCGAGTATATGGCAGATATTGCGGATGCGGGGCACAGCATGTTGGATCAGCTAGAGCGCTTGTTTGCACAAGAACATTTCGAAGCGCTGGTAGCGAATGGCCAAACGGATTCGAAGCTGATTGACCTGGCGCCAGATCTGATCGCGGTCTTAGAAAATGGTAAGATCCGAAGAGTGAATGCGGTTGGCGCGTCAATCTTAGGCGTTTGGGGTTCCGAAACATTGTTGGACCGCAGCTTCATCGATTTTGTGGTTGAAGAGGATAGAGGGCTAATTGGTTCTGGTTTGGGACATGCCGTGGCGGCGGAAACGTCGGTTTCTGTTCGCTTGTGGAAAACGGATGGTACGCAAACATCCGTCGAGTTGCGAGCGTGTCGCTTGGCAACTGAAGGTCAACCAAATGAGCAAGCCGAGGCGATCTTGGTGGTTGCGCGTGACGTTACGGCCCGAAATAAGTCCCATAAAGAAATTGCGACGCGCGAAATGCGTCTTCGGACCATTCTCGATACAGCCATTGATGGCATCATGACTGTTGACGAAGATGGAACGATTGAACATGCCAATCCTGCGGCTGATCGCATGTTTGGTTTTGCAAGTAACCAGATGGTTGGGCTGCCCGCGACCGCTTTGCTTGCCGCCTCTAACAGTGCAGATTTCAAAGGAACTCAGAGTCGTCGGTTGAAGGCGTTTTCTCGTCGTTTCGATGGTGGCATTGGCGAGGTCATGTGCCGCCATCGATCGGGTCGGCCCTTTCCGGCGGAATTGAGCATTGCTGAAGCCTATATCGAAGGTCGATCTCTCTTTATCGGCACTGTTCGCGATATTACGGACCGTAAAGATGCTGAATTGCGCATGCGGGAACTCGCGACCCGTGATTCGCTGACGCGCTTGCCGAATAGAATCTCAATGGAAGCGCGCTTGGATGAATTGGTTTCACATGGCGGCAATCATCCAGGTCCATTTGCCATATTATTTGTTGATCTGGACAATTTTTCTACACTGAACGAGGCGTTTGGCCACGAATTTGGCGATGCAGTTTTGATTGCTGTGGCGCGGCGCATTGAACGCATTGCCGGGGCTGATGAATTGATTGCCCACCTAGGCGGCGATGAATTTGTTGTGCTCGCAGGTGCCGCCGCTGATACCAAGTCGGCGCAAGCCGTCGCCGACTTAATCCATACGCGACTGGCTCAGCCCCTGACGGTTGACGGTCGAGAGATTTTTGTGACGGCGTCTATTGGCGTTGTCTTGTTTCCAGACCATGGACGAACGCGCGCAGAACTCTGGCGACATGTACATTCCGCGACCAGCCAAGCGAAGCTGGGGGGCCGGAACAAAACAGAGGTTTTCTCTGATGATCTTTCGACGGCGGCGAAACGGCGGGTGGATGTCGAAGCAGCCCTTCGCCGGGCCTTAGAACGCGATGAGTTTGACCTGCATTTCCAACCAAAGATTGATTTGTTCACGCATAAAATCGTTGGGGCCGAAGCGCTGGTTCGCTGGACGACACCAACCCTGGGCAGGATTGGACCTGACGAGTTTATCCCTCTGGCAGAACGGTCTGGCATGATTATGCCATTGGGGGAATGGATCATTTACAAGGCCTGCGAACTGGCGGCTAATTGGCCAACAGTCAGCGATGGTCCGCTGCATGTCGGCGTTAATTTATCCGCCGTTCAATTTGCCCATGGTGATTTGGTTGGCTGGATTCAGCGCTCGGTGAATGAGACAGGTCTCGATCCAACCCGCCTTGATTTAGAACTGACCGAAACGATGTTGGCCAGTGACCCCAGTGACACGGTTCGCACCTTGCGACTTCTAAAGGACCTTGGGGCCAAAGTGGCCATGGATGATTTTGGAACGGGTTATTCATCGTTGAGTTATCTGACGCAATTCCCGCTTGATAGCCTTAAGGTTGATCGCTCCTTCGTGACGTCTGTTCCAGAGGATCCAGGCGCTGTTACTCTCGCCCGCGCTATTGTCGGTATGGGCAAAAGCTTGGGCCTGAAAATTGTTGCGGAAGGCGTTGAGACACGGGGCCAAATGACGTTCTTGCAAGATTTAGGCTGCGATGTGGGTCAGGGATATTTGTTTTCAAAGCCAGTCTCTAACGATGATTTCGTCGCCTTGGTTCGCCGCCAGATGGATGGCGCTTTGATGGACGGCAATGAGTCCTGACCTTAAGCCAGCCGAGGCGCTTGATTGGAACGCTTGAGGTGTCGGGCGTTATTCGGCATTCTCCCGCGCCTTCGTGATGGCCTTTCCAGACCATTCACTTTCTGACCGCTGAGACTGCCGATGTGCGCTGACCGCGTCCTAATCTATGATACCACGTTGCGCGATGGCGCGCAGACCCAGGGTATTGATTTTTCCGTCACTGATAAGCGCACGGTGGCGCGGATGCTTGACGATTTGGGTATTGGTGTCATCGAAGGGGGATGGCCCGGAGCCAATCCAACGGATGATGCGTTTTTTAAAGCGCCGCCAACCCTGAAACGGGCGCGGCTCGCAGCCTTTGGCATGACCCGTAGACCGGGTCGGTCGGCGTCCAATGATCCCGGATTGAACGCGATCTCCGATACGGCGGCAGAGATTGTCTGCATGGTTGGTAAGGCGTGGGATTTTCATGTCGATGTGGCGCTCGGTATCGAGAATGCAGAGAACATCGCGATGATTGCAGATTCAGTTCGCCATGTTGTGGCAAAGGGCCGCGAAGCCCACTTTGACGCGGAACACTTCTTTGACGGCTTTAAGGCGAACCCATCCTTTGCCCTGGATTGCCTAAAAGCAGCCTACGGTGAAGGCGCGCGGTGGATGGTGTTGTGTGACACCAATGGTGGGACCTTGCCGCATGAAATTGCTGACATCGTGACCGACGTGACCAAGGTCGTACCCGGCGATCATCTGGGCATTCATTGTCATGATGATACCAGCAACGCGGTTGGCAATTCTTTGGCGGCCGTGCGCGCAGGCGTGCGTCAGGTTCAAGGAACGTTGAATGGCCTGGGCGAGCGGTGTGGCAATGCCGATCTAATCGCGGTTATTCCGTCACTGGCCATAAAAATGGGTTTTGATGTTGGCATGACGGCCGAAGACATCGCCAAACTGACAAGCGTCAGCCGTGCCTTCGACGAATTACTGAACCGCCCGCAGAACAAAGGCGCTGCCTATGTTGGCGAGCGGGCCTTTGCCCACAAAGGCGGCCTGCATGTTTCTGCGGTGGAAAAAGACCCGCGCACCTATGAGCATATCGACCCCATTACCGTTGGTAATGCGCGGCACATCGTGGTGTCGGATCAGGCCGGTCGGTCGAATATCTTGGCGCGCTTTCGCGAAGCGGGTATCGATGTTGATGCTAACGATCCAAAGATCGCGGGCTTGGTTGAAACTGTCAAAGAACGTGAGTTCTTCGGCTATGCCTATGACGGGGCCGAGGCCAGTTTCGAATTGCTAGCCCGCCGTGAGCTGGGCGACGTGCCGGATTATTTCCGCTGCGATAGCTTTCGGGTGTTAGACGAGCGGCGTTGGAACCAACAGGGTAAGGTCGAAACACTCTCTGAAGCGACGGTCAAGATTGACGTTCGCGGTGCGCAAGATATGGCGGTGGCCGAAGGCAATGGCCCGGTGAATGCCTTGGATGCAGCGATGCGCAAAGTTTTGATTCCAATTTATCCCGAATTAGAAGACCTGATGCTTGTTGACTACAAAGTGCGTATTCTGACGCCCGGAGACGGCACCCGGGCGGTGACACGGGTGATGATTGAATCCGCCGACAGCAAAGGCCATCATTGGACGACCGTCGGTGTCTCTCCCAACATTATTGATGCCAGTTACGGCGCGCTGCGCGACAGCTTGGTTTACAAGTTGTTTCGCGACGGGGCCATCGTTGGCTCTAGCGCTGATTGATGACGGGTTTCTCAGAAAAATTGCGGGCGGCCCACGCGGACGCTTGGGATGCCATCCGAACGCACCCGTTCACGGAAGAGCTGGGACGTGGCACCTTACCCGTGCACAAAATGCAACGCTATTTGGTGCAAGATCATCGGTTCATTGATCATTTTGTGCGGTTGTTAGCGGCTGCCGTGGTTGCAGCACCGACGCTGAAAGATAGAATCCCTGGGTGCCAATTTCTGGCGCTGGTGACGGGGCCTGAAAACACCTACTTCGAGCGATGTTTTACGGCGCTTGGTGTTGATGATGCCCAGCGTTTCGATGCGCCCGACGCGCCTGAGACCACAGCCTTCAAAGACCTGATGGCGCAAGCCCGCACCAGCGAGTCGTTCGCCACCATGGTCGCCGTGTTGGTTGTCGCCGAGTGGATCTATCTGGAATGGGCGACACGGGTCGCGCCGCTGAAACCGAAAGACTTCTGGTTTTCTGAATGGATTGACCTGCACACCGGAGACTATTTCGCCAGTGTTGTGGCCTATCTGCGGGGTCAATTGGATGCTGTGGAACCGACCTTATCCGCCAAAGACCGTCAAGCGGCTGCCCAGGCCTTTGGTGACGCCGTGCGTCTTGAGAAAGCTTTTTTTGACATGGCCTACGTCGATGCAGAGGCGCGCTAACCAAATGGCTGGAACCGACACTCAACAAAGTGATCACAGAGGTCTCGGCGCATTTGCGGACTTGCCATCGCCGGTCGTGGTGTTGGTTGAACCGCAATTGGCGGAAAACATTGGTATGTGTTGTCGGGCCATGTTGAACGGTGGCCTGACGGAATTACGCTTGGTCAATCCGCGTGATGGTTGGCCGCATCCGAAGGCCACGGCGGCGGCGTCGGGCGCCGATGTGGTGGTTGATAACGCAAAGCTGTTCGATACGGTCGAAGAGGCCGTCGCCGACCTAACCCGTGTTTATGCGACCACGGCCCGGGACCGCGATTCGACCATGCGAATCATGACACCCCACGCTGCGGCCCAAGACATGCGGGGTGCGGTGTTGTCAGAAAACAAAATCGGCGTGCTGTTTGGCCGCGAAGCCAAGGGCCTGACCAACGCTGAACTCTCGCTGGCCGATACGGTGATTGCCGCCCCGCTAAATCCGGGCTTCAAATCATTGAACATCGCCCAAGCGGTTTTGATGGTCGCCTATGAATGGTGGCAAGCCGGGCCGGGCGGCGAAGCGCCTGACATCGAACAAACTATTCCCTCTGATACACGGCTGGCCAACGGCGCCGAAATGCAGGGCTTGTTTGATCATCTCGAACGAGAATTGGATGCCTGCGGTTTTTTGCGGGTGCCGGAAAAACGCCCAACCATGGTGCGAAATATTCGCAACACCCTGAACCGCGCGCACATGACCGAACAAGAGGTTCGCACCTTTCGCGGCATCATCACTGGGTTGGCGAAACACGGTGGCGGGACGAATCATTAAGGTGACATAGAGTTTAATTAGTTTTTGTCTATGACACCTTAGTTATAACGTTTGCGACCAAGCCCGTGCCGCACCATATAACCATAGCGACGCGCTTGTTCCCATGGCCCCCACAGCAACAAGGAAATGTATGATGCGATTAAAGCTTCTGTTCCTCGGTTTGGTTTTTTTGATGCCATTGTGGGCCGTAACACCCGCCGCCGCCGAGGACGATGATACGTACTCGATGGAAGAAATTTCTGAAAAGGCCAAAGGCTTTTTTGGTGAAACCACCGAAGGGTTGGCCAAAGCGATTGAAAAAGTTTTCAACGAGCAAGGTCGGCCCAATGGTTACATCATTGGTGAAGAAGTTAGCGGTGCCATTGGCGTTGGTCTGCGCTATGGCAATGGCTTGCTGAACCGTAAGACAGCGGACGAGACGAAGGTCTACTGGCAGGGACCCTCCATTGGCTGGGACTTAGGCGGCAACGCCTCGAAGGTCTTCACATTGGTCTATAACTTAAAAAGCGATGAGCAGATGTTTCAGCGCTATCCTGGCGTTGAGGGTAGTCTCTATTTCGTTGCTGGGTTTGGCGTGAACTATCAGCAATCGGGCGACGTGATCTTAGCGCCAATCCGCACTGGTGTTGGCCTGCGGGCCGGAGCCAATATTGGCTATCTGCACTACAACCGCGAGCATTCGTGGATACCATTTTAATTAGGTTGTAGCGAACAATTAACGAATAGGCTTTCATAATTGGTTTGATGTTTAATTATGGAGTTACGGTGATGCCAGATTATCAAGAGTTAACGGAAGACCAATGGGTTCGATTGAAGCCGCTTTT
>Ga0222633_1001344_pt1 | contig 13523 bp, 15 predicted proteins | sample AntAcemetageno48_FD_179816 | JGI IMG/M metagenome (GOLD analysis project Ga0222633, IMG submission 179816) | Saline water microbial communities from Ace Lake, Antarctica - #48 | ecosystem: Environmental > Aquatic > Non-marine Saline and Alkaline > Saline | place: Antarctica: Ace Lake | collected...
CACGACGAATTTCAGGCGCCTGTACAAACCCGGGGAGACGAAATCGCCGCGTCATTTGAATACTGGCGAGCGTATCGTGATAAGCATGGCGTCTAAATATGGGTCGAGGCATGGGTTTAAATAGCCCCGGGGTTTTATGATCGAAGGGAATAATCCTGCGGCACGCCGGTCTTGTTATCGATCGAGTCCAGGATGTGTTGTTCCGATGCGTACCTTTGCCGCCGCTGTCGTCCTGTTGCTTCTTCCACTGATCACCTTTGCATCAGGCATGAAGGTAACCGTGGGCGATGATTTGTCCTATGTTGATGTCGAGGTTGAGTCGGGTCTTGGCCGGCTTGAAGCTCACAGCGATGAGTTATGGCAAGGTCTGACAATCCTCAAAAACGGGACGAAGAAGACGCGCTTTCTGGTGCCTGATGACCCGGATTACCCGGTTGTATACCGTGTTGCCCTGACCCATACCAGTACCCAATGGGGCATATCCCGATGGCATTCACACCTCAGGTTGAGTGACTGGACCCACTGGCTGCTGGTACCGGAGGGCTGGTCCATGAAGAAACCGTTCGATCTGGAAATCAACGTGCCTGACAACGGTTTGGCTATCCTGCCATTCCAACTCATCAGTCACGAACCGGGAAGGGGGATTTACAAGGCTCATCCGATTCTTCCGGATCATGGTGGCCTGTCGGTGTTCGGTGATGTCCAGCTCAAACAGCTGGCATTTGGCAAAAATAAAATCACGGCAGCAGTCGTGGGTGAACACAATTCCCGGTCGTCCCAGTGGTTTGAATGGGTAAGTGACGTGGCAAAGGTCGCTGTTGATGTTCACGGTTACGCGCCTGGTGAACACGCTCTGGTCGTTATCATCCCCGTTCCTTTTGTCAGCGGCGTTGTGCCGTGGGCCCATGTCAGAAGAGGTGGTGGTAGTCATGTGATTGCCTACGTCAAGGAGGATGCGGAGACTGAAGCACTCTATGAGGACTGGACGTTGTTTCATGAAATGACCCATCTTTACCATCCTTATCTGCACAGCGGCGGACGCTGGGTCAGCGAAGGTTTTGCCAGTTACTATCAGAATGTCTATCGGGCGAGCGCAGGTGTCGTAGACCCTGAGCACGCCTACCGGAGATTGCTGGCTGGTATGGAACGTGGACGAAAGGAAAACCAGGACGCCGGGAACCGGCCAGTAACCCAGGGTGGGCGAATGCGAACCTACTGGACCGGGGCGGCCATGGCGCTTGAGGCAGATATTCAGTTGCAGAAAGATGGCAGGTCGCTGGGGGAGGCCATCGGGCGTTTCGCCAGCCGCCAGATGCCGGTAGACCGGGCCTGGCATCCTAGAGATTACCTTGCCGCGCTCGATCGGGAACTGGACGAGGATATCCTGGTACCGCTCTATGATGACTATGTCCGGGATCGCTATTTCCCGGAACTGGAAGCGGCCCCCAATGCCTGGGAATCGATCTTTTCAGGCGATTAGGTAAATTCTAGATGATGCCTATAAATAATTGATATAAAACAGATAATCTACTTCAGTACGCCGCTCTCTGCCAGTCCGGTAATTTCAGACGCGGTATAGCCCAAATCGGAGAGCACCTCCTGGGTATGTTGCCCTGGCGTTGGTGCGGGCACGGATGGCAGTGCATCGAATGTATGGAAATTCATGGGGATACGCACCGTTCGGTAGCTGCCGACTCCCTCGAGCTCCATTTCAGGAAACAGGTTTATAGCTTCAGCCTGTGGGTCGCTCACCACTTCGTGGAGTCCCAGCACTGGTCCCCAGATAATGCCGTGCTCATCCATGATCACACCCCATTCATCCCGGGATCGGGTCATGAGCACCTCATCGATCAATGGCACCAGTGTCGTCATATTTCTGTATCGATCCCTGCCTTCCTTGAATCGCTCATCTTCCTTCCATTCAGGTTTACCGAGCGCATCTGCAAATCTTGGCCACCAGAACGGTTCTGGCATATTGAATACAATCCATGAGCCATCGCCGCAAGGGTACCGGTTTGCGGTCGCTGAGAGTTGTGCTTCCCTGGCACGCTTGCGCAGTGGCGCTCTATCTACCGCTGTAATCGAGTAGTCAGTCGCCTGGGTCCAGACGGCGGTCTCAAAGAGTGAGGTTTCAACAGCCTGGTACTTGCCGGTTCTCTCAGCCTGCCTTAAAGCAGCCAGAATAGCGCCGGTCATGGCAAGCCCAGTGGTGTGATCGCCCTGCGCGGTTCTGGCCATGGGAACGATGCCTTCGTCGCCTTCCCGCATGGCATCGTAAATACCTGACCGCCCAAAAAAGGCCGTTACATCGTATCCCGGTCGCCAGGCATCAGGCCCTTGCGTGCCGTACCCCGTTAATGTGGCGTGAACGATCCTGGGGTTCACTTTGCTGAGTGAGACGGGATCCAGGCCGAATTTCTCCTGTCGCTTTGCGAGCAAATTACACATGAAGATTTCAGATTTTGCGCAGAGCTTCTTTACGATCTGCAGGGCGTCATCTTTTGTCAGATCCAGGAGGATGGACTGTTTGCCTCGATTATCGACGTCGAACTGGAAATCATAGTCTTTGATATCTCCCTCGATCTTGGCCGGGCGGCCCATATCCCTCATGGGGTCGCCTGTGAGGGGTTCAATCTTGATGACTTTCGCCCCCAGGTCAGCCAGTATTGCACCCGCGCTGGGTGCGGCCATCCAGTTATCAATTTCAATGACCGTAATGTCATCCAGTGGTTTTGTCACAAGCGGGCTCCGACGATGAAAGGGCGATTCTAACCGTTGTCAGGCTGGTCCTGAATGCCATTCGTTGTTCTTATCAGGGGATAGAAGCTAATTAATTCGACCCCGGGACTTCAGGTGCATATATAGTTGGCGATCATGGCGGCTGGTCGCAGATAGTCTTCCTTCCCGAAGCCATGGTTTCCAGCGGGGTGCGCCGTCTCCTTCTACCTGGTCGCCAACAACGGTCACTCGCTGAATGATTCGTTCACCTTCAAAATCATTGAGCACGAAATGCTGGGTGCAGCGATTATCCCAGATCCCAATCGTTCCAGGTTGCCAGTGGTAGCGTACGGTGAAGCGGGGATTGCTGACCCATCGGGTCAGGTAACCCAGCACCGCTTCGCTTTCAGTGGCGTTCATTTCGACGATCCGACGTGTGAAGTGTTCGTTAACGTACAACGCTTTTTTCCCTGTTAACGGGTGCACCCGGACGACAGGGTGGATGGTCATTAGCTCGGGGCGGTTGTGAGGCAGTGCATCGTGCAATGCCGTCAGGCCATCACACAGCGATTTCATTGGATCTGACAGTTCATCGTAGGCGGCGTTGAGGCTGGTCCACATGGTATCGCCGCCGGTGTCCGGGCATTTGACCATGTGCAGTATAGACATCTGCGCTGGATGTTCCTGAAAGGTCAGGTCCGTATGCCATTCATCCGCAACGCCGCCCGCACTCGCCTGAAGTTGGAATATCTCAGGTGGAAGGGTGGTGTCACTGCTCAAATTCGGGTGTCCTTCAAGATCTCCGAAATGCCGGCCGAAACGAATGTGGGCTTCGGGTGTGGGGGATTGATCGGGCAGGAAGATGACCATGTGTTCAAGCAGTATTGACTTGATTGCATCGATGTCTTCAGGCGAGGCATTGCTGATATCAGGCCCGTGAACTTCCGCGCCCAACGCGCCCGCAAGCCGCCGGACTTCCCAATTAGCTGGAATATTACTCATGATGTTGCCTCTTTCTTGATGCCTTGAGGATAAGGATTTTGGTATTCAGGTGCTACTGAAGGTTGTGCGAAAAGCGACCAGGGTCGCTGCCATGGCGACATTGATGGATTCGACTCCTGATTCAAGCGGGATGCACGCGAGTTCGTCGCAGAGTGCCAGAACCGGCTCGCTAATCCCTGATGTTTCATTACCCAGTACGAAGACCACTTTTTCACCGTCACTTCTGATATCGCCCAGGGATAGGTCCACACCGCCCGCGAGTCCAACAAGCCGATAGCCTTTTGAGCGAAGCGACTTGAGCCCGGATTCGATTGTAGGGCAATGATAGATGCTCGATTTGATCAGCGTGCCGGCGCTTGCCTTGTGCACGAGGGGGTCAATTTTCGCGCATCCTTTTTGGGGCAGCAGCAACCCATCCATCGGTGATGCGGCAACGCAGCGAATAATCATTCCCAGGTTCTGGGGATTGGTAATCCCGTCCAGCGCCAGTATCTGGCTCGCGCTATCAGAGATCTGGTCGACAGACTGGTACTTCGGCGGGGCGATATCGATAGCGACACCCTGATCCTGTCGCGCATTTTTAGAGATACGTGACAGTGCTTCTTTGGGATGTGTGACGATGTCTATCTTTCTTTTTTCAGCGAGTTTCCTTATTTGCGTAATGGTATCTCCACGCTGGTTGGACTCAGAAAGATGCAGCCTGAAAATACTGGAATCAGGATCCAATAGTATCTCCAATACGGGTTTGCGCCCGTAGAGCGTTATCATGCTGTCGAACTTCTTTTTCTTGTCTTCGTAGTTGGTCACAAAAGTTATCTGGAACAGTGAAAGACGCAGTTTAACGTATGGGCAGGAACGAATGACGATTAAAATCGTTACCGCAAACAGGTCATCACGATGCCCCATCGCGGCCAGCCGGAACAGATGTCGTTAGAAGAATGAGTTTGGGTGCTGGATGCGCTTGGGCTGTTTATGCTAGACGCACGTCATCGCACGTCATCTCGACTGGAATGGAGAGATCTCTTGCTCGCGATATCGCTAACCGAATAGCGCTTCTGATCATCCACCCATTGGTCTCGTATTTGACGACCGTTGTTATCTGAGGCCGTCACCTGATCCCACGCCATGGGACCCGGTGACGAATAACGATGTTGTTATCCCAGAAGCTCATCGAGCTGCTCGGCGATTTCCTCTGGCGTCACCATCGGTTCGAATCGAGCGAGTACCTTGCCATCTTTACCGATCAGGAACTTGGTGAAATTCCAGCCAATATCAGGCTTGCCGTCAGGGTTGGCCTTCTCTGATTTCAGTATGTTGTACAAATCGCAGGCACCATCACCATTCACTTCGATTTTGGAGAACAGCTGAAAATTACAGTCGTACTTACTTTTTGCGAATTCAAGAATTTCTTCGTCGCTGCCCGGCTCCTGCGCGCCAAACTGATTGCAGGGGAAGCCAAGGACTTTTAGATCGTCTCGATCATTTTCCAGCGCACACAGACCTGTGTACTGATTCGTAAGTCCTCACTGGCTGGCGAGGTTTACCATTAGCATTGCCTGATCACGATAGTCTGAAAATGAAACAGACTCTCCTGTGATGGCGTTCATTTTCAGGTTGTAGATATCCGACATGTCGTCTCCGTTAGGTGTGAGTCAGTGTGACTCACGAAAATATACCATGCAGGTACCAGCGACAGTTATCCAAATGTTGGTAGATCCAGTAAAGAGAGCCTGTGTGGTGTTTTGCAATGTAGTAATCCCGTGCGGCCGCGTCATTGTCCCACCAGCCGAAATCGATACGCTCCGGGCCCTGCAGGAGTTCCAGTTTGCCAGACATGCAGGGGGTGCCGGCCTCGGTAGACAGGGCCTTCGGGGTTGGCAGCAGGTAAAGCGGCCGGGGGTTGCTGTCCCCGTTCCCGCCCTGCCAGTAATCTTTAGCAGCAAGCGTGACCGGTTTCCAGGCCCGTTCAGGGCGATGGTCGTTGGCCAGTGACAGGCCAAAGCAGGCCTGTGGTCCGAGCCTGGCCGTCATCATATTGACCAGCTTGATTGCCCTGGCTTCTTCAGCCTTGCTGTGGATCCGGCCGTCTTTTTGCTTAAAGCGGGTTCCTTGAAACAGGTCACCCGAACCGGCTTCAGCTTCAAAGAAGTTTCTGGCAGCGACGCTAATGTTGTCGACTTCCGGCATGCCGTTAACCTTCTCCAACTGCAACTGGCTAAGCATCAGAAACATTTGTGAATCGTTATCGGGGCTGGCCAGGAAAACAGAGAACTCTTTTGGCGGGTGACCCCGATGTGAAAGTTTGACGCTAAACTGGTTCGTCAGGAGTTGACGCTTTATCAGGAATTCCTGAAGTTCGCCCAGCAGGCGTTTCAGGGGAAACACCAGTGATTCCAGGTTCGTGACATCTGACAGGAATGTAATGTCGCTCCGGAACCTTGGCGTACTGTCGATGGTTTTTTGGGGGTCAGGCTTCTTGCCCGTCAGTCTTTGCAGGTAGTCAGTAAAAAACACGCCAAATCGTCGATTCAAACCGTCCACAGGTAATTCGAACAGTTGTTTGCAATGACTAATGCCCATTTTGAGCAAGGTATCCTTGATGTTTTCCTCAACTCGCAGGTAACTGACAGGCACTGGCCCGAGTGATTGAGCGACCTCTGGTGCGATGGGGACTTCTGGCATGCCGGCTTCTGCAAATAAAAGAGCTGCCAGTGGCGTGCCGCTGGTGCCTAAGGCAACCTCGAAGCCGAGACTGTCCAGTCCCTCCCGGATAAGCTTCTTCAGGTTATCGATTCCCTTGAAGAGCCTCAGGCAACCTGAAACATCAAGTAGCAGGCTATGCGGAGGTTTGATCGAAACACTGGGTGTGAACTGGTAGGCCCATTGTGCGAGATGTGTCAGCTTCTCCAGTTCCCTGTCTTCTTCTCGCTCGAAACTGACGACATCTTCACTGATGGTGTAGGCCGTGTTCATGCTGCTGCCAATTCGTATACCACTTTCCTGTGATCGAAGGTTCATTGCGACGACCCTTTGCCGGATCGTTACCACAACAGGTTTTTCAACCTGGTGGCGAGCGAATACCTCAACAGGTAGTTGAGGAAAGTGCAGACATATCCAGTGGCTATTTATATCCAGGCTATTTATATCCATGCTATCCATGTCTATTGATATTCGTGAAGTGTCTGGATGACGGGGTTCGACGTTCTGTCAAACGCCGGCTTTTCCTTGGTTGTCGGAATTTTCTGGTCAATAACCATCTCACTGAAATCCGGCATGGGCCGAAGCAACTGGTCATCGAATGCGATCGTAAATTCCTCGCTTTCCCATCGTCCCCTGCGTTTTAGTATTTTGACGGCAACGGCGCTGTTCTCCTTCCCTTGTGAATAGCCTGGCGTACTGTCGGGAAGGGGGCGAAGCCTGAGCCGTAACTCCGCAGGTGATGCGTTTTTTGAAGACGCCCCGGACCGGAACAGGATCCCCCACGAGTAACCCTCTTTGCTGGCCAGTTGCAGGCGACGAATCTGTTTTTCATGAATTCTGCCGGGCCAGGCAATAACGGCGCTGCAGCTTTGCGACGCCAGTGCTTTTTCCAGCACCCAAAGATAATCCCTGGGCATTTTGGGCTGGCTAATGATAACCCGGGTAAGGTCAATGCCTGCCTGGGCCAGTGCGGGCGGATAGGGAATATAGGGCGGGCTGACAAAGAGTACCCATCGACTCTGTTCATGAGTCAGGCGGGCGAGGGCGGGGGCCAGCAGCCTGAGTTCGCCAATACCTGCCCTGTCGTGCAGGAACTCTGTCACACCATCGGCCGGCCATCCGGCACCCGGCAACTCCTGGTCGAGCCTGGCGAAGCCCGTACTGCAGTGCTGTTTGTAATCGCCATCTATACTTGATGCGCGCCACAGGCCCGTTTTCTCAAGAAGCCCCCTGAGTGAGTCATCGGAAGCCAAACCCTGTTCATTTAAACCTTGTCTATTCAAACTTTCTGGGGGAGCTTCTCCCATAATATGTATCCAGCCAAATAAGCTGTATATGTATACAGTAGTTTTAAAATGAGGGCAAGCCCGTATAGCGTTCGAATGGCTGGCTGGTTAGTGCTTTAGTTTGACGAGGATCGCGCCACTGTTGCCGTGCTCAATTGCCTGACGAACAATAACCTTTCGTCGTTCAAGGGCTTCGAGAGACATCATGGCTTCTTCCCTGATGAGGCCTGAGCCGACAATAAACCTGATGTATTGTGCGACCCCACGATTTGCAGCTTCAATCTGGTCGTGCATTTTTCTGAGCGCTTCGTGCACTCGCTCGCCATTGTGGGCGATATCTACTGTTATTGTAGAGCCATCGGTTTGTTCATCAAGGTGGTTGTCACACTTTGGGCAGCGGCGCGCGCCACTATCAATGCGCATGCCGCAGTTCAGGCAGGTCTGTATTTTCATCCAGGGACTATTTCCAACCCTGGATCCAGTGATCCTGGTTTTTCAGGTCCTGCCACTGGAGGGAGACTGTTCGTTTGGACATCACGGCTTCGATCAGGCAGGACGTTACAGAACCTTGCTCATCAAATTCGACTTCCGTGACGATGAAATGCTTTTCCTTTCGCGCGGGGTTAACGGCTGTCCATTTACTGTGCATTAACTTTTTGGGATTGATTTTGTTGGTGAGCATCTTGTTTATTGTATTTTGAGTTTTGCCAAAACATCCATTGCCCTCATCAGACGGCGGTTGTTCACTTTTCTGTATCAATTCGGGCCACAAAACTCCGGATTGTTTTAACAAGCTGGGTTGGTCTTTCGGTGAGTATGGCATGTGAGGCATTTTTTATTTCAACAAAGTCAGCGTTCGTTATTTTTTTTGCGTACTGTTTTGCTGTGTTCGGGCGAGCCTCATCAAATTCCCCGCAGATGAACAGGGTAGGGCAGCCAATCTTTCCCAGCTGGCTTACTTTGCTGTAATTCTTAAGTGTGCCTGTTGCGCTGAATTCAGACGCGCCCCACATGTATTCATAGACCTGGTTGCCATTTGGGTTTTTAACGGCTGCGCGACGCTTTGACTTAGCCTTGTTTCTGCAAACATGTCTGGTGTAATAAAGCGCCATGGCATCCTGGTAAACCTTTGAATCAGTGGCGTCTATCTCGTGGCAATAGCGGATAACTTTTCTTTCCTTCGCCGGAAGTTTTGCGATGAGCTGGTTGGCATCGCGTTGCCAGTCTGCGGCTGAAAACATAGGAGACTGGAAAACCAGTGACGCAACGTTGCTTCGATTTCTTCCTTTCAGGTAGTACTCAAGCGCCAGTGTTGTTCCCCATGAGGCACCAAACAGATGAAATTGTTTAAACCCAAGGTGTTCCACCAGCAGTTCAAGTTCATGTACAAAAGTCTGTACCTTCCAGCGTTTCTTTCCGGTGGGGCTGCTCCGGCCTCCGCCGACCTGGTCATAGATGACGACCTGGCGATTATCGGCAAGCCTGAAGAGATCGGTCATGAAGCGGGAATGCCCACCGGGTCCGCCGTGGAGGCAAATAATGGGTAGTCCACTGGATCGCTTTGATCCTCTCAGTTGATAGAACGTTTGACCGAATTGATGCTTCAGGTAAGGCATAAGCGTCGCTACTGGGTCTCTCTACAGGGTTACAGGGATTGTCTGTGCCTCTTTGACTTCTTCCATCACCACATAGGTGCGGGAGTCGCTGACGCCTGGCAATGTTAGCAGTGTTTCGCCCAGCAGTTTTCGGTATGCCGCCATATCGGCAACGCGTGCCTTGACCAGATAATCAAAGTTACCGGATACCAGGTGGCATTCGAGTACCTGTGGAAGTGCGATGATCGCCTGGCTGAACTCTTCGAACACGGCAGGCGATGTTCGCATGAGAGTGATCTCTACAAAGACGAGCAACTCCAGATGCAACAACCTGGGGTTGAGCTTCGCGCCATAGGATTCGATGTAGCCCAGACGTTCCAGGGTCTTTACGCGCTCAGAACAGGGGGTCGCGCTCAGACCTACCTTATCCGCGAGTTCGGTATGGGTAATTCTGCCATTGGCCTGCAGTTGTTCCAGGATTTTTACGTCGATACGGTCCAGGGTCTTGCCCTGTTTGGCAGGGGATTCTTTCATGAAATCACTTCGATCCGGCTTTGGGCTAGAGTATTCCCCAGGTTTGGAGATATATAAAGTGAAAAACACTATTTGGACGATAATATACTAGCCGAAAATAATGGAAGGTATCCCTGTGCTGGTTGGAGTCCCTAAAGAAATAAAGAACAACGAGTATCGGGTTGGTCTGTTGCCGGCCGGTGTTCGTGAGCTCATTCATCATGGTCACAAGGTGCTGGTTGAGTCTGATGCGGGCCTTGCGATCGGATTTGATAACGCGAGCTATAGCGCTATTGGTGCAGAAATTGTCGCGATGCCGGAAGAGATTTTCCAACGAGCCGATCTTGTGGTGAAGGTCAAAGAACCGCAGGCCGTTGAACGTCACCAATTACGTGAGTCACAAACGCTGTTTACCTACCTGCATCTTGCACCGGATTTGCCACAAACTCAGGATCTGCTTGAAAGCGGTGCAGCCTGCATCGCCTACGAAACGGTCACTGATGCCAGGGGTCGATTGCCCTTACTGGCGCCAATGTCTGAAGTCGCCGGGCGAATGTCTATTCAGGCCGGGGCCATGTGCCTTGAAAAATCCCACGGCGGTAGCGGTATTCTCTTAGGTGGCGTTCCAGGTACGCACCAGGGGCGAGTGGTCATCCTTGGCGGTGGGGTTGTAGGTCAAAACGCCGCACAGATGGCCGTTGGTCTGGGTGCCAACGTTACGATTATTGATAAATCCCTGGATGTCCTGCGTCACCTGAACGCCCGGTTTGGTAACCAGGTACAGACGCTGTATGCGACCCAGGATGCCATTATCGAAGAAACGCTGGCCGCCGATCTTGTTATAGGCGCCGTCCTTGTGCCCGGCGCTTCTGCGCCAAAACTAGTCACCCGGGAAATGGTTTCTCAGATGAAAAAAGGATCGGTTCTGGTTGATGTTGCCATCGACCAGGGTGGATGTTTTGAGACCTCGAAACCAACGACTCACGCTGATCCAACTTATATTGTCGACGGCGTTGTTCATTATTGTGTCGCGAATATGCCTGGAGCCGTTGCAAGAACCTCTGCGGCTGCGCTGAACAACGCAACCTTGCCCTTTGTTTTGCAACTCGCAGACAAGGGCACAGAAGCCGCAATGAAAGCAGACCCACACCTGCGCAATGGCCTGAATATATACCGAGGCAAAGTCACCAACCTTCAGGTCAGCGAAGCTCATGGGATGGCGTATTCGGCACCTGATAACCTCATCAGCGGCTAGTCGGAATAGAGTCGATTCAGATTGGCGAGTTTGCCGGGCTCCAGTTCCCTTTCCCTTGAGGCCTTTTTTCCGCGTCAGGTGATGGCCATTACGTTGAAAAACGTGTGGCCACGATGCCTAAGCTGAGTGTGCTAATGGATCAGGTTATCAGGGTCCAGGGTGGTGCTCTGTCTATGACAACTCAATGTCCTGTAGCGGCATTGGGGGAGACTGCATCCAGTTCCTCAATTCGGGCGTTGGACGGAAGTCGCTTTGATTGTTCTTTGCGTGCCACCTTTTCGACATCTTTCATCACGCGCAATACATTCCTGCCCGCGATTTTTGCGATATCCGAATCGCTGTAACCACGTCTCAACAGTTCCACAAACAGGGCGGGGTACGTTGATACGTCTTCCAGTCCAACCGGACCTGGCGGCATACCATCGTAGTCGCCACCCAGTCCAATATAGTCGATGCCGATCAGATTTCGGATATGGTCAATGTGGTCAGCCACATCAGCAAGCGTTGGCCGCGGCAGGGTTGATCGCTGTGCCATGAACAATTTCATCTGTTCTTTGGGGTCGTCGGTTTCCATTTTGATTTTTTCCCTGAGATCAATCCAGGAGCGTCGAACTGTCTCGGAAACATAACTGGGGAAGAAGGTCACCATCGCGACACCGTTATTTTCCTTTAGGCGAAGCAGAATCTCGTCAGGAATATTCCGACTGTGCGGCGTTATCGCGAAGGCGCTGGAGTGCGAAAAGATGACAGGCGCAGTGGTAACATCCAGTGCGTCATTCATCGTGTTGACCGAGACATGTGACAGATCCACCATCATGCCCATGCGGTTCATCTCGCGAACGACTTCTTTGCCGAACGGTGATAGTCCGCCGACACGTTCTTCGTCCGTCGCTGAATCAGCCCAGCGCAAGCCTTTGGAGTGGGTGAGGGTCATGTACCGTGCGCCAGTTTCGTAGAGCATCCGGAGGTTGGCCAGTGAGTCCTCTATCGCATGACCACCTTCGATGCCCATCATTGATGCGATCTTTCCATGGCGGTGAGCATGCATGACCTCATCTGCGGTCAGAGCCAGTTCGAGTTCATCCGGGTAGGTAGCGATCATACGGTGGACCACATCAATCTGTTTCAGTACACGAGCAACGTCGCCGCTGCTACCAGGATAGGCGGCGATAGGGATGTAAACAGACCAGAACTGGCCACCCATCATGCCCTTGACCATTCTGGGGTGATCAGTGTGCGTGGGCTTCTCAATCGCTGTCAGATCCGAGGTGAATGGCATCTGCTCCAGATTACCCCCAACCCGCATCGTATAGAGCATTGGCAGGTCGTTGTGGCCATCGATCAGCGGTGTTTTCTTAAGAACCTTGGCCACCCGCTTGTTCAACGCTTCATCACCAGGTCTGTCAGCGGCAACGGTGTTTCCAATGCACAGTAGGCACATAAAGCTCAGGATCAAAAAAATGGTGCTGGTGTTTGGTCGATAGTGTTCAAGCGTCAAGAAGTGCAATGAGGTTTCCTTGGGTTGGTCAAACCATTATGGTAACCGGAAAGGAGGAATCACTCATGTCTGAATATGAATGCATGATCCTGGAAGTTACGGATCATATTGCCACAGTTACCCTGAATCGGCCCGAGATCATGAATGCCATTAACTGGCAGGCTTATGCAGAGCTCGAGGAAATCTTTTTGAACCTTCAGAAAGACTCCGACGTCAGGTGCATTATTCTCACGGGCGCTGGCCGGGCTTTTTGTTCCGGGGATGATGTTAAAGAAATCATGGTGCAGGGCGGCGGCAGTTCTAGGCTGAGGGACGTGCGCCCGGGAACGACGCCTGCTGCACGCGCTATTTTGGATTGTGACAGGCCAATCATCGCGGCGGTCAATGGCGCAGCCGTTGGATGGGGTATGGATATGTCCCTGATGGCAGATTTCAGGATTGCATCGGAAAAAGCCAAATTTGGAGAATTGTTCGTTAAGCGGGGGCTGGTAGCAGACGTGGGCGGAATGGTTCGACTCCCCAAAATTATCGGTCCACAGCGGGCTGCAGAGTTGTTGTTTACCGGTGAAATCATCAACGCCGAACGTGCGCTTGAATTGGGTCTTGTGATGAGTGTCGTGCCACATGAGGATTTACTGAGTGAGGCGCGGGTACTGGCGAGTAAGATCGCCGCCAATCCACCGCTGGCAGTTCGTTATCTCAAAGAAGGACTGCGGCGCGGTTACTACGGCGAATATGAGGAGATGGGTAACTGGATAGGCCAGACACTCGGGACGCTGTTCCAGACCGAGGATCACAAAGAGGGTGTTGCCAGTTTTCTCGAAAAAAGAGAGCCCGTGTTTAAGGGAAAATGATGAATCAGCTGGCGGCGCGCAAGGGAAAAATCGAAGGATGGCTGGTGTCCCCTGAAATTCCATAGCGTTTATGCGCTGGCTAACTTATGGTCGATTGTCATG
>Ga0222633_1001347_pt1 | contig 13484 bp, 12 predicted proteins | sample AntAcemetageno48_FD_179816 | JGI IMG/M metagenome (GOLD analysis project Ga0222633, IMG submission 179816) | Saline water microbial communities from Ace Lake, Antarctica - #48 | ecosystem: Environmental > Aquatic > Non-marine Saline and Alkaline > Saline | place: Antarctica: Ace Lake | collected...
GAGCCGCCGCAGAAGCGGCCGATTCCGCTACGCTCCATCGGCCGCTTCTGCGGCGGGCTGGATCGGGCGGAACTTACAGACAATTATTTACACCACCGTATCTCCCGTTTTTGACATCGTCCAATGCGGGCTGCCAGTATCTAGACGCCACTTCAGCGCCCGATATGGCGGCTACTCCGAGTAGGCCGTAAATCCATCCTGTAAGAATGTTCATCGTACTTAGATTAGTGAGTTCCGGCGATTAGGCTATAGGAGACTGTTGAAAAACCCTGCAACGAAAAATCTAAGTGTTTATTGGGTTTTGAATTCGCGGCTTCGCCGGGTTTGCATATTGGGCGACCCGCCGGGCTGCGGCCCTTTTATTTTCTGGCTTCGTTGCTCCTTGGTCGCGGGGGAGACCCCGCTCTCTCGTCGCGCCTCGCCAGCAAACAAAATGTCTCGCAGTTTTTCATCACAGGGTTGTTCAACAGTCTCATAGGATCAGATCTTAGTAGAGGTTTGTCTCGAATACTAATCTCGATTTTACTGAAAGGGGTAGTTGGAGACGGCCCAGAAAAATATGCTGAATGGTCTGGAAACAAAGGAGGTGGTAAGACCCCTTCGAAACATTCAGTTCGACGGAGTCGAGCACTCATGCTGCGCCAACTCAACCCAAAACTGGTGGCCTTCCTGTTTCTGCGCGTTGACACCCAGATGGAGATTTCTAAAACGCGTTTCGAGATCAGCAGGGGTTTCCTGCAGACCTTCGATGAAATCGGCAATCTTTGTAGCGTCTCCGGGGCTTGCAAGGCAGTATCGTGCTTGATGGGAGAGGCGACGGGCGATGGAGCAGTCGATATCCCCTACCCATATCATCGGGGTTCCGGCAGGTTCGGCTAAATTGAGCTTACTCGGATAAAGCATTCCAACCGACTCGGGGCGCTGTGTCACAACTAGAGCTTTCGCCGAAAGAAGCTGCCCGATGAGTTGGTCCTTTGGCGCGTAGTCTCTCCATTCGACTCGACTCAGGGATAGCTCCTCAGCGGCCTTCTTCGCGAGAGGCATTTCGGGACCGCCCCCTTGGAAAACAAGCCGGATCGACGATCCTCTCTTTTCAAGAATGCCTTGGGCTGTCAGTAAAGTCTTCCATTCATGGGCCCGCCCGAGATTCCCGGAATAGAGCCAGAGGTTTCTTTCGTCTGATAAGATGTTGTCAGCCCTCGAAGTAGAGGGGATGAATTGACCAGGATCGGGAGCCCAAGGTGCCTGAACCTTTGCCGTAACGCCTTTTTTGGAAAATCGTTCACGCATGTCTTCATCGAGTGCGACGACATGGCTGCATCCATCGTAGGCCCAGTTTGTGACGGATTCCCAAATTCGGTTAATCCAACTGCGCTGCTTCAGTGCCCCGAGTGCCACCGCAATATCAGGATAGAGATCCATGCACCAATGGATGTGCCTGGCTCCTGTTAGTTTTGAGAGCAGTGACACCGTGAAGACCAGCCCGGGTGGAGAGGTGAGTGAGATGAGTAATGAGGCCTTGCGGCGGAAGAGGGTTCGGCCAAGGATTTGCAGGTGGAACGAAATTTCATCGACAACGCGATGCGCCAGGCCTCGAGACTGGGTGCGATAGCCCGACGTGCGCCCCAAATATTCGACATCCCAGCCAGCTTCGATGAAACAATCCCCGACGTCGCCGAGGAGGCGGGCGGTGGGAGCTTCATCGGGGGGGATGAACTTATTAATCAAGAGAGCGAGGGGCTTCATTGCATGCTGCGGGCGACGATTTCTTTGTATTCTGTGGCGAATCGTGCGGCGATTGCCTGCCAGGTGAACTCCTGTTCGACGAGTTGGCGTCCCCGGCTTCCCATGTCCTTCAATTCTTCAGAAGTCCTGGACGAAAGCTTATCGAGGAAGGTTGATATCGACTCCACGTCCGGGGCTACGCTCCAACCTGCGTCATTCTTCTCCAAGATTTCCCAGGGGCTCGCTGTCGTTGCCGCGACCGGAGTTCCAGCAGCAAGCGCCTCGGCAACCACCATCCCGAAGTTCTCGGAGAAGCTGGGAAGAATCAAACAATCGACCGACGAAAGAAACTCCCATTTCCCCTTTTGATCCAGGCTGTCGACCAGGTGAATAGAGTCGGATACCCCCAATCGGTGGATCAGGTCTTCCAGGACCTGTTTGTGCCCGTCGCAATCCGGACCCGCCAGTTTCAGGATCCAGCCTGAAGGCGCTCCTTGCGCCCACGCTTCGACCAGGTTTGGAAGCCCTTTAATGGGATGAAGCCTTCCGAGAAAACCCAGGATTTGAGAATTGTCCATCCTGCTTGCTACCGGGGGCAATGACTCTGGTAAACTCACCCCGTTGGCAATGGCGACAGACGGCAGAGTGTTGAGCCCCGCTCTTTTGATCGACGCAAGTTCCATCGGGGAAGTCCCGTGTAACAGCGCTGCCCGGGATAGATCCCTCCGTTGGTAGGACCACCATCCGATTCGTTTTTTCCAGCGTTTGTGTCTCAGGGCCCAGGGCTCAAGCATTCCCCGGATCGAGTAGACCGTGGGAAGATTTCTTTTGTAAGCTTCCCTCGAAGCATGGTGCATCAGGGGATCCCAAAGGCCGTGAAGATGGATGATTGTAGCGGGCCGGACGTCACGGGCCTCGTCATCGGCCAACTCGTCGAGGATACGGGTAATCGACGAACTAAGACCATCTGTCCAATGGATCTGGAAGTTCGAATCGGATTCGGATACCGTGGGATCGGACGTCAGCCTTGCAACAAGGTGCACGTCAATTCCTTCCAGTGTTGCCAGTGCCCGGCATAGCTCCGGGACCGAAACGGAAGGACCGCCAGAGAGGCGGTCGAGATCGGTCACAAAATGGATGAGGCGAAGCGGTTTCAAAGCGTAATGCGATGGATTGTCAAAGGATGCCGTCGCTGATGTAATACCACAAGTAGTCTCGAAAATTTGGCTACTTAGGAGAATTAAGTCCAGTGGTCGAACAGACCTAAACTGACGTATAGGATCCCAAGCCAGTTCCGACTCCGATCCGACTGATCGGACGATCGAGTGAAAGGGCCGTGTTGCGTTGCCCTTGCGGCGATTGGTTATCGCTGGCTCGGAAAGCTTGACTGAATTCCCGACTGCAAGCTGACTCGCGGACGACCGGGCCGGTCATCCCTACCTGCTTCGCACTGGCCAAAGAGCACCGCTGGTTGGGCCGAAGGCGGTAGGGGCATGGCTCGAGGCTGTGTAAGAATTCAGAAATCTGTGAAAATCCGTTCAATCCGTGTTCCATCTGTGAAAAAAATCATAGCTTTCAGCGGCTTTTACACGGATTTCGCTTCGCTCCCATGGATTGAACACAGATTTACACAGATCTGATGGGCTTTGAAATATTTATCACACAGCCTCGGCTCGCATGTCCGCGAGCTGTGGATGGGCAGCATACGCATGAATCGCAGACACAGGAATCAGACTTCCCGGATTCTACCCGTCACACCCGACAGTTTAGTCTTGGCGAAACACTAGCAAATTGAATCAACCGAATGCAACGCATCCCGAAGATCTTTTCCAAATCGGGATAGAGTGAAAAATTCCGCTCTCGAAACGGCCTTCCCGGACAACTCCTCATAATCCTCTTCCGGTGCCGTCAGGATTTCGATTAACTTGTCGGCCAGTTCACCTTCTTTATCCAAATCGATACAGAATCCACCATCCCCAATGGCTTCGGGTGCCGCATCAGAAAGTGAGCCAATGCACGGCAGCCCCCGGGACATGGCCTCAGCGTAGACAAGTCCGAATCCTTCGCCGCGGCTGGGCATCGCGAACACCTTTGAAGTTTGGTAGAGTCGATTGAGTTCGTCATCATCCACAAAACCGTGCATCGTGATGTGCTCTTTCACTGTCGAACGGTCGATCAATTCCTGTTGCGCCATTCTCCAGGGACCGTCCCCCACGATATGCCAATGGGTCTCCGGAGATTCCGAAAGGATTCGCGGCAAGGCTTCGAGAATCTCGAGATGCCCCTTTGGCCGGTCCTCAACCAGTCTCCCCACCGTGAGAATGTCGGGACGCCGATCAGCGGGCACGGTCGGAGTGTCATCGACTCGACGATCAAGCTGCTGCTCCTCCTGACAAAGCGGGACGACACGAAAGGGGCGATCCAGTATCCACGGATGGAAAGTTGCTGCTTTCCTCCGTGTGAACGACGAATTGAAGAGGAGGAGTTCCGCCTCTCGGAGCGCTTGCTCCTTGCGCGGGGGAAGCGCTCTCCACAACTCGATCCCATGGCCCCACACCGCGTAACGACTTCGCAAGGACCGGGGAAGCAACACCTGGCACTGTGCCAGATCGACATGCTCGTAAATGATCCAGGCGGGACGATGGAAAAGTTGTGAGGCCGTCTCCAGAAGAAAGCGGAGTCGGCTGCCCCGGCAGGGACGAAACTTAAACTCCCGGTTCTCGGTATCTACACCCGAAGAATCCTGACTCTCCAATCCAATGAACCGGGTCACCTTCAGATCGGCCTCCGCCCCCTTCGAACTGGCGAGCGCAGCAAGACAGCTCCGCGTCACTGAGGCAATCCCCCCCATTCGCGGATCAATGCCGCTGGATGTCAGCCAGACCGCCTGTAGGCACGATGTCATGTTCTCTCGGATCTCCCAGGACCCGCCCGGAGTTTTTCAACCAAATGTGATGAATGGCGTAGTAACACGCAATCGCGACGACGGACCCCTTCACTAATTGGTTAAACACGACCACGATCTCCGTCTCTGCTTTGACCGCCTGATAAAAGATCAGTGGTATCCAAATTAAAAATGTGGGGTCGCGACGTCCATAGTTGCGCACGGCCCCGATTCCTGTGCCGAAGGCGAGTCCCCAAACGAACATGAACACTGTGCCACCACCGCTGCCGAAATTGGCGTAGGCTTCCCCCAGAGGACTGATGCCCATCGAGGTACTATCCGCCAAAGTCATTCCGGTGAAACGGCGGAAGTTGACCTGCCCTCCCGCCTCCTTCTTGTTGGGCGCGAGAAAACGGGGGAGCATTGACGCGATGATTGCTTCCCGGATGGTTTCACCGCCTGCAAATGGTTCGCGGGATGGGACATGCCGTATCACAGCAGAGATGATCCACCCTTGATTCATCCGGACGATCGCATTCTCGATCGTATCACGATTCGTAAACGCCGACCGCTCAACTAGCATGTCGTAGGCGACGAGGGCAAAAGACGGGTTTTCTCCCGCCCAGGCCGCGTCCCGATATTCCCGCTTGACTACCTGGATGGAACTGACACAGATGACTCCGAAGACCAGGAATGCGACCTTAACCGGTAACGTCCTTGGCTTGATAATCCACCAGTAACACGCGATCAGGCTGCCCCAGAGAATGAGATCGTGGAACATGGCCTGTTCCGCGGTGCGGATAAAGAGCTGAGAAAGTGAAACCACAATCAATAACCACTTGAAGCGATGCGTCGAGAGAATGAAATAGATGGCCGCGATGTAGCGCAGCTGTGAGAGCATGTGAAAGAAAAAGGCAAGAGTTCCGGGTGCAAAGGGTCTCGCGAACTCAGATCCGACCGAAAGGATCAGCAGCATCATCCCGATCTTGAAGTCGTCTCTTCCGTCACGTTCCCGGAGGACGCGCAGTTCCTCACCGCGATTCGAAAGAAGCAGGAGACCGCAGATGAACGCGGAAGTTGCCGGAATGGCAAAGGCGAAATAGGCCTCCTCGGCGACATACATTTGATAGCGATCAACCGACACATCGAGCTGATAGGATAGTACCGGTCCAAGCAGCCATTGCACCACCGCAAGGATCGAACCGATTAGGTCGATCGGAATCCCCTTATCCATTTCTTTGGCAAAGGTAAAGAAAACAGCCCCGAAAATGCCGAATACGATGAGGGAATTGGGCAGGAACTGCCCGGCTCCGATAAACCCGAGAACGCCAACTGCCACAACGAGTGTGAGATGTTTCCGTGCGTTGAGTTTCATGGTGTCGCGATCCGATGGGATCAACTCATCGAGTGATTCCGAATGTGGGAAAGTAGATCGGCAACCGCCGTTTCAGCATCGTAGGGCACATTTCGTTCGCCCAAATTGCCACGCTGGCTCAGCTTCTCAAACGGTATCCTGTCCATTTCTTCGAAGTCAACCTCCAGCACCCTGGGGCTCGTATCTTCGGACCGGAAAGGGTGAATTCCGGACATGACCGGCGGATACCAGACATCAAGACCACAGGCCAGGTATTCAAAGAGCTTGTTGGGAGCGTTCCAAATGAAGTTCCGGGTATTGCCCCGGTAGAGAATCAGTCCGACTTGGTAGTCGGGGAGGATTTCCGGGAGTTTTTCGTAGTCGATGCCGGCGGAGAAAAAGCGGATCCGGTCGCTTTTCAATCCGGCGAGCCATGCAGCCGTCTCTGCGGGTACGTTGTAAGCATAGATGTCGAGAAACACGTCATGCGGGGCGGATTGGATCCATGCGACGAGCGGCTCGATAAACGTGTCCTCGCGGGAGAGAGATCCTAAATAGAGGCACCGCAGGGGCTTGCCCGTCTCTTTCCAGGCCCGGTTCGGGAGTCCCCAGGACGAGGGGGGATAGTTGGGCATCACGTGAACTTTTTCGGGATCAATCCCGGGATAATCGCAAAGGAAAAGCTCCCGACGTTTCGGGTTCGTTTGTGAAATCCAGGAGGCTTTCGAAAATAGGTAGTGGGTCTCGCAAAGGTGAGCCAGACGCGTCAGTCGCATCCCGCGACCCGAGTATTGTTCCGGTTCGTAGTATTCGTGATGGTGGATGAAGACAGTGGTACTCCGGGAGAATAGTCGGCTGTAGAGGTAGACCGGCAGCGCCGAGTGGGGTTCGAAGTAAAGGATCGCCTGCGGGCGGAAGCGAATCAGTCCAACAAGGGTTCTGCGAATGAAATCCACGTAGAGTAGTGCCCGGGAAATGAGGTTCTGTCCCGGTTGAGGCACCTTCGCACGAACGATCTGGATTCCTTCTTTCGAGTAGGGGGGACGGTTCTTTGAGTTCTCCACAGAAAAAACACGAACGTCGAGGGCCTTCTCCCGGGAAAGGAGATCAAGTAGATTCGTGACCGGAGGGTAGTACTCCAACGGGAGATTCTGGATGACGGCTAGACGCATTATGCCAAGCGAGTGGAAAAATTGGTGAAAAGACTGAGTTGGGTTTGTGCAAATGCGCGGCGCTTGCGAGGAGCGACACATCGTGTCGTAACGAGCAAGGAACAAAGCAGTTGTGCAAACCCGGCCAGTTTACAACACATACGCGAAGCGTTCGTTTCCAGCCGTAAAATAATTTTTAGTTTTTACCCGTTTTTCCGGGAGTTTGGTATTAAACGAGTCCAATTTCTGAGAGAACTTCGTGGAGCAGACAGTCGTAACTGCGTCCGTCTTTTTCGACGCGCATTCGCCCTGCCTCACTGATTCGTTTCAGTTCCTCGCGGTGTCTCAGGAAGTGCTGAACGCGCTCGATCATTTCGGGGAGGCTGTCGAAGAAGATCGCCTCATCTTCGGAGAAAAAGGAGGAGGTTTCGGCATTTCGTTCGGTGAGTAAGGCTGTGCCGCAGGCCGGGATCTCGAAGGTTCGCGTCGTGTGGAGTTCAGGGAATTTTTTGGAAAGGAGGCCCGGGGAGAACAGTGCCGACGAGAGAAAGCGGGAATACTCGACTCCTGTGAGGGATTCACCCACGTAGTCCAGTAGCGGACTCGACTGATCGGCGACGAATTTTTTCCAACCAAAGCCCGCGAGGCGCACCGGAATTCCAGCGTTGAGTAGAGCCTCGATGACGCGGAAACGACTCGTTTCAGCCAGCCCCACGAAAGCGACGTCGGCCTGCTTTTCTTCAAAGGGAATCAGGGGGCGGTGCAGTTCGGCATGGTATCCCTGGGAGGAGAGATGAATCCTCTGGCCCGGAAACGCGTGGCGATAGTGATCGAGTTCGAAAGACTTGGTGGTCACGAGCAGGTCGTAGAGAGCGCCGGATGCCTCGAAATGACGGGAGCGGTTTCCCAGGAAAGCGGTATCCGGGGTGTAATGGATCAGTTGTCCCGCTCGTTCTCGAATCATGCGAGTGGTTTCAGGGGTAAGAAATACCGCCTTGTCGATCCAGACGAGATCGAATTGAGAGGGAAGGGATGCCAATGCGTTTCGAATTTCAGCATTGATGGCCGTTACCGCAGGACCGGAATGAAACCGGAAGGCCAGTGAGCGGGAAACCCGGGAGGATTGCGAGAAGGGGGTCCAGGTATCGATGTGATAGGGTTCGAAATCGGATAGGAGGCTCTCCAGCGTCGACCGGCGACTGTGAGAAGTCGTTCCCGGACGGTCGATGCCGATGGTGAGGATGCGGGGCACGAATTTCTTAAGGTTCTGGGCGAGTATCTTTCCTCAATGCTGAATCTTGTCGATCACCCGTGACATGCGTTCTCCGACAAGTTTCCAGGTAGAAGTCTTCAGGGCAAATTCCCGCGCCGCTTTTCGCATTGCCCGGTATCCTTCAGGATCAGAAATTAGTAACCGGATTGATTCCGCGATTGCTTCGGGGGGGATAGGTGGATCAATCAGTAAACCGGTTGTCCCGTCTTGAATCAGTTCCGGCAGCGCAAATTTTCGAACCGAAATCGAGGGGCAGCCAAAATAGGCGGCTTCAGTAATTACGAGTGGGTTGATGTCTTCCCGGGTAGGGTGAAGGAAGAGGAATGCACGACTCAGGACATCCGTCATTTTGTCCATTTCCTCTTCCCTTTGAGGATCGAGGAAGCCTTCATAGGTCACTCCGTCTTTCTTTGACCAGTCGAAGTCCGGCTCACCTCCGAGGATGCTCCAGGTCAGATCCGGGATCTCCGGCTTGAGGATATCAAAGGCTTTAGCGACGAGGTCTCCCCCCTTTTGTTTGAAGTTTTTGGCACTGGTCACGAGTCGGAGGGAGTTGTCCGGCCAGCAGTCCTTATCAGGAGTAGGAATAACTCCTCCCCGTCCAGCGTAGAAAAAGTTGGTGCCCGGAAGCCCGTAAGCTGTTCGGGTCTGCTCGAGTCCCCATTGAGATTCGAAAAAAACGGCGTTGGCGGACTCAAGGAATTTTTTCTCTGAGTCCCAGATTCGCTCAAGGTCACTTTTTAGAAAGGACTTCGGAGAAAAGGTATTGTGAAAGAAGGTATGGAAACCGACATCGCAATAGGCAGCATAAGGGCGGTCAGGTTTCCAGTGAGTCCAGGGAGTAATGGCGCGGAAGAACGCCATCTCATCATTGGCCTCGAGAGTCCTGTCGACCTCTTCTGCGTTTCTGCGGAGACAGGAAGGGGAGAACGGAGAAAACTTTCCGGGAAGATGGAGGATCTTCCTCCTTAACTTGGAAATGGTGGAGGAGAATCGATCAGGCTGCGACTGGATAGATCCAGCATATCTGGCCTCGTTGTGCCCTTCGAGTTCTTTGTATGCATGGTAGTTGGCCGCAAAGGCACCACCTCCGGAAGGAGTGAGCGGCAAAGTTGAAATCCAGCAGATTTTCAAAGGACGGAGGAAGTCTAAATTGATCCACTCTCGCCGCGCACACCAAGAACTGCCGACCAGTGCCTGGTGTCCCGCCATGCTCGAAACCCATGACGATTGAGCAGGTCAATGAAAGGACCGGGCTGAAGCGGGGCATGGATTTCGATGTTGATGCAGTCGACAGAGTCGAGCCACTCAACGTTCGAATTTTCGGAAAGAAGAAATGCCTCGGCGCCCTCGATGTCCATCTTGAGATAGTGGATTCTCGACCAGTTGTGGAGCTTCATGATTTCCGGGATGGACGTCGATTCGACAGATGCGTAGCTCTCAAGATTGGTATTCGTCCCACTGGAGATTGAGAAAGCGTCGACGGGACTGTTTCGATCATAGGAGACCGTTCCGGGAGCTTCGGCGACTGCCTGGTGAATGATCCTGCAGTTCCGAACTCCGGCGATGTTCTTCCGGGCGAGAAGAAAGTTTTCCTCATCCATTTCATAACCGACGATTGTCGCATCAGGGTAGCGAAGCCCGAGATCGACAAGCGTATAGCCAATGTTGCTTCCAAGATCGAGAATGATGGATTCCGGTGGGAGGCTCCCGGGAGGAAGATGGTAATGCCCCACGAAGGTCGATTGGAGGGTGTGAAAATCGGAGGTCTGGGCCCTACAGGCGAGAGTTGCATCGAGCGCGCGGAGCTTGAACTGGATTTCCTGATGAGGTTGACCCTTGCGCTGGCTATTCCGCAGTCGCAAAGCATCGGATAGTGAAATCGACTTTAACAATTTTAGGAACGTACCTAGTTTGAAAAGCGAGGAGGGGAGGTATTTTTTCAGTGGGGCAAGAGATGACATTTAGCTAGATAGAATTAACTGAGAGTTTGAATATTTTGACCCATTGGACGAAAAGCGAACTCTTTGGTAATACTGCCCGTTAGCGATCGATCAATAGTGACTCGATGAGGCAGTATCTGGGGGGGGTGTGGAACCTGAATCCCCTTTCTTGCACCTGACTCACTTCTGCGGAAGCAGGTCAGAACTGGCAACTAGCCCGAGTCGGATAGTGGATTCAATGGGCGAAAATTTGTGCAATCAATCTTTATGCGTAATGCAACCTTAGTGGCCGGAATCGGTGATATTACGAGATCGTTGCTCTGAATCTTAAAGTGCTACCGTAGGTTCCCCAGAAGGCCGCGAATCCTAAGTGCTGAACGAGCGCCAAAAAGGCGGGTTAGGGCGCGGAAAGATGTTCCTCCCACCGTCGGGAAAGGTTGGGAATTCAGTTTGTCGATGTGATTGAGAGCCTTCTCTGAGATGTCAGGATAGGAGATCCCAAATTCATAGGCGATCTGAAAGTAAGAGGTTGCGCATGCTTCGCGTATTCTCTTTGAGTCTTCATGTCTTCGCAGATGCAATTCGCGGGACTCCGAGACTTTCAAGGAAGAGATTGCCGCCGCCGGGTTCCGTTGTCTGCTCAGACTTCCGTCTACAATGCGGTAGTGCACGAGAGACCTTTTTTCGACTCTTACCTTGTCTGCCTTAAGCAGGACACGACAAAAAAATTCTCCGTCGTCATGGAGACTGAGTGATTCGTCCCAGGGGCCCGCCGCTTCGATTAAGTTTCGCGGCGTCAGCCAGCAAGCCGTTTGGTACATGCCGCCTCCTGTGAGGGAATATTTGAGCCATTCCAACGGGGAATCGCCGAGCCAGTCGGGTTCCCGGGTGCTTCCCATATCTCCCGGATCATTACGAAAAGGTTGCCAGTGACCGGTCAGAATTTCAGTATTGGACCCCGAAGTTGGTGAGGAAAGTTGATTGCGCAATTTTCCTGATCCAAGTCGGTCATCAGCGTCCAGGTATTGAATATATTCCCCAGCGGACGCCAAAAAACCTCTGTTCCGGGCAGCTGCTGCGCCCCGGTTTTTCTGGCGAATGATTTGGATTCGGGAATCGTCGTAGGACGAAGCAACGCCATAGGAATCGTCGCTTGACCCATCATCGACTACGATAATCTCAAGATCGCCCCAGTTCTGGGCTACGACCGAATCGATGGCGGCGCTCAGGTGTTTTTCGGCATTGTAGGCCGGGATGATGACCGATACGAGTGGCACAAATGGGTTGTGAGGTAGGCGCGAGCGGCTCGCTCGCGCTGAGGGTGTTATTGAACAACGCAGTAGTAGGCGAAATTGGACCTGCCGGCCGCAGGTTCCTACCCTTGGTCGTAAGGGCGGAAGCCCCGAAGTATCTCGGACACGTTCAGCCCCGACTTGCGAAGCAAGCGAATGGCAGCCCCCGGTTTCCTCCCCTTGGTAGCGAGGGCGATAAGACGTCGCGCGTGGTGTTGTTGAACTCGGGAGATAGCGAGGCGTCTTTCTTCTTTGGAGAGCGGGCAATCAGGTGCAGCCAGCGTTTCGATTTGTAACTCGAATCCCTTTTCCAGGTAGGCACCCGTAGCCCAACCTTTCGCAAACTCCTGACCGTCATGCCGTCTCCACCAAACAAGTGCAGGAGGGAGAAGGACTACCGGCCATTGCGAGGCGAATCGGAGCCACAGGTCAGAATCATTGAGAACCCCCCAATCTCGGAAACCTCCGATCTCGTTGAACGCCTCACGACGGAAAATGGCCCCGCTGGGGCCGCAGTTGAGGCAGCCTTGCCCCAGAAAATGTTTTCGATAGGCCTCCTTGGGATCCAGCAGAATTGGATACGGGGAGTCGTCTTCGATCGCGGAGTGCGAGAGGGCTAGTGCCGCCTCTTGATTTGCTTCCAGGGCGCGCACCATCACTTCTAGACCATGAGGATAAATCATGTCGTCAGCATCCACGAACTTGATGAATTCTCCCTTGCTCAGAGAGATCGCTTTTCCACGGTTCGGATAATCGCCCAAGTTAGACTCATTCCGATGAGCGGAGATTCGAGTGTCGGCTTCTGCGAGAAGCTGTATCACTTCCCAAGAGTCGTCTGAAGATGCATCGTCAACGAGAATCACTTCGAAGTCCTGGTAGGATGACTGCAGGATACTCTTCACTGTCTCGCCAACAAAGGCGGCCCGATTGTAGACTGTAACAAGGATGGAGACCGAGGGAGGCATTGAGAGTTAGTCTTTAAAAGGCCGATTGGATGCGCCGGAGGAAATCGCCAGAGTCCGGGAGGTAGAATAGTTCACCCGAACAATTTCCCGACACGAGGGATTCGCAGGAGGAGAAAGGAGGCCGCGGTCGAGAGCGCCAGAGTAAGAAATAGATAGATGGGTATGCCGATAATCGAAGAATTCGAAGTTTGGTATCCCGAACGGAGCAACCCTTCCTGGACCAGTGGATGGCAGAGATAGAGGCAGAAGGAGAGTCCTCCGAATACCTTGAGAAGTCGGCATGTTCTTACCCCTGGGCTTACCCTCCGAAGAAGGTAGAAAACGGAAGCCGAAGAGAGAATCACGAGAGGGCTGACATACCGAAGCCAGAGGCCCGGTTCACTCTGGTATCTCAACCAGCCGATCGCAGTAACCGCCGATGCGAATCCGCAGGAAGCGAGAAGAACGGAAATGGCGAGCAACTGATTTCTGCGATTCAGAGGGATTCGAGCTACCAATACTCCCATTGCTGCGTAGCCGAAGTGCATCCAGAACATGGTGGGTCGAATCCCGAATTGCACTGGGAATCCCGAAGCCGCGGACCCAATCCGGTCGAAAGTTGGAAGAATCGAACCGAAAAGAATACAACACCCAACAAACCAGTAGAGAAGCCGGGGATTGTCTGGATTCGTAATCGCTCCGGTGAATGGGAAAGCGAGGTAGACGCCGACGAGGGCATAGATGAACCAAAGGTGGAAATAAACTTCTCCGTTATAGATCAGGCGGAATGTGGACAGAATACTGATCTGGTTCTCTTGCCAGGCCGCGCAATTTTTTATCTGTAAAAGTGGTTTCTGACTTTTGCTGAAGATTGATTTTAGTTTGTTTTTATTCTTTTGTTAGGAAATTTTGAGATAG
>Ga0222633_1001348_pt1 | contig 13480 bp, 9 predicted proteins | sample AntAcemetageno48_FD_179816 | JGI IMG/M metagenome (GOLD analysis project Ga0222633, IMG submission 179816) | Saline water microbial communities from Ace Lake, Antarctica - #48 | ecosystem: Environmental > Aquatic > Non-marine Saline and Alkaline > Saline | place: Antarctica: Ace Lake | collected...
AGCAGTTGAACAAGCAACTCGGTCGGAATGATCAGCTGAAGCTCGATGAATACATGACGGGCGTCCGCGAAATTGAGCGACGGATCGAGAAGGCGGAGAGATTTGGTTTGCCGGAGGCTCCGGATGTTGCTGTGCCAGAGGGCGTTCCAAGCAGCTACGAAGAACACATTCGCCTCATGATGGACATGATGGTGCTGGCCTTCGAGACTGACTCGACGCGGGTGGCCACGTTCCTTCTCGCGCATGACGGCAGTAACCGTAACTTCAGCGAGATTGGCGTATCGGACGGACACCATTCGGTATCGCACCATCGCCAGAATCCGCAGGCGTTGGAGAAGCTCGCCAAGATCGACCTTTTCTACTCGCGGCAATTTGCCTATTTTCTCCATCAATTGAAGTCCCGCAAGGACGCCGATGGTAAATCACTGCTGCACAATTCGATGGTGGTTTGGGGAAGCGGGCTTGCCGATCCGGATCGGCACCGTCACAGCGAACTGCCGATCATCGTGGCAGGGCAGGGGGGCGGCGCGATCAAGACGGGGCTTCACACTGATCTTGGTGAGGACACGCCGATGTGTAATTTGTTCCTGAGCCTGCTCGACAGAGTCGGGGTGAAAGAAGAGCGCTTTGGCGACTCGACCGGACCGTTGGGGATACTAGGCTGAGGATCGAGAGGCGAGAATTTCCTTACTCTTACTCTTACCCTTGTTCTTCGCCGTAAATTCTCGCCGGGGGGAAGATCAAAATCAAGATTAGGATCAAGAACAAGAGTTTCTCAGCCGCCTTGACGCAGCAGAACCATGAATTGCAGCGGCTCCATTTCGAGCTGTTTTGCAGCGATGATTGTCTGGCCGGCGATGATGTCTACGAGTACTTTCTTTAGTCCTAACTGACGCAATCGGGAGGCATTTACGACTTGAGGCTGATCGCTGAAATTGGCCAGACAAAGAATACTCTGATCTGGTGTTGTTCGGAAGTAACCAAACACGTGGGAATTTCCCGATTCGACAATTTCAGTTTCGCCTCTCGCGAGTGCAGCGTTGTTGAGGCGGAGCATAGAGAGCTTGAGAAACCCTTCGTGCAAGATGTGCTCAACCGTTCCGGTAATGGTACGGTCTTCGGCTTTGCCCCAATCGAACTTCGGGCGATGCAGCCAGCGGGAGTCGGCATCTTTGTCGATGTCTTCGCGGAAACTCCAGTCGTTAAGCATGCCGATTTCTTCGCCGAGATAGATTAACGGAATTCCGCCGATCGTAAAAGTAACACCGTGCATCAGCAGGATGCGTCGCACGGCCAACCCGGCTTCTTCTGCGTCGTTGTCGGCGAGCGCTTTGCCGAGTCCGCACAAGGAAGCGGTCGTGCCACAGACGCGCGCGTCGCCGGTGATTGGATCTTCTTGAAACAAGGCACCCTCGGCAAAACTTGAATCATGATTTCCGACGTAGAACTGTGTCAGGAACTGGCGATGGCTGTTAGGATCAATCCCGATCTCCTTTGCGTCGTTGTCGTCGAATCCCCAGCCGATATCGTCGTGCGAGCGGACGTAGTTGATCCAGGCGCAGCCTTGAGGGACGGCAAAACGTTTCTCCATCGAGTGTCGCAGTAGTCTGGCGTCTCGCGTGGCGAGGCTCTCCCACATCAGCGCCATCATGAGTGGGTTGTAGGAAAGTTGGCACTGCTCGGGCCCCATGTATTTCACGATCTCATCGGGCGCGACGATAGCTTCGGATTTGAACAGCATGCTTGGTGCCACGATTCGAGCGATGGCGTTGAAGGCTTCGATCAAGATGTGTGCTTCGGGCAGATTTTCGCAATTAGTTCCTTTTTGCTTCCACACAAACGGCACGGCATCCATGCGGAGTACTTCAACTCCGATGTTAGCCAGGTGGAGCATCTCCTCGGCCATGGCATTGAAGACTTCGGGATTCCGGTAGTTTAAATCCCACTGATAGCTGTGAAAGGTCGTCCAGACCCATTTTTTAAGACGGTTGAGATAGGTGAAGCTGCCGGGACGTTCGTCAGGGAAAATGGAACGAAGATGTTCCTCGTATTCTTTCGTCTCCTGATGTGAATCGAACATCAGATAGTAGCCTTGATGGGTCTCGTCGCCTTCCATGGCGCGCTGCGCCCAAACGTGTTCGTCGGAGGTGTGATTGAATACGAAATCGAGCACCAGGCTGATGCCCTGGCGGCGAAGCTCGGTAGTTAATTCCTCGAGATCATCAGTGGTCCCGAGAGCAGGATCGACTTCGCGGTAGCTGCTGACAGCGTAGCCTCCATCATCGTCGCCGTCGGGGCTTTTGTAGATCGGCATCAGGTGGAGATGGGTGATGCCGAGTTCCTTGAGGTAGGGGATTTTCTCCTGTAATCCTTTCAAATCGTCTGAGAAAAGATCCACGTAGGCCATCGCGCCGATGAGGTGCCCGGACTGATACCAGGACGGATCGGCTTCGCGCATGACGTCCGTGCTTTTCCATTCGGGAGAGCGGGCCAGCCACGAGCGGGCCATGATCTCGAGAAGCTCCTCAAGATGATAGTAAAAGTCGAAATGATGACCGTAGAGCTCCTGAAGGTGGCGCAGCAGTGTTGGAAACGTCGCTTCAAGCCGAAGCTCCAACGCCTCCCACTCCGGAGAATCGAGAACCTCCGGATAGCGGCGTTCCAGCAGGATTTTCATCCGGCTGAGCGTAGTTTGGCATTGGCGGTCTGTTAGAACCATGAGGCGATTTGGAAATTCCGCTGAGCGCGGACGATGCAATTAGAGCAGGCGTTGTGCCAGAGAGAGGGCACCGACGATTCCGGCATTCTGTTCGAGCGCGGGGGTCTGCAGGTAAAGTTCCAGTGGTGGCAGGGCCCAGTAGCCGCCGGCCATGGATTCGAATTCGCGGCGAACGCGGTCGATGAGGCCTGCTTTTTGCGAAACGCCACCTCCGAGAATGATGAGATCCGGTGACCATGCTGCTGTCAGGTCAATGCAACCCGCCGCCAGATATTTTGCCTGTAGTTCCCACGCAGGGTGATCTTCGGGGAGTTCATGTCCGGGTGTTCCCCATCGTGCCTCGATCGCGGGACCACTCGCACGCCCTTCTAAGCAGGAGGTGTGAAAGGGGCAGACGTTGGTGTCTTTTTCGAATTGCTTGTCAAAATCGGGAACACTCATGTGTCCGATCTCCGGATGCATCCGGCCGTGAACGACGACCCCATCGTGAAGAAATGCGCCACCTATTCCTGTGCCCACCGTGATGTAGCAGACATTTCGACAGTGCTTGCCAATGCCGAATTCTGCTTCCCCGATAACGGCTGCGTTGACGTCAGTTTCAAAGGCAATAGGGACGGGCTCATGAAGACCGTCCCGGATGTGATTGACGATATTGTAGCCGGACCAGCCGCGTTTCGGAGTCGTCAGGATTGCTCCGTATCCGGGAGAACGCGGATCAATGTCAGCAGGTCCGAAAGTGCCGATACCCATGGCACGGATCGGTCCGTAGGCCTCGGCTGCTTCCCTGAAAAATGCGATGGCCTGCTCCAGTGTTTCTTCCGGCTCACCCGTCGGGAAGCGCGTCTCCAGAAGCGGTTCGGCCGGATTCGTAGCAATGGCGCAGACATACTTGGTCCCGCCCGCTTCGATTGCGGCGAGGAGCGGGGCCTGTAGATCGATATCGGGTAATTCAGTCTCCATCTGTTGCGTGTATTATCATATCCGGTGCCAAGACGGCTTCTTTTTCTTCGGTATCTTCGGAAGGCAGCCCACGGGCACTTTCGGGTATCCTGATGTTTCCGTCAAAGCGGTAAGCTTCCAGCCCTTCAAGAAGTCCGGAAAAGTTTGGTTTCTTCGAGAGGTAAACGCGCGGCAGGTTGGTTGTCGATTTGAGTTCCAAAGCGTGATCCCCTGCCAAAACCGCAAGAAACTGGCCAGACAGTGCTTCGTAATCACTCCCTCGACGTGCATAAAAGAGAACCTTATCGGCGGGGATTCCCCAGCGCATCGCCACATAGCGAATGGCATGACCTTTTCCGGACCGCAGAGGAATCACGTCGAGAAAACAGCTCTGGGACAGGATCACTTTTGCCGGGAGATTGTTTTCGCGGAGAAGCTTTTGAATTTCTCTCCGTCGAGGCGCGACGCCTTTCTCGTAGTGGTAGGAAATCTTGAACTTGTGCTGGGTTCCTTTTTCTTCCTGAAAGCGAATGCCGGGAACTTGATGGAGCGCTTCACGAATGGCCGATGGCTCCCATCGGTGAGCGAGGTGCTTCTCCCAGGAGAGATCGAGAACCTGTCGTTTCCCATAGTGAATCTCTGCGCCGAGTTGAGTAATGTAGATATCGGGCTCCGGCAGGCCAAGTCGTTCGATCAGATCGCGAGCCATGTTGATGCTGCGTCCGCTGGCGATTCCGAAGCCGAGAGTCGGCTGATTCGAATTGGTCAGTTCACGAATACGGACAATGGCTTCCGCATCCCCTTCGAGAAGATCATTCTCGAGGCCGGTAAACATGATGCGGTCCTTCAACGGGAGTGAGGTCCGAATTTTGTCGGTTATCAGTTGTGGCTGCGAAATATCATCCAGCAACCCTGAGGCTTCTTCCAAGTACCGCTTTACATGTCCCCGCCAGGTATAGTGTCGGCGGACACCTTCCATTCCTGACTGTGACCATCGATCCCACTGCGCGGGATCGGCGACGGCGTTTTCCAGTGCAGCAGTTAAACTCTCTACATCGAGTGGATCGATCAGTTCGCCACACTTGCAGTTGGACAGGATGTCGCGCGGTCCTCCGTCATTTGTCGCCAGTAAAGGTAGACCGGTGGCGGCCGCTTCAATGACGGTGAGGCCGAATGGTTCAGTGAGAGCCGGGTTTACAAAAAGGCCACGTCGTTCGGCGGCGTAGCGGTAAAAGGCAGGAATCTCATCGGACGAATGGTGCTTTGGAATGGAGATGCAGCCGTAAAGATCGTAATCGTCGATCAGTTGCAGTAGTTCCGTCCAGACCTTGCGGGCACCCGGATTGAGCCTGGGAATCTTGTCGCGATTGCCCGCCACGAGTACGAGGTTCGTCTCGTCGCGAAGCGTGGAGCTTTGGCCGAAAGCGTGAACGAGCGTGGCGAGGTTCTTCTTCTCGTCGGCTCGTGCGATGGCGAGAATGGCAGGGCGTTCAGGGTGATCAAGAAAGCGCTCGATTTTCTCCGTGACTGCTTCGGGAACCGGCTCGCTACCCGGCGGTGCGAAGCGCGATAGATCAACTCCCGGAGGGATGACCCGCATCCGGTCAGGGTCATACTGCTCGTAGACGGAATACTGCTTTTCCACTTCCTGATTCGTGCTGGTAACGACCATGGAAGCGCTGTCGAGACTCAGTTCCTCGGCCTCAATCCGAGCGGATAGATTGTAGAGGCGCTCGATTCTTTTCGGATCGGCTTTGCTTTCGAGAAGGCTTTCCAGTTTTCCTCGCCCCAGCGAATGGCCCGTGAAAATGAAAGGACAACCCAGGAGGGACGACAAGCGGCTGCCCACGTATCCCGCGTCGGCGTAGTGCGCATGGATGATGTCAGGAAGGCGGCCGTTCTTTCTGAAAAGAGCCAGCGACTGGTCCACGAAGGCATCGAGATAGCGCCAGAGCGCTTCCTTGCGAAGATAACGGCGAGGACCGGCCTGGATCCGGCGAATGAACGCGCCATTGCCCAGTTCCTCGACCGGTTGGGCATAATCCGGACCGACTTTGGGATCGATCACGGCGCGGGTGAAGAGGTCGACTTGTCCGACTCTTTCATGCTCTGCCAGTGCCTTGACGAGCTCGACGACATACTTGCACTGCCCACCTGTGTCCGCATCTGTCCCGAGTTCCAGATTCTCGCCACGGATAAGACCGTGAATGGAAATATGTACAAGGTAAAGGTTGGTGGTGTGGGGCATGTCTTTAGCTTACAAGGTCGGAACGAGTGCTCGCAGACCTTCGATCACACCGTCGGCACAGGTGAGAGTGGCATGGTGGGGGTTCAATTGCTCCGTTGCGGCAAAAAGGGATTCCTCGGCATTCGCGACGACGATGCCACGGCCGCCTTCTAGAGAAAACATTGACGAATCATTGCCGGAATCACCTGCTACGATGATGCGATTGTGAAGGACGCCGAGGCGGCTCGCCAACCAGACAACTGCATTCCCCTTATTCGCCTTCGCAGGTAAAATATCCAGATCCCGGGCCGACGAGTAGACGATCTGCGTTTGGAGGCCGGCTGCCTCTAGTGACCGGGAGATCGCATCGAGGTCAGCCTGTTCTTTATCATTCCAATACCAGCTGCACTTGAACGGGTTCTGACATTCTTCGGGCTGGCGCTCGATGTCATCTGCATTGCTCTGAACGATCTGATCGACATCGTCGAAACTCCAGGCATCCTGAAGATCGTCGCCCCATTCATCCATTCTCCGGGATGACGGGAAATCGAAAATTTCCGTGCCGACTCCTCCGATGATGAAATCGGGATCGGGTAATTCCTTCGAGGTGATCAATTGGCGCACGTCATCTACCGAGCGTCCGCTGTTATAGACGAGTAGAGGAGCCTCAGGCCCGTTCTTCAACTCGCTCCAGAAATCAGCGAAACGCAGAGCCGTCTCGGGGCCGTTGTAAATGGTGCCGTCTATGTCTGTGGAAAAAAGGAACATTCGGAATGAAAATAGTGAAGCCGCTTTAACGACCTCTCTGGTTTTTGTTATGAACCTAATCTTGAGCTGGTCGACCGGAATTTCCAATGACTTTCCCGGAAACTACAAATTGACTGCTTGAACCGCGGGCAGTCGAGGCCGTGATTTCTGGGCGATGACTGCAGAAAAACAATACGGATGGGGATTGATCGGCCCCGGGCGATTTGCCAAACAATTCGCCGGTGAACTCCGTGAAGTCGACCGTGCGAGACTCGTTGCGGTCGCCTCGCGCAGCTCAGAGGAAAAGGCAGCTGAGTTCGCTGCCGAGTTTGGATTTGAGCGCTCTTACGGCAGCTATGCCGCTCTACTCGCCGACGACGACGTGGATATCGTTTACGTCGTAGTTCCACATCCGTTCCATCGCGAAGTCTCTGAAATGGCGCTCGCTGCAGGGAAAGGCGTCGTATGCGAAAAGCCGCTCACACCCACGGCTGACGAGACACGAGCACTTGTTGCTTTTGCTCGTGATTCCGGGCAATTCCTGATGGAGGCGATGAAGACGCGATTTCTCCCCGCCATCATCGCAGCAAAAAAATGGATCGACGAAGGGAAGATTGGCGACGTCGTCCTCTCCCGCGCTGACTTTTGCTTTCGTGGCCCCGGCGATCCCAATGACCGGCTTATGAATCCAGCTCTCGCAGGCGGAGCCGTTCTCGACGTCGGAATCTATCCCATTTTTCTGACCCGGTACCTTCTTGGTGAAGTTGATTCCGTTCAGGCTGTCGGCACTCTCGCATCTACTGGAGTGGAAAGCTCTGCCTCCATTCTGACAAGGCACCAGAACGGTGCGACTTCCGCGATGACCTGTTCGTTCTGTTCTGACATAGCCATGAGCGCCACCATTTCCGGAACCGAAGGCACTATTTTTCTTCCCAAATTTCACGCCGAGACTCGCATCGAGTTACGGAAGCAGGGCGATGTCGTCGAAGTGTTCGAGGACAATGCTCCCTCCATCGTCAAAGGCGAGATCCACGCGGCGATGGCTGCGCTCGACGAAGAGCTGACGGAATGCCCCGGCCATACGCTCGACGACACCATCCGTCTTGCCGAAATAATGGACGAAGTGAGGCGGCAGGTGGGGACATTGTAGCACAGGGGGGGACTTCCCTGTTTTCGTGGGCCACGCGACGTTCGAAACAGGACAGGCGCCCTGTTCTACGGGGCAATCAAACGGGGGTGCGTAGGGGGGCTAACCCTGTTGGGTCGCGGATTCGGGGTGTTGCTACACAAAAAAAACTCCCCGGTTATGGGGAGCTTTTCTCAAGGGAGGGGTATCCCAAAGGATTAACAAAAATCAGGCCGCGTCTGCGCCTTTGTGGCCGAGGATCTTAACGGTGCGGTTGAGTTGATCGTATTCGATCGGCTTTTTGATCACGGTGACTGGTCCGCTCGAGAGAATCTTCGTGAGAATCTCGCTATCAGGGTAACCAGTGATGATCACGATCGGAAGATCAGGGTAGAGGTCCTTCAGTTTCACATAAAGTTCGTCGCCCGGGATATCAGGAAGTTTCAGGTCGAGGAAGACAAGATCAAAGCGTTGCTTCTCGGCATAGTTGAGGGCTTCAGCACCGGTGCCTACAACGATACGTCCGAAACCAGCCTTCTTAAGGAACTGCTTGAAGAGTGTCTGCAAAGCAGGGTCGTCGTCGACGACAAGCACTGTAGGCTGTCCACCTTCGTCGGTTTTGAGAATGTCGCGGTCGAGTAGACTACGTTTGATTCTCCATCGTCCGCCGATCTGGATGGCCGGAAGTTGGCCTCGCTGCACAAGATAGTACACAGTCGGTAGCGGGATGCGGAGATACTCTGCGGTCTCTTTGACCGTCATCAATTCTGGTGCTTCTTCGTCTGCCATCACTTTTTATTGGGGTTTCGACTGACTATTCCCATCAGAATGTTGTAAAAGTCACAATCACGGTAAATTCAAAGTCAGGTTCTAATCACTGTGACAACTTTCAGTATAAATACAAGAGGTAAATGAGAAAAATTTTCACTATTGCGAGTCTTTGTTGCGATTCTGATCTGAAAAATTTTAAGGATTCTTAACAAGACCCGTTGTTCAGGACCAGTTTCAACATCTTTGGCCAAGATTCGTAGAGAGGTGTGAACATCAGATTCACTATTATAAGAGCAATGATCGAAGTTGGATCGATTCGCTCTTGTCGCTCGGATCTGTCTGATTTTCTGGCTCCGGCGCGATCACGAAGAAATGCTCCCGCGACTCATGATTGGCTGGATATTTCGGGAAGGTCGAATTATTGATCGGCATGAGTTTTTTTGAAGCCATCATTCTCGGGCTTGTGCAGGGATTGACCGAGTTTTTGCCGGTTTCATCGTCAGGGCATCTAGTTCTGGTTCAGGAGTTGCTCGGCGTCGACGACGAAGGGGTCACGTTTGAGATTTTGGTGCACTTCGGGACGCTGCTTTCAGTCGTGATCTATTTCTGGAAGCCGCTCTGGCGAATGATTCTGTCGATCATGCCTCCTTTTCGAGAAGAGTATGCGGCGGATCGGAAAATGATCGTCTACCTGATCGTTGCGAGCATTCCGGCTGCGATTGTAGGCTTTTCTCCTCTCAAGGATTCATTTGAGGGCGTTTATGAGAAGGCTTCGGTCGTGGCGTTGTTGTTGATGGTGACAGGCGTCCTGCTGTTTCTGCCGCGATTGCTTGCCAGCAGGGGAACAAAGGAACTCGGATTCGGCACGGCGATCGCAATGGGGATCGGACAAGCCTTTGCAATCCTCCCGGGAATCTCACGTTCGGGATCGACCATTGTATCGGGAATGCTGACCGGAACAAAGTCGTCGGATGCGGCTGAATTCTCTTTCTTAATGGCGATTCCAGCCATTGCGGCGGCGGCGGTGCTTGAACTGGATAACATCGGCTCGATTGAGTCTGAACTCCTTAATACGTATCTGGCAGGAGCCGTTGTGGCGTTTCTATCGGGCCTGGCTGCGATCTACACGGTGCTCGCCGCGATCCGAAAAGGGAAATTCGAGTATTTTGGCATTTACTGTTTGGTTGCCGGACTAGCCGCGTTCTTGTATTTTAAGTTCGGTGGGGCCTAAGTCTAAGCCGGTTCAATCGTCTTCGTTAAGTTGACGCGAACGAGTGATTTTTGATTGATGGCCATATTTTCCGAACGCACCTCCTCACACCCGGTGGCCTTGTGTGCCGCAGTGCTTGCGGTAGTGGCGTGTTTCGGTTGTCTTGCGAACGCACAATCCTATACGTCAGGTCGGTTGGCCGACGGATTTGATTACCCGGTCGGAAAGCCGAGCGCGGCCGGGTATTATGTCTACCGGGGTTTTTCGCCCTATGGACACCTCGGTGAAGATTGGAACGGCAAAGGGGGCGGGGACACCGACGAGGGAGATCCTGTTTATTCCATCGCTCATGGCGTCGTCATATTTTCGGAAGATTATCACAAAGGGTGGGGGAACGTGATTATCGTCCGCCATGCCTACCGCGAGAGCAACGGGCAGATTGCTTTCATCGACTCACTCTACGGTCACTTGAAAGTTCGCTCGGTCCGGACTGGCCAGCAGATCGCGCGTGGGCAACTTCTTGGGACAATCGGGCGGGGACCCTACGGAATGTATGCTGCTCACCTGCATTTTGAAATTCGTAAAGATCTCCGGGTAGGAATGCGACGAGAGCTCTACCCTAAGACTTACGCTACTTACCACAGCCCTCGCTATTTCATCGATGCGCATCGCTCCCTGCGAAACGAGGCGCGGACAGTCAGGGTTCCGGTGAACACCTTTTCGAAGATCAATCCCAATCGCGTCATCACAGAGCCCGTCGAAGTGCCGGAAGTGGACCTCAACCTCACAACCCGCCCGATGGTTCCCGAGGAGATCGAAGCGGTCATTCAGGAGGAGACCAGCGTAGAAACGACTACTCCCGAGAAATCGAAGAATCTTTTCGAAAAGCTTTTCCAGAGGCTTTCGGAAGAGGAGTGAGTTTACTTGAGCGAGGCACTGCCTTCTCGATATTGATTGGAAAACTGTTCTGCTTTTACTTTCAGGACATCGAAATCCTGCGGCCTGTTTTCCTTGAGATTCTGCTCTTCGTAGGGATCACTGCTCAGATCGAAAAGGAATTCCCCTTCTTTCGGCGAGAACAGATACTTCAGATCGCCCTCGCGGAATGCCCGCCACCCCTTTCGATCGAGCTCTGCGTGGGTTCCGGTCTCCCACAACATGGAGCGATCATTTGATGTGTTGGATTCTCCAGCAAAAATTGGGAGAAGACTCTGTCCGTCGAGATTTCCAAAATTGGCGCTGTCTACGCCAGCAACTTCACAGAGTGTAGGAAAAAGGTCGAGAGACCAGAGAACGTCAGCTGACTCTGAATTCGGCTCGATCTTCCCGGGCCAACGCATCAGGCACGGTACGCGGATTCCTCCCTCGAACAGAGTTGCCTTGGATCCCCGCAAAGGAATGTTGCTACCGCCGTAGGTTGGATCGCCGCCGTGATCCGTAAGAAAGACGACGAGCGTATCGCGTTCTAGCCCGTTCGACGCTAGAGCATCAAGAACACGCCCGACGCCGTCATCCAGGCTGACGGTCATCGCGGCGAATTCGCGCCGGATTTTGTCTTCGATGAAACCGACTCGCTTCAAATCGGCTGCCTGCGGCTGCATTAAATTCACCGGCTTTTCGTCGGCGGGACTGTAGCCCTTGCCGAAATGTGGTGCGTTGTAGGCGAGGTAGAGGAAGAACGGCTTCCCGGATTCTCCGCGTTCCGCAAGGTAATCGATCGCTTCTTCGGTGATGAGCTCGGTCGCGTAACCGTTTTCGGAAACGTGCTGCGATCCGTGATACCAGTCCGGGATAAGGCCGTAGGTCATCGTGAAAAAATCAATACAGCCGCCCGTATGGCCGATGAATGTGTCGAAGCCGTGATTGATCGGCAGCAGATTTGCGTCGCCGTGACCGAGATGCCATTTCCCGATCAGCGCGGTGTCGTAGCCCCCTCTGTCGCGCAGGACTTCGGCGATGGTTGTTTCGCCGGGCTGGATGCCGCGGACAGCATCCTCCTCAGCCATGAACATGAGCGCGCCGAGCAATTGATCGTGCGAGCGAACCGGGTTGCGGCCCGTCAACAATCCGAATCGTGACGGTGTGCAAATCGATGAAGCTGAATAGAACTGCGTGAACTTCACTCCTTCCTCAGCGATCCGGTCGATATGGGGCGTCGGGATTTCCGACCCGTAGCAGCCAACGTCGTTCCAGCCCTGGTCGTCGGTGAAGATGAGGAGGATGTTGGGGCGGTCGGCTGCTCCTCCATGGCAAGCGAGACCGACGACAGAGGCAAAAAGTAAAAGAGATCTCATCGAAGGGAGTCTATTCACGAACTCCCGACCGACTAGACAAAAAAGACGGACCAGCTTCAGCTCTGCTTCTTCGCCAGGAAATACTCTACCGAATCTACCAACGCAATCCAGCTGGCCTGAATGATATTGTAGCTGACGCCGACCGTTCCCCAGCTTTCGTTTCCGTCGCTGCTGAGAATGAGCACACGTGTTTTCGCCGCCGTCCCGAGATGGCTGTCGATGATGCGCACTTTATAATCCTGCAGTTCCATCTCGTCGATCTCGGGATACTTGTCGCGCAGTGCTTTCCGCAGCGCAGCGTCGAGCGCGTTGACCGGGCCATCGCCTTCGGCCACCCGGTATTCTTCCACATCGCCCACCATCGCCTTTACGGTCGCGGAGCAGGCCTGGTAGTCCAGATCGTCAGCATGACGGTAGGTGCAGTGATATTCCTTCAGATCGAAAAACGGATTATACGTTTTCAATTGCTTGCGGATCAGTAGTTCGAACGATGCCTCGGCCGTTTCGAATTCGTAGCCCTGCTCTTCGAGGTCTTTCAGGCTTTGTAAAATTTCGCGCGCTTCGTCGCTGCCTTTCTCGATGGGGATACCGAGTTCTTCGGCTTTCATCAGGACATTGGATTGTCCGGACAGTTCCGAGACGAGAATGCGTTGCTTGTTCCCAACCGTGCCCGGCTCGATGTGCTCGAAGCTGTGGGCCACTTTCTGCACCGCGTTGACATGCATGCCACCCTTGTGGGCGAAGGCGGTTGTGCCGACATAGGGAGCGCGAATGTTGTGCGCGCAATTGGCGAGATCGTCTACGAAATGGGCCAGGTGACTGAGCTTGTCGATGTTGCCGACGAGAGGCCGGTCCATCTTCAGCTGCAAGTTCGGGATCACTGTGGTGAGATTGCAGTTCCCTACTCGCTCACCGTATCCGTTGACCGTTCCTTGCACCTGCGTGGCGCCTGCAAGAATTGAGGCGAGTGCATTGCCGACTCCCACACCTGTGTCGTCGTGGGTGTGAATGCCAACGGGAATGCCAAGTTCGCGAACGACTGTCTCAGTCATCTCTGCAATTTCGTGCGGCATGGTTCCGCCGTTGGTATCACAAAGGACCAGCCAGTCGGCACCACCTTCTTTCGCTGCTGCAAGAGTCGCCATGGCGTGTTCCGGAGCGTCTTTGTAACCATCGAAGAAATGCTCGGCGTCGTAGATCACTTCGCGGCCCTGTTCCTTCAGATACCGTGTCGTGTCAAGGATCATGGCCTGGTTTTCCTCCTCCGTTGTGCCGAGAACTTCGGTGACGTGGAGCCGCCAGCTTTTTCCGAAAAAGGTGATCACCGGCGTCTTGGCCTCAAGCAAAGTACGGACCTGGGGATCGTCTTCGACGGGTGTGTTCTTGCGACGCGTACTGCCGAACGCGGCGATTTTGGCGTGTTTCCAATCGAGATCGGCGGCGCGTT